>Ga0302188_10000561_pt1 | contig 31599 bp, 58 predicted proteins | sample II_Bog_E2_1_FD_198783 | JGI IMG/M metagenome (GOLD analysis project Ga0302188, IMG submission 198783) | Peat permafrost microbial communities from Stordalen Mire near Abisko, Sweden - II_Bog_E2_1 | ecosystem: Environmental > Terrestrial > Soil > Wetlands > Peat | place: Sweden: Abisko...
CTCAGTCTTGGCTTACAACGACATGTGATAAAGGGGCGGTTTGTTCTACTACAAGGGCGGTTCCATTGAGGGATAAAAAAATAAGAGAGAATCCACACCGGTAAACCAATAGGAGAAGAAATGGGCGTTGACACACATAAAGCAGAGGTTGTTCCAGTGGTGCTAGAGAAGCACCCGAATGCAGACAAACTTTCTATTGTCAGAGTTTACAATTTTACTGTGGTTGTGAACACAGAGGATTGGCAAGGCGTAGAAAAAGCTGTCTACATACAGCCGGATTCTGTTCTCCCCGATAAACCAGAATACCGTTTTTTGAAAGAGACCGGAAATTTGCGTAAAGAGCGAGATGCATTGAATGATTTCGTTCGGGCTGGGGTTAAACCCGATGACTATGATCAACAACTTGCTGCAATTGAAGCTAAGATAGACGCCAATACAAAATACCTACGCATCACCGTGCGCAAACTGCGTGGTGTAATGTCCATGGGTATGCTGCTACCGGCACCTGAAGGTTCTAATATCGGTGATGATGTAGCTGAGCAGTTGGGTATTACGCATTACGAACCTCCCGCAATGGACGAAATTGAGGGTAGTCGGAAGCATGCTGGAAGTGATGTAGCCCCGCCTCCGCCCCTTATTTATGCCCCAAAGTACGATCTCGAATCAGTATATTCCTTTGCCGAAGCTTTTGAGCCAGGTGAAATGGTCTATATTAGTGAGAAAATCGACGGTCAAAATAGTCGTTATGTCTTCACACCGGGTGTTAAACCGGGCTATGAAGTGCTCGTGCTCAACGGTGAAAAAGTAGAAACTCGCGTCATAACACCAGAAGAAAGTCTTGGTGGGCAGATTCACGCTGGGTCACGCACAGAATGGAAGACAAAAGAAGGTGGTTCCAACTGGTGGAGAGCTCTTGATCAAAATCCGTGGATTGAGAAATGGATACAAAGCAATCCAGAACAAGTACTTTACGGAGAAATTTTTGGTTGGGTGCAGTCACTAAAATATGGTGCTAAACAAGGTCAGCTTTTTTTCCGTGCCTTTGATGTTCTACGCGGTATGGAGTACATAGATGCTGAGGAGTTTATTAGTGTAATGCCGGAAGATCATCGGGCACCGTCCTTAGGTATCATGCCGTTTAATTTTGAAGAACTACAAAAACTAGCAGATGGACCATCTCTTGTACCAGGGGCGGCCAACATGCGAGAAGGAATTGTGATCAAACCGCTTAGAGAAAGACAGCATTGGAAACTGGGGCGTGTTAGCTTAAAAATGGTTTCGAACGCATATCTTGAAAAATCGGCCAGATGAGGTATTAAAATACATGGGAAAAATTGGGTGTGATGATAACTTGCTTGATAGCATTGTTAAAATGAGTGAAGGTAACCCAGGAGCGGTTACAGTACTTGCTGAGCTAGTAAAAAGAACCCCTGAGATTGATCCTCAAGCAGGACTAGGTGGGCTTCACTATGTGCTGATGATGGATGATTGGGGTTTGTATGGTTCGCAAATTTGGATGGTCTTCAAGGATGTTTGTGGACAATCGATAGAAGGGGTTATAGCATTATTTCGAGCCCATCAATTAGGTATTCTCTCAGAGAAAGAATTGCAGCAAATTATCGATAAGGATGAATTGTATGATTTTATTCCTATTATAGCCGCTATTCAGAAAGAGTTGCCAACATTTGCCCCCAGTTTCGCCCCTGACGACATGCTTCAAGCGGATAAAGAATTTCGAGATAGTGAGGCGCATGGAGGAAGAGAGGAGTAATATGCAACAAGCTACTAAAGAAGTAGAAACCACAGAAGTGACAAGAGTTTTTAATGGCGTACGAGTGGAATATTCAATTGATCGTTTGCGCCTGATAGCTTCTTCTATCAACGGTAGAGCTGGTTTTACATCTAAACAGATAGATGCTTTTTTACTTATCCATCAAAACGAACTTCAAAGTAAACTGGATCAGACGGTCAAGAATTTCATTCAATCAAAGATAGGCATTGAACAACCTTATAAATAGGAGTTATAATGAAAAAGGAAGTATAATTAAATATGAATTTCCGATCAATTTCGAATCAGTACCATAAAGCAGCCAATAAAATAGCCGCTCGTGGCGATAAAACAGGTACTTTAAATCAGAATCAACATCGCGCTATCGCATATTATCGGGATACCGCCGTAAAAGTTGAAGCTCTTATTCACCCGGATGATTCCAAAGAATCTGTGTGGTATCTTGAGGGTAGAGCTGAACTGGAATTTAAACAAACCAAAAAAGTAACAGCAGCTAGTAAGATGGCGACTCCTCAAGAATTACTAGCAAAGGCGAAATAGTATGCATCCAGGCGAGGTTTATGCTGATTAGCGTAACTTTGGAAATACTGGGGTCACATGCAACCTGCGCAAAACAGGTTGTAGAAAAGGATCAGAAATTCAAAGAAGTAGAAGTGGATATGCAAGGATAGGTGATAAATGTTTGGACGAGGAAATTGGGCAATATTCGGGGTTAAAGCAGATACTCAAGGTGCTTTTGAGACTAGTCTTAATGATTCAAAATTAGCAGAATCGGTGAGTCAATTTCATGCCAAAAAAGATAATGGTTTGACTTTTGGTATCAACCCTTATAATGTTCCCAGGTGGGATGAAGATACTAGCTTTGTTGATAATTTAGTCCAAACTGAGAATTTTAGACTCGGTCCTCAGCAATTTGGTCTTTGGTTCGTGAAAAATGACCACGAAGATATCACGGATCCTAAGTCTAAGCAAGAAGCCCTCGCCTACGCAAATATCACTAAGCCTTTCAAATTCCTGAACAAAGAAGAAAAGAAAATGGTAAATGAGCGGGTGGAAGCATCCGCTGTTGTATGTCGCAGACAGTTTCCCGTTTTGATTGATTTTATTGGAGAACGAGCGTACGCCCTCACCACCGATGTAGACGAAATTATAGCTTTGCGAGATATTCTCACTGAATTGGGCGTTCAAACTTTCAATCTATCTTGGGTTTTTGATACTCCAGACTGGCCGGGGAAATTTTTAAATGCCGTACAAACAGCCAACAAATTTCCCACTCAAATGGCTGCAAGAGCGGATGAGCTTCGCAGATTTAGAAAAGAAGATATTGAAAAACTAGAAGATAGTATGATGGAGAGTATTGTCAGTAATTTTTTTGCTCTATCAGAACTAGATACCGGTTATTGGGCTGGGTTGAGCACCCCTGCTAAGATCAATTTATTCCCTGTGTCCGAACCATCATCTGAAATCAGTGTAAGTACGGCTTTCACTTTACTTAATTTAGTTGATGAAGCATGGGTAGTGAGCGCAAATGTAGTATTCCAACAATTGGACTCCAAGTTTACTAAGGATGGAGATGAAAAGAAGTTTCGTACAGATGTACTCTCCATTGATTTGAATGACAAGGCAAATATATCAGATGCTGGGTGCGCGGCATTAAGAGGTTTTGATCTGCCTCGCTTCAAGAAAGATATGAAACGCCATATCAAAGAGAAAACTTCTTTAGAGATTTCCAATTATTGGATGGAGTGGCTGATAGAAATGAAGGGGGCGGTGAACTTCTTCATTGACAATATTAATGAGACTTTAAAATTGAATAAAGATGAAAATGGTTTGAATCCGTATTTTGATGATTACCAAAAAACGCCGTGAAGCCACGCCCTTCAGGCTGGGGATATAAGGCGGAAAGTGCTTGTATTAGATCGCAGGTTGTGGTATAGTTCTTGTGTGGCACTCGAAGGCTACAAAATAAGCATTGAAAGTCTTGCGAAAACCAAGCTGGCTAAATCAATGCTGGATGCTGCATTCGGGAAATAAGAATTAAGAATTCTCGACGCCTTGGGATACATGGAGTCGTTAAACGACTGCGGACAGTGTGTAAGTCTGGCGAAAGCTAGCAACGCTGGTTGAAACAGTTAAGGGCGGCTTTGCCGCCTAGAATCCCTAGCCTTTAGGCGTGGGAGTATCACCAAACGATGGCAAGTTTTAGCAATACAAGGGGAAACTGAGCTTGGTATTGTCAGCTGGTACAGCGGGTGGAGGCGTTATTGCTTCTTTCCTAACCCTCAAACATTGTATGAACAGGATTGTTTGCGGGATATCGCTACCTTCTGCGAAGAAGAAACGACCACACATAAAAACGGCACTATCAATGAAAGTTCGTGAAAATGAATGCCAAATCTAATCGCACAACGCCCTCAAAACTGGAATAGTGTTATCGGCCAGCGCCGACAAATTGAAGTTTTGCAGGCGGTCTTAAAAAATAGCAGATTTTTATCTCGCGGGTTGATTTTATCAGGTCCAGTTGGAGTTGGTAAAACAACAGTTTCTTATCTTTTGGCTCGTGCTTTGATGTGTACGGGTCAGGATCCTTTGGGCTGTGGGGAATGTCCATCTTGCCAAACAATCGCCACAGATGGAATTGATAAACATCCGGATTTTTTTGAATTGGATGGGGCGGTAAAACCTGGGGTTGAAGTCGCCAGAGAAACAGTGGATATGGCGTTATCGCTGCCGGTGTTGGGACGCAGACGAATTCCCGTTATTGATGAAGCTCATTTTCTTAGTTCTGAGGCTTGGGGTGCATACCTAAAAACCCTCGAATCTGGGGATACAGATTCTGTATTCATCTTTGTATCCAACGAAGCCAGCCGTATACCAGAAAATATTCGATCTCGCTGCATTCGTATACCATTTGACCGTGTCTCTACAGATACGCTTATAGGGCATCTGGCGAATGTGGCCACGGCAAACCACATCTCCTATGACATGGACGCCTTAAAACTGCTGGCAAAGCAAGCAAAGGGCATTGTACGAGACGCGGTACAATATCTGGATACCTGCGGGGCTCTGGGGATATTAGTCACTGTAGACATCGTCAAAATGATAATAGATACTACTTTAGACGATCTGTGTGAAGAGGTACTTTTAGCGATTGCTGATCACAATCAGACTGAAGCGATTCGTTTAGCAGATGATTTGGTATGTAAAGATATGCCTGGAAAGGCCGCGGAGCGTATGCTGTCTCTGTATAGCAGGTCCATTTATACTACAAATGAAACACTGAACAAAATCTATGTGGGATTGCCGGATGTAGGGAAAGTGGCAGAAATTTTAGCGAAATGGGCAGCAATTCAACACGCCCCATCAGATGTAATTACCGTTATTGTTTACGAACTTTTAAAAACGCAGGCTAAAGGGTTGCCTGTCAATACTCCTCAAAAACACATCAATATAGCCTTGAATGTGAATGAAAGGCTAAAAGGGACCCCTATTGTTAAACGGCCTGTTTCTCCATTGATGGCGATACTGGATTCGGAGGAGTTGTAAAAGCCAAAACAAATTCAGGATCTTGTACTTCTCCTAGTTCGCGTGATACGTACCATAGAGCCAATTCGAGGCGTTTATCTAAACCTAATTTATCAAAAATTTTTCGTAAATGATTTTTGACAGCCTCCCGCGTTATGTTCATTTTAACCCCAATTTCTTTGTTTGTGAATCCATCACTCACCGAAATAACCGTTTCTTTTTCGCGCCTGGTTAAGGATAACACTCCGCATTCATATTTTGGAATAGGTTTAATTTTCTGGTGGAACGCTCGCATTTTTCCCCCCACTGGATTTACACATTTGTTTGTAAATCAATACACCCAATTGAACCCGATTTCTTACACCGTACCACGCCATTGCCTTGGTAATATAAGATTTCACTGTGCGTGTTTCGACATCCATCTTCTCAGCAATTTCTGCATTGCTTAAACCTTCCAACACATAAGGTAACACCATTTTTGCTCGATGGGAGAGCGGCAACTTTGGATCAAAATTCTCGCCACACTTTGGACACTCCATAAAGGCTCCTTCTATTATTCACTTATTATACGGTGAAAAAACATCATAGGCAACAATTAAAATACCTTATTTTTCAATGGGTTGCACGCCTTTTCTCTTCAACGCTCTCACCGCAACGTAGATCAAGGCTCGTTTTTTGTTCAATTCTATTTTCAATTTTTCTTCATCGACCCTGAGTTCAAGTAGAGCCGCTTCTAGCGCGTCTCTATTCAATTTGGGACGGGGCATAATGTATTGTACCACAAATAGGTACATCAATATGTACTATTTTTTAGGATAATGAGTATTTACTTGTGTGATACTAGAATATGGAGATGTCGCTAAAGTTAAAGGTCTAAATTGGTATATGCTAGAACTCCGTTCGGAGAAGACAGTAGAAAGTACACTTCGTAGAATGGGTAAAGCACTACACGGTATTTTTCGTACTGACCCAATTGAAATATTTATTCCTGTCATTCATCGTGATTTAGACAGTTTTGATCTTTCAACTGGTCCATATCTTTTTGTACGGAGTAATAATTTTTCATCATTGTTAAGACTTAAATCGATTACAGGATGTGTTTCGCTCGTCACAGAAGGGGACACGAATCGTCCATCAAAGGCCATTACTGTAGAAGATTCTTATGTGCAAGGTTTAATTTCTGAAGCTGAAGAAAGGCACAGAAAACAAATTATTGGTATTGAGGTAGGAAGTTTTGTACGAGTATTGAATGGACCCACGAGAGATTATTGTGGAATAGTTGAGATCATTGGAGATGGCAGAGCTGTCGTTCGGATAATTCTTTGCACCAAATCAATTTTATTAGAAACCCCGGTACGTAATCTTTTAAACTTATCTCATGTCCCTAAAGATCAACGAGTTTATTACTACTCCCCATTAGTAGTTGATTTATTCAAAGATAATCCCGATGCTAGTGTAATGATTGAAGAAGATCTCCGTTTAGATGAACCGGTACCAACAGCAGAACAAGCAACAACACCCGTAGAAGAACTCCTACCTAAGAAACATTCCCGTCAAAGAACAGTTACCGCCCTGGTAAAAAAACTCATATTGATAGAGGGGCTGCATAATCCCATGGAAATAGCTAAAAGAGTTGTAGCAGCTTTAAAATCCGATGAGATTAAAGCTCCAAAAAATCTTTTTATTTGTTATTGCATAATAAAAGACCAACTTCGCATGAACTATTTTTCTAAAATTGATAAAGATATAGGGAGCTACAGGGATATCATCAGAAAATACGGTAAAGAATATAAATTTTCTGCGAATCAGATCGCTAAACTGGACCGAGATTTGAAGATACCTATCAATACTGTAGATGTTTGTAAAGATGGTAGGAGCCGAGAAGCTCGTCAAAAATCGGGAAAGAAAGTATTACATATAAAGAAGCTAAAAAAGGAAAAATTAAAAAAGAAAAAGAAAGATAAATGTGGAGAATGTTTCCATGATAGAAAGTCCCATAAGATAACATCGAAAGGGACTTGGATGAGATGCACAGATTTTGCAAGCCCAGCCATTCACTCTTGGATAAAGAAAGCGGAGCCGTGCTGGTGTAAAAGATTTAGAGAAAAGAAAAAATGAAAGAAAAAATGAACGGTATAGGTGGGCATACAAAACCGAATAAAGGAAATACTGTAATTTGGCTCACCCCAAAAAATATTGTCAAATCTCTAGGGATATTTGATTTGGATCCTTGTGCCGCCCCAGCTCCCAGACCTTGGGAAACGGCAGCAAATTATATTGAACTGCCAGATGACGGTTTGAAAATTCCATGGTTTGGTAGAGTGTGGCTAAATCCCCCTTATGATGAACATTTAGGAGAATGGATGCAGCAAATGGCAATGCATAAACAAGGGATCGCTCTAACATTTGCTAGGACAGAAACCGATATTTGGCAGCGCTGGATTTGGCCTTATGCTTGGGGAGTTTTATTTATATCCGGCCGACTTTATTTCCATCAACCAGACGGCGCTAGGGGAAAAGGGAATGCTGGGGGACCTTCTGCTTTAATAGCATATTCTGAGAAAGATTACAAAATACTGGAAAATTCTGGGATTAATGGAGCACTAGTAAAGGTAATTCGGACTGCTATATTGTAGAGGATAATATGGGTATATCGCAGGAAATTCAAAGTCATAAATTGTTGATTATTTTCATACTAGGATTTATTTTAGTATGGTTTTTAAGTGGCAAAATTCAAGGTATTTTAGCAGATCATGATGACAAAACCTTACAAGCTCAAAAATTATTAACAGATGCTCAAGTAAAGGCAAATGCACAAATAGCCGCTCAAGTACAATCAGATGCCGATCAACTACAAGTCCTTACAGCAAAAGTACAAGTTCAAGACGCTAAATTAATTGCAGCTAATGCTGCCTTAGCGTCGGCGTTGTCCAAACAACAAAAAACTGATGCTACCTTACCTTTACCGGATCTTGCGGTTCGTTGGGGGCAACTTGTACCGAATGTAAATCCAACAGCTAACTCTAGTGGGACAATAAGTATTACATCTACGGGTGCTTTGAATACAGTAAATCAACTCGAAAAAATCCCTATTTTAACCCAAGAATTATCCAATGAAACAGCAAAAAACGATAGTGACGCTACATTATTAACAAATGAGAGTAGAAATATTGTAGACCTTAATTTTCAAATGAGTGGATTGAATAAATTGATAGCGGATAATAGTACTCAGTGTGAAATTCAAATTAAGGTAGTAAAAGCCCAGTCAGCAAAATCTAAAAGGAAATGGTTTATATTTGGGTATGTTTCTGGATTTATATCGGGTTTATATGCCCATGCTCTTTAAAAAATGCAGTATTTAACATTTAGGAGAAAGAAGAAATGAAAATTTTGTTTATGCTCGATAACTCTGAATATGTAGAGGTTGCACCAGATCGCCTACAAATTCGTCAACTTCAACCAGGTGTCGCAGCTTTGGGTATTGAAGTAACAATCCCGGTCAATAAGGATGATGGAACTCCTGAATTAGCTGAAGATGGAAAGACCCCCAAGACACAAACAGGGTTTCGACCGTTTATCAACTATAATGTTAATTTATCGGTTCCACAACCTGAGGCTACAGCAACTCCAGTGGAGACTCCGGAACCAAAAATTAAGAAGGTTACCCCAAAGAGTAAAAGTAAGGCCAATTAAAAATGAAGGTCAGTAAGACAAGTATTCACCGTTTGACTATTGAAAAGTCTTGTTCCTGCCAAGCTTGCAGAGAATATAGCGATCTTAGGTGTAGTAAGCCTTTAGGAGAAGCTATTTTTACTCCCTGCGCTAAACACGCCAAAGGTCAAATAGCGGAATTTGCTGGGGAAATGCTTATCGAAGCCCTAGATAAAGAAGCGGAAACAGCTGGGGCAATTCAAACCCCAACTAGAATGCCCACTGACGGCGATAACGGGGGTGTACAGGCGATTTCTGAGCCTGGGGGTACGGTACAAGCCATGGGAATGACCATGCCTAAAATAAGAACCCCACGCGATCCCTTGGAGAACAAAATCAGGACTCGTCCGGCACCTACAGGACCACGCCCTCAAAATACCGGGAATTTGAATGTCGCTGTTCAGGATCTTACAGAAGATGAATTAAATGAAGCCGGAATCACCATGACCGGTGACATTGACAGTGTACCGGCAGACGCTAAAGTAGATGCCTTGGTGAGAGAGAGTATTGAAAGTTTGGGTGATTATTTGGATGCTCAAGACGCTAAAGAACAAGGTGTTCCATTATCTATGCTTCGTAAGGGCGAATAATATTTGAGACGGGAAGGAGACAGCACATGACGGCGAAACTTAGTCACAAAAACAAACGAGCAAATAAAATCAAAGAAGCAGATTTAACTCTTGTGATGTTGGTGGGTGACTGGCTCTCACCGGAAAATCGAGATGCCTACCGCTGTGAAAACTGTCAATACTTGCTTTTTAGTCCCGTGGAGCAGCGATCTATTCACCGCCCCTGTCCTGCGTGCCGAGTAATTTCCACTTTCCATCTATCCAACCGGGCGGATGAAATTGACCGCCGACAGAAGTCGCGCAAGGAAAGCCTAGGTACCGACTTGGGGTTGCGACTGCCCCATGTTGAGGACGAAGGAAGGCTTGAGGACGACGGAAGGTGACGAATGCGACTAATGCGACGGAGAATAAAACTTAAAAATCCCGGGAACACGACTGTATCCCGTCACTCACGCGCTCCCGAAGAGCTTGCCGGTGTACGACAAACCGCAACGCTTTCATCATAGCTGGTGTATCGATTTCGCGTTGAGCGCAGAGCTCTCCTTTAATTTCTTAATTGTAGCCTCGATTTGGCGGCAGATGCAGTTGGGGACGTTATCTTCCAGATGACCGCAGCAATTCGGATTGGCATCATCCTCGGCAGCTTCGAGCAGCGGACCTTCCTCCAGCATGGCTTGAAGGGACTCTAGGCGGCGGATGGCTTTCTTGAACTCACTCTTGAGGTAGCCCGCTCGACCGAAACCGTCCCCACGAATCATATCTTTGGCTTTCCGCATGTTCTGCACCGTCATACGGATTTCGCCGATCATATTGCTATACATTTGCACGCTCCGCAAAGCCGTCCCATCTTTCAACTAAGATTTGTTTGTGTTGACAAGACATTTACATATCATCTCGAAACTTGACTAAACCCATTGCATAATCAAGTTCGAGTTTCGCAGCACGAATATCTGCTTGCGCCTGTCTGTAACCAGTAAGATGTCCCTCTTTAAAACCCCTGTCATACTCAATCTGCCCCGTTAATTTCTGAAGCATTTCAGAATTCTTGCTCATGTCGTCAAGAATCATTGTACCAATCAAACCAAAGAACTTCTCTTCTACTTGCTTATCTGTTTCTTTCTCAGCCATTTGTTACCTCCTTTAACCATGTCTTTTCTTCAATTCCGTCCTTATCGACTTTAAATTCGGTTTTCATTTGTTCCAATTTTTGCTGACGATGATTTGATCGATGGTACATTCTTTTGCGGTTTTGTCAAATCGTGGATGCATCAAAGCTGGTTGCACCACATCTAGTTCCCCACTACCGTAAAGATATTTTAACTCCACTACGGTTCCTGGGGCGCAAACAAACGATGATTTCTTGGTCGCCCCACAGATGTCTTTCAATGTGCCATTGGGCAAATAGAGCCCCAATCGTACGCTATTCTTGTTCCTGCCATGGGCATCCAATTCCTTGCTATCTCCAATTACAACCGCATCCAGTGTTTTCCAAAACTTGAAGCGCCAATTGTAGCGTAGCGTCCCGCTGGCATTGCTTTGACGATAAGGGGCGCTCAGGTCTTTAAATACGAAACCCTCGGCTCTCTCCGCTTCTAAACGCTCACGCAGGGCTATTTTATCCATTGGCGTAATAGCGGAATAGATGGGTAAAATATCAGTGTGAAATCCGTCAAATGCTGAGTGCAAATAAGTCAGGCGCGTACCATAAGACATGGTAGCGATAATATCGTCACCGATTTGCAGCGCATCGAAAACATGGATTGCATTAAATGCTCCAACATATTCGGTATCAATAATGAAATTGGGTTGAGGGTGACTGCGCAAGGCAGCAATGAGTTTTGGCGTCAAGCCTTTGGCGGTATCGCCCTTGCGGTTAAAGTCCCTGATATCCAGCCCCTGCTTGATAATCAGCCGACGATCGCCGTTGTGTTTTTCCTGCCAAACATGGTTAGGGTTATTTACAGATTGCTTAACTTGTGCTTCTGTTGCATCTTGAAGCAATTCGGCATAAATTCCAATCGGCAAAGTGTCCCTCCACCCCTAGTATACATTGGAAACACCTATTTTGTATATTTTTAAAGTGTTTAGAATCAATAGATTGACTAAAAGTAGTCATTCCGCCCAAAAGCATTTATTCTAATTGACGGAGCAGCCCTAGTTGTCTCATCTTCCTCTCCGTCGTCACTCGTCACTCAAGAAGTCGATGGCATCTCGAACATCGCCGCCCTCGTTCTCTATGTGCCAGTACACGTCTTTGAGCCGCTGGGTGTTGGCATAGAGCCAATCGAACCTCTGGCTGTCGCTCATCATACTTTCACCTTACTGTACCCGTTCCCTTTCTATCCGCTTTTAACTTCTTGGAATTTTTCTTCGCTTGTTTGGAGCGGTGAGCCTTCCAACGCTTCTTGACGCGGACAGCGCAAGCCTGCGCTCCCGATTCGGTTCGGTGCTTATGCCCACACATGTTCTCATTTTGCTCACCGAAAAGGTTGCAGCTTACCATCCAGTAACTCTGGGTGCGTCCTGTATCAAACTCCAATATTTCTGGACGCACCGTGAACGGGACAACTAAGTGACTTTTGTGGTACGCCTCCAAAATCGGGGTGACGGGCGCAAGTGCATGCAGCAACATGGTCAAGTGAAGCATATTGAGATGCCTCTTCTGGGGTTAGAAGCCTGATTTTACTCGACACATAAGTTGTAATATCCAAATCAGCGATGTCCCGGCATGTTGCATCAGTGCCTTCATATGTAATTTGATTAATTTTAACGGGTATGGCTACTAAACTGTTAAACTGATAATCGGCACCAGGATAAAGAAATTGTAAAACTTGTAAAGCTTTGTCCGCTCCTGCTTTTGTTACATATGTATGAAATCCTGAACTGTAGTAAATACCCTGGTAGGAGTGAACAGGTATTTGATAGCCGCAATCTTGTGAATTTAACCATTCAGCTGTAATTTTAACTCTAAAAAATGGGGTCCAATATTCATTGTTATGACCTATCTTACCATCAATCTCCACAATCTTCCAAGCAATAATCTCACCTTCTTGGGGTGGGATGTATGTTTTAGTTATAGCTTTTAGGCACATTGACCACTCCAAATTTCCGCGAAACGCTTAGATGTCCATTGTACCAGATCCGAAACCTGCCCGTCCCCAATTTCAACAATGCGAAAGATACCATCCTGACGTTCAGCGATATCCACTGAAAAAAATGGACTGGGGATAGGGAACATGTGGGCAACAGCGACGAGTATATCCATCGCTCGCATGTCGTACAATTCACTGTCAGGAGAATAAAATTTCCCATTTAAAACAAAATATCGTTTTTCACTGTTGGGCATAAACTCTTCCCATTTCCGTAGGCAGATTCCCCCCTCAATCGTACCACGATACTTCTGCATATTCGTCAGCACTGTTTCTACCTCGTCTTCAGAAGTGATAACAGAACCACCGGCCGTTTTTAACGATTTGACATAGTCTTTAATTTGAATTTTTTCGCCTGTATGGGTTAAAAACTTCGCGGTCTCAATCCAAGTGTCCGCATTTTCCACGGATTTAAATATGGTTGTAGGGGTCAAGCGTTCTACCAGTGGATACCAGTTCGGTAGATAATGGGTAGCATAGTATTGTTCTTTGGTAATGAATGGAGTCCCGCCCATGGCGGTGATCATTTCCAGCAAAGTGTCGTATTCCTTCTCATAGAGCATCCAGCCCCTGTATATGTAGGTTTGACCGGGAACGGGAACCGATTTGCTGATGTCAGATACTGTACGAGTATACAGGTCAATGGACTCAGTTATAAACCCTTCGTCACGCAAAGCTTGAGCTTGATCAAGAAACATCTCATCGATTTTCAGAGAGTTTAACGGAGACGCCGGAAATAAAAAAATAGGTTTTTTCATAAAATTTTTGGTGCGCGTCAGATTCTGCAAAAAGTTACTGCCCGTTCGATCTTAGACCTTTATTCTTTTAGACTTCATTTGCGCTCTCCAATTTCTCGCATCAACTCGTCTTGCAGCAACTTGAATTTTTCTCCAGGACACCCGTTTGGACCGTATAAGTTGATCTGTGAGGTAGCGTCCAAAATAGCTATACCATTAAGTATTGCTGTAATTTCGAAATCACAAAGCAATACTTTTAGCGGTATGTCGAAATTTAATGCGCTGAGTTTCCGTTTAACCTCCGCTGATACAGGCTCGTTACCGCGTTTGTACATAACGTGTGCATTCAACGCGGCGATAGCGGCTTCCAAATCCGATTTACCAAACTTCAGTGAATAAAGTCTTTTCATTTTTCAGTCCTTTGGGATATAGGTAAATCCAATCCCCATTTTTTATCCAAGTCTTTGGTCTGCATTCGAGTTGAGTACACCTTAAGGACTGTCCATTTTTCTTGGTCGTCTTTGAAAGTTACAACATCGCCTTCTTTTAACAGGAAAGAAGCATCAACCCAGACAGTCTGGTAATAAGCTTTGGAAGCATCGCCATACTCGTATCGATGAAAATCACACTGAATCATATCCATAAATTTATCCTAATTACGGGAGAAATGAATAGTGCCGCCGAGGATTCCCGTATCCACCTCGGATGAGCCTTTTCAACTCCAACGGATCTTGGGGTGAGTTGTGCTGTTTCCAGCTCACTATTCCCCTAGCGTCTACCTTCGGTGTCCTTCTCGGCAGTTACTCCGCAGTCAGCTACTCTGCCCAATTTCGCCGCCGATATTGTATCAGACACCGCGTCTATTCCGCCACGGCACAATTCCTTTCAAAACCTCTTATCTGCACTTCGTTTACGTCGCCGCTCCAGGAATCGCATTACATTTTTAGCCGCCTCGACGCAGGATTTGTATTCGCTCTCGTCCGATGCGTGCCAGCCATTAAACCAATGAACCCTCTTTTGGATGAGTTTCGCCATTTGCTGAATGTTCAGCGCACGCTGCGTAGTTCTCCTCTTCATCTAAGCTCCCTTCAGTACCCTGTGTCTCCATCGCCGAACGCGATGATCCGGCGAAACCAATTCTTTTCGGCTGACTGCGGCGATGTAAGGCATTTAAGTGCCTTAACTATGCCGCGCTGCGGAGTGCCACAATCGCGGCAATAACGCTCATGCGGCCACACGTCAGCATACCCACACTGTCTGCATGTTCCGATCTCCGGACGGACGTAAATATTCTCCCCTTCAGATAAAGCCGTACCGCAGAAGTTGCAGAACCTCCCGTTCTTTACCTGGTTGCAATTTAGGCAGAACGGTATAACAAAAGTACTCATACATGCCCCCAGTATTTGCGACCTTTCCCTAAGAATGGTTCCCATGCTGTGTCAAACAAACAATTCTCTGGTGCCTTAGCAAACAGGGGCGCTACCTGCTCCGCTGTCCAGCCAGCCAGTCCGCAACCGATCTGCGTTATTATACACTCTTTTTCTGGATGCATTTCAGCGTAAAGTAAGGAACATTGAATGTAGAATTTTAAATCTTCGAAAGAAATATCGTGGCCTGGTTCTCCCGTAGGTTTGGAGCAGGTAGGGATACCAAAGCTATTTCCTTGCGGACCAAAACCTTGATGAAGAATTGCACCGTGATCACGGCGTGCAACAAAAGCCGCCCCAGCACCATGTATTCCTAAATTATTGGACCCGAAAAAAAACATTTTCGATTTTAGTTGGTTTCCCTGTGCGGATGTTTCGCTCATATTCGTCACCCCTTCATTTTTTTGATGCTTAAAATCGTCAGTTGCAACGGTATTTTTTGCTATCCAAGGGCGGTCTTTCAAGCCTGTTCTCTTCCGCCTAAGAATCCAAACCCAAAAAATACTCCAAAATTTCGAAAAAGTCAAATTTACAGAGTTTCCGATATGCCATCCGCCACAAAAAAAACACTGGTAGGCGTCAAATGGTCGTCCTCTTTTCTCAGTTAAAGCTATAGCTGATCGTTCGGCCGTAGGTTGGCTTTTATAGTTTATTTTGTCCACAAAAGTACCATCCGCCTTCTGCGTTTGGCATGTATTGTGCCGACCGCGCATTATCCCTACGAAGGTATTAAGCCAGCGTTGGGGAAGCGATTTGGATGTGACTATTGTCATGGGAATAGGGTATCGTAATCTTGCCGCCTGATATTCATTAGGCAACCGTACCTAACTTGTAGACTCCGGTTTTCATGGTAGCCTCCGATTGACCCTGTAGATATCTTCAAGCATAACATAAGCGGCGGTGACTTCCTTGAAGGTCTCCGTTGCAACTGCTGGATCCATTCCCGTTTGCTTCGCACGATCGGGATGGCAGTTCATTGAAGCCTTGCGGAAAGCCTTCTTGATTTCTTCCCACATGGAATCTTTGTTTACGGGCATACCGCTAATATCGCTGATTACCTGCCAATCGCTGCCCCAAGAGCGCTTGGACTTTGATTTTACATCCTGTGCTTCATCAAAACCCATTCGAACATTGAAAGTGGACGCCCATTCCCGTGCATTACCATAGCCCTCAACTTCAGGGTTGTATTTTTCGTGGGCGGTACCAGCGCGAAGTTTTTCGAAATAATCCATATTACTCACCCGCCTTTAGCGTAGCTTCAAACGGTACACGATAACAAGGTAGACCTAAATTTTGAAGATGTTTGCATTTCTTGTGACGTATCCACCCCGGGCAGTCGCAACCCCAGAAACCAGCAGATTTGTTTTGGGCGATTGTGTACACACTGTCAGAAGTTGCAGAGTGAATTTGGAACCTGTTTTTCCACTGGGCGTTATCAGGAAGCACCACAGATTTCTTGGGTCTTAGAATCAGATTTGCCATTTTCGTTCCCTCCATCACCAGTATACATTAGGAACACTGGAAAAGGATATTTCTAAGTGGTCTATAATCAACCACTTAGAAATATTTAGTATCTCGGAACCCACAGCGGAAGATAATCAGTGATTCCCAACATTGCATCGGGCTCCACCGGCCATGTCGCCAAGGCGGTAACGACTCCCCCATCATCCCCATACACATCCGGATTGGTATCTGTGAATGTTTCCCACCGGATGCCAGCATTTATAAGCAACCTACGGATATGAAAAAGCTCAAAGCTATCTCGTACTGCTAAGTTGATAGTGGTGATGGGCCAGAAGCATGAGGCAGTGAAAAAATTCAGCGCCTTCATATTTTTGGATTTTACTCCAGCCAGGAGCATATCCTGCAAAGAGGCTCGAAGCAGCATATGCCGTACCATGCTGACCGCATGCTCTCCCTGCGCCATGAGCCTACCAGCGACTTGATTGATAGTACGAGTTTCTGGAGTCCGCTTGTACACACAATGCGGACTTACCATTGATTTTGATTCTTCTAATGGGTGTTGTACAGTGTCGGCCACCAGGCAGTAGATGCGCTTTCCATCATACGGATTTGTCGTCGCTGTTCGGCTGACCTCACCTACACCCTGATTTTGTACCCGTTGCGGTAGTTTCATTTCAATTTTCCTTATAGTCTAATTCTCGTTCAAACATATCCAATAATTCTTTGTTGAGTGTTTCTGAATTCACTACTGTCTGTTCCAACCTATCTATTTGGTAATCAACGCATGTTTCTCTAGGGAACATACGCATACGCTCCCCTTTTCCAAATTCTCGCCTCTTATTTTCTTCTTTCCACTTTTTGACATACTCCTTATGTTTCGCACTAAGGTGCGCTTGTACACTTTGCATAAGGGCGTTTAATGCGATCAATTCTTCGGGTGTTAGGCGCACAACCCACTTCAATTTGACATACCCATCATCATTTCCCCAGTAAGGGTTGATGTAAACCCAAACCGCATACAAATCTCCTGTCATTTTACCACCCCGTAGTTTCTGTGATAAACCAACCCCAAAAGAGTAGCGTAGCGAAACCACTCACTACACATACCACAAGACAAACACCGACAGTAATGAACCGTTCAATAAAGAACGAAGGAGATAACCATTTATATAAAGCGAGAGGTGGACCTATCAGCAAACATAAAGATAGTATAGAATCCAAAATCAGACAAACTACAAATCTGACCCAACCTACGCCATGATTTCGTACCCGTTGCGGTAGTTTCATAATTATTTTCTCCTTGGAAGTTGACGCTTTGTTCTGCCAGGGGTTTGCCTAGCTTATGTCGTTTCCATGTTCATCCACTTGAAAGAAGTCAGAACCCTGCGCATTTAAGTGGCTCTTCAGAGAGAATTTCTACTTCGATTACAGTACGGTAAAACTTACGTGTGGTCATGTTGAAACCCTCCGGTATTCATCCAGAAAAAGTGAACGAGCTTTTACGGAATGATTCCTTCATCCTCGGTTAGCCCTCATTAGTCGTCGCTAGTTGTATTGTGACACTCTAGCTTATTGTGGGACTCTAACTTAGCTTCGTACTTCAAAAGAGCTTCACGAATAATGTTGCGAATTGTCATTGTTACCATAGGTGTACTTGTTGTAGGCTTGGACAGGGGAGCCATTTCATTCAACACTTCGTCAATTAAATCGCAATTATCTGTGTTCATGTTCCCTCCACGATTTTTCTTCACTTTGCTTTCCTTCATCACTAGTATACATCCAAAACAATAAAAATGTATATTTTTAAGTTGTTTGTAATCAGAAACTTACGCTTTGGTATTCGGGTGGGGATTCTTTCTGATTGGGTCAGAAATCTGTATTCCGTCCTCTTGTCAATATTGGGACTTCCACCTGAGTCCAGTTTTCTTTCCTTCATTTATTACCTGTCAAATCCTGTGGTCTGATACTCGGGCGGATAGAGATTGTAAACTCTTGTAATCGTTTTAGTTCTAGTTCCAAGAACTTATCCACATTTTCCATTTTTCCTACTGTTTCAAAGTTAGCCAGATAAGCCACTGTTTCAAGATGACATCTATTTGGCCAACACCAGCATTCCAGATCTTTGCCTTCCAGTTCAGGAAGCATGGCCAATATAGCCAATCGCTTATCTTCTGTGGCTTCTGGACAGTCGATATCTTTTATATGTCGCCATTGTCCAGTCATAAGCCATGCTTCAAACAAGTTGCAGCACTCTCCTTGAATGCCATGTCTTCCTACAACAAACGGGTTACCTAAGATTGTAGGCCGCCCGCCGTAAATAACGCCTCTGGGTGTATTACGATTACGTCTGTTATATATCTTTACTCCACCCAATAGCTTGATTCTCTTGTTCATAACATCGAAGCCCACCATCTCAATTCTCCTTGTAAAAAATTTATTAGGCACAATAATTACGCCTCAGCATAAACAAGGTGCAGGTAGCGTTGCACCTACCCATGCACTATTGTGCCTAACTAGATACTTACTGTGTGTCCTAGCAGGTCGATGTGTCAGATAAGACACACCACAACTATTAGGCGGTGCCTAATAGTCGGGGCTGTTAACCCATCTGATCTCAATGCCTAAGCACTGGTATTTTTCCCTAAGTTAATAGAGTCCATACAGGGCACACAATACGGGTAGTGCTTTACACTCTATCGCTCGTAGTGTTATCAGCATAGACAAAGCCTAGCACTCCTTTCAAATTGGAGGCGGGGTCGGATTGCTCCGGTGCCCCGCCTATGATGCAGGACTTACTCCGCTGAATAGTTCCTAGTGGACTTGGAGGGAACACTTAGGGTAATCAGCTACTCGACTGCATCAAACTCAAGTTATCTTATAAGAGCATCTGTTAAAATTTCCAACCCTGTCTTGCCGTCAACAGACTTCTTGCTGACTACTTTGATATCTGTTAACTCGTAGGCTGGCAAAGTCGCTTCTAGCGTATCGCTTCCGGTAAAAATAATGATCCGCTGCTGGAGATTGACTTTACGAATTTCCAAAGCCAGGTCTACGCCGTTAATATCCGGCATATCGTAATCCGTTACCACGCAGTCAAACGGGCTTCTGTGTTTGAAGGCGTGTACACCTTCCTTACCACCCCAAGCCTTAGTGACCGTGTGACCCGCATCCTGCAAATGGGATACGATTTCGTACAGTAACCGTACATCATCGTCCACAACTAGAATTTTCATCACTGTCTCCGGTTGGCGTATAATCAGCGCCACTGTCGAATCTGTTCAGGCCCATTAAGCAGCACGTTACAGTCCGCTCGGTACTTGTACATGATAAGTTCTCATGCTATCCCCGAAACTGTGGTGCTGCTTATGGTGGACCTGCCGAAATAATGCTATCCGGGTCCAATGTCGTGTACCCTAGACTGAAAACGCGGCGCTGCCCCTTTAACCACGATTTGCCTCTTCATCCTGCTGATCTAATCTACATTCCTGTTTTTCTTCTTCCGTCATAACGCCCGGAAGTGGTTCTTGTTCATCATCGTTGCAATCATCGTCATACTGCACATCATTGTCTTCTCGCTCATAAACAGTCGTATGCTGATTATGAGCGTACGGGGCATACCACGATGTATTGGGATCCATCAGTCGATCAACGAAGGTCTGCACCGATGTAGCAAAGTTGGGAGACTTGTTGAGGATGATATAAGCAAGAGCAAACGCTAAGATAGCTTCCGTGGTGAAAACATTCACCATCTTCCAGAAACCAAAAAATGTGCTCACGATATCGATTTCGGCAACCGCTACAATCAATGTAACGAGCGCCAGTGTGGGAAACATCTTCACATTCGAACCAAATCTGCGAAACAACCCTGTGATTGTCATAAATTTATTGCTCCTTTTTTGAATTTACCCTAAGTTGTAGCGTCCGTTATCGAGTTGTATTTCACAAGCCGCGATATGGAAACTGTTTATGTTACGTTCACAAAATTCATCCAATTCTTCTTCGCTTGGAAACCAAGGGGTTATTTCGTAACCCCTAAATTCAGTTGCGTAATTCGACATTTCGCCTAGAGCAACATAGGGGCGCACCCGAAAATCGTTTTCATCATCGGAAACCGCTTCAATGTCATACAGCACTTGAACATCGAAGAGCTGGCACACAGTATTAATGTAGCGTCCGACTCTCATTCGTCGCTCTCTTCGTAATCACAGTAGCAGCGCTTACAACTTTTTTTATAGCGCCTAAAACAAACGGGGCATACCCGTACCTGCTTTTCCGCATCTGCTGGCTTGATGTGTGTGCCATCAGATAAAGAATTCACTTGATCCAGAGCTGCCAGCATACGCTGAAGATCAGCTATTTTCTGTTCCAACTCCTTCTTTACAACGCTGATTTTATCGGTGGATGCCATTCGTTCCCTCCACTCCCAGTATACATCTGATGTCCAGTTTTTGGCTATTTTTAAGTAAATTTTATCCTGTGTATTTTCATATGTTTACAAACAAAATAAAAAATATAGATGTTCTGGTATAATGGGTATCTAAGAATATGAGGGCAAAAATATGTATCATATTGAAGTGATGGGGTTGAAGTGGCGTTATTTGGTTGGGGTGCATAATGTAGGGATCGTTTCACCAACCAGGAAAAGCTATGTGCGTCGAATTGATGAGATCAGTGGACGCCCAGCAAATAGCACAACAGGAATTAAGAATGGTACAGCCGATAGTAGACTGACGCCAGAAGAAGTGATATCCTATGTGTTGGAACACAAGCTCACTTAAAAATCAGTCAGTAGGAGTCCTATGGCACAAGAACGCAGGGCAAAACAAATCACAATAGTCTTGGAACTTGAGGACAATTGTGGGGCTGTGCTTAAACGTTGCAAAAAAATTGTTGAAGTTGTGCGTATCGAGGCTGAGGTAGAAGAAGGAATTCAAGATGTAATAAAAGAATTCGCCAAATTTGTAGATGGGATTCCTAATAAACTAGAAATATAGTCACAATACCTCCCCAGCCCTAAAGGGCGGGGCTTCCGCTCGGCAAGTTTAGGCGATATAATGGAAATAAACGCTGGTAAAATACGTCTACAAATTGACAATTTGGAAATCTATTATGACAGAGGCGATGGATGTGTAGGTAAGACCGGTTGGTCATTAGCCAGGGATATGGTTTTTGTTGTATCTTTCGTTTCATGGGAACAAGTTTGGGATACTATGACTACGATGGAGCGGACTCGTTGCATTTCATTCGCTAGTCAGATGAAATAATTATGGCTGAGTCCAGAGGTAAAATCGTTACAACGTTCTTTGGAAGAAGGCAAATGTCTAAGCAACGCAGAGTCTACAAATTTCGCATGGAGCCGACCGCTGACGAAACACAGAAACTTCTGTGTCAAGCGGGTGCGTCTCGTCTTGTGTGGAACCTTGCGTTGGACTGCTGCCAGACATTCTATAAGGCGAACCACAAGGGCATTTCTCAGTCGCAGTTGTCTGCTGAACTAACCAAATTCAAGACACCCCGTCTGTGGATGTACGACTTCGACTCACAGGCGTTGCAGCAGGTTCTCAAGAATCTGTATCAGGCGTATCGCAATCATTTCAACCCGAAGATGCAGGCGGGCTTTCCTAAGTTCAAAACTAAGAAAAACACGAAGCAATCTTTCCGTATACCGCAACGGGTGACCGTCGAGGCTGGTAAGGTGTACGTCCCGAAAATCGGCTGGATAAAAATACGCCAGTCGCAGGACATAGAAGGCGAAACTAAGTCAGCGACATTCAAGCGAACTGCAACGGGGAGATGGTTCGTAACCTTGGTATCGGAGTTCGAGTTAACTGAGTGTTTGCCGAAGGTCACACCTGAACAAGTACACGGCGGCGACCTCGGACTCAACACCTATTTAACCTTGTCAGACGGCGATGAAGTCGGTGTGCCGCAGTTCTACCGGCAGTACGCCAAGAAACTGCGACGTGCTCAGCAAACGATGTGCCGTCGTGTCAAAGGCAGTCGCAACCGTGCGAAGGCTGTGCTTGCCGTTTCTAAAGTTCATGAACGGATTTCAAACCTAAGGGGCAACTTCGCTCACCAACTAACACACGGTTTGGTGTCGAAATATCCAGCCCTGTGTCTCGAAAATCTAAGCATTGAAGGTCTTGCGAAAACCAAGCTGGCTAAATCAATGCTCGACGCCGCATTCGGTGAAACAATTCGTCAGTGGAAATACAAGTCGCTTTGGAACAACACACACGCCATCCAAGCCGATAGGTTCTTCCCGAGTACGAAACTGTGTAGCGAATGCGGATACAAGAACAACGACCTCACCCTTTCGGATAGAGACTGGATTTGTCCATCCTGCGGAACACACCACCGCAGGGATGGCAACGCATCTCTCAATCTGCAAGCGGAAGGTATCAGAATTCTCGACGCCTTGGGATACATGGAGTCGTTAAACGACTGCGGACAGTGTGTAAGTCTTGCGAAAGCAAGCAACGCTGGTTGAAACAGTTAAGGGCGGCGTTAGCCGCCTAGAATCCCTCGCCTTTAGGCGTGGGGAGTATCACTCAATGTCCAGAGGTTCTCACTGGGGATGCTTGTATGTTGGATGTGTCTCATCAGTTTTCGCCAAATGCATTGATCAAGCAGCATGTGGCCGCTAATGGAGTTAAATGGCCTTCGCTGCATGAGCTGGATCCAAATGAGGGTTGGAATGAGATCCTACCTCACAAGATGTGACCTACGACTTCTGCGTTTGGTACGTATTGTGCCGACCGCTAAAGGATGGAAATGAATATCCTATTCAAACTCACGACGCAAGAAGGAAAGACTCATAATGAAACTCAATGGGGAGAGAATGTAACTCATGAGGCTACGGGAGACATTAAACAAGGCTTATGCTCCGATGCATGGATACATGCGTACACTCATCCCCTACTCGCTGTGCTTATGAACCCGGTTCATGCAGATATAGAGAATCCCATCCTTTGGGAAGGAAAGGGAGAAGGGGAGGCAAAATTCGAACCCCTTAAATGCGGGTTCAGGAAATTCACTACCCTAAAAAAAATCCCATTACCAGAAGTAACTGATGTTCAAAAGGTAGCCTTTGGTATTCTCTGTGCTAAAGAAGTTTACAAAGACTCAAGTTGGAATCAGTGGGCAGATAAATGGTTAAGCGGGGAAGATCGCACTAAATCTTCTGCTAATGCTGCTGCTGATGCTGCTGCTTATGCTGCTGCTGCTGCTGATGTTGTTGCTTATTATGCTGCTAATGCTGCTGATGCTTATGCTGCTTCTGATGCTGCTTCTTCTGCTGCTAGGGCTGCTGCTAATGCTGCTTATGCTGCTGCTAATGCTGCTGATGCTTATGCTGCTTCTGATGCTGCTTCTTCTGCTGCTTCTAAAGCTACGGGCAAAGAATTAGATTTTGTTTCGATTGCCCTTAAAGCCATGGAGGGGAAATGATGAGTAAACAGGGTACGGGTTGGAGGGTCTATGCCACATAAAACGAGTCTCGCTTCCTCCCCCGCCCTAAATGACGGGGCATCCGCTCGACAGAATCAGGTGAAAAAACAGTGGGGAGAGATTTACCGACTTGTTGCTGTGCGCGAGATGTTGATTAAGCCTATGCTGACTAGCAAGGATCATCAGCTACGAGAAGAGGAGTACCAAATCGTAGATTTGATTCTGGGGATCAATAGGAAAATTGGCGCTTTGGGAGTATTTAATCCCGCCGCACTCACATCTGAAATGGCGAAGCAGGAACTTGGGCAATGAAGATCACTAGATCACTCACTAAAGCACAACAGCAAGTGTTATTCAATATATCGATAGGATTTCCTTTCTGTGAATATCTAACACCGGAAAGAACGAGCAGGTTTTTTCGTACTTTGGGAGAGAATATTCCGGCTCGATTGAATTACATTATTACCCTTGACACGGCTGGTAAACGAGTTTCATATAAGACATTTTTAGCTTTATTCAAGAGAAACCTTATTGCTCCCAGTAAGTACAAAGAAAGTCCATCCCCACAGGATGGCATCACCCAATTTTATTTAACGGAATTGGGGAGGCAGGAAGTTAACCGAAAAGTGAATTTCAAAATCCCTATTAGGAGAACCGAGTAATGCCCCAACAATGGGAGAGATTACCCCCAGATGAAGAAGCAGGAACCCCTGCTTTGTTTCCCCCAGAATCAGACCTTTGCAGAGAATGTGACGGCACCGGAGTGCTGTATGGACAGCTCTGTAAAAAATGTGGCGGCAAAGGGGAAATTTAGCCAAAACCCGTGTTTTGGATGTATACTAAGGTATGAGCCCATCTCAGGAACGAGTCTATTTGGACGCTGAGCGAGAAGAAGGCATCGCTGAACTTCGTAACGACCCCGCGTACAATTTTGCGGAGCCAGAGTGCATAGTTCCCTCAAAATATCATCAATACTTCGTTGACTACGGGCGCTGCTTGTATGACAAGCTCCCGCTTCGCCAAGAAATGCACGCGTTCAATCACTACAAAAAATTTCACTGGCACAAGTACCCTCGATACCTTGCGTACCAGGGCGGTACTTGGCATGAAGTTTCTATAGGTGCTTATTTGGCTGCGAAGTTTGGTCATTTAATTCCCGTCGCTATCGTCCACGATCCTAAAAAACCGAAAAATAAACGTGCAAAGGCTGTAAAATAAAAGGGTTAGAAAATATCCATTTTCAGTGTTTCCGATGTATACTAGGGATATGGCAAAGAAAAAAAAGAAAAAAAGTAGCTCTGACATGGCGGCTGATTTGAAAAGCGCATTGCAGTCGTTAAACAAGATGATTGGCTATGCAAAATACGTCGAAGAAATGGATTGGTGGTATTTCAGGGAAGAAGTGCAACCGGGTTGGAAAAATGATTTAGCGGAAGCCGAAGCTATTGCGGCAAAGTTACACACTTAAGGATTCTATGATGACAGACACATTTACATTTTGTAACCCGGCAGCACGTACAGAGTGGCGCAATGATCACGGGGTGGAGAAATGTGGTGTGGAGTTTGCCTTCACAGAGACAGATGAAGTCTTTCATGGATTTCCTTTGTTCTACCTGCACATGGAGCGTATCTCCCCGACCAATAAAGCGCTCTTGACAAGGGCGGCAGCAAATGAGTAATTTATTTGTTATAGGGGAAGATGAAAAGCCACAATGCTCCGCTTGCTACAAATTCTTTGAACCGGTGGGGGAATATTTTGAACGGTGTAAAAGCCGAACAAAATTTTCCCCTGATTTTCCGAAGTTCGCTGAATCAGATCCTTTTGCATTTTGTTCCGAGAGGTGTGAACAGGCGACAATCGATCAAATGCGAATAACTCGAATTGAGGATGTCAAACAGTCCGATTTCTAAAAAATTATCAATCTACCAAGGTCCTTAAAAGAGGTATCCCTTATGTACGATGAAGATGAAGATTTGGATCGTGTAGACCACGATTCAGATGATGAAGAAGAATTCGTTGAAGATGATGAAGACGAACTACAGGAACTGGATGTAGACGAACGCGGGCATGTTCGACCACGCCGCCGAAAGTCCGAAGATCGGGAAGAAGAGGATGTGTGAAAATTTTATTTGTCTTCGCACTGCTGGCATTTTCAGGATTATCAATCTGGAGAATAAAAAACTCAGTTGTTAGTTATCCGCATACGGGGGCTGCTCATACGGGGGCTGCTCATACGGGGGCTGCTCATACGGGGGCTGCTCTAATTGCACCCCCGAGTTTACCACCATGTCTAGGCAATTGTGAGTTTTGGGGAGATTTTTCAGCTATTCCGACCCCAGAAATTCGTTCCTCTCCGCTATTTGATTCCATCTGCGTAACAGGAAATCCCTGCAATCAGCGAAAATTGAACTTTATATAAACCCAAAAATGTGGTATTATATTGAGTATCAGGATTCAAATGATAAAATTATGGAAGCGGTTTCGAAAATGGTATCGATGGAAGTTATTCGGTATTATAGAATGTGTAAAGCCAACAGGCACCACCAGCTTGCTAGCAAAAATCTCTAGCGGTATTCATCCAACCTTCAGCAGAACATACATCAGGAGGTACTAGATGCCAGCAGAAAGTAAGTCTCATTGTGATAAGAAGAAGGTGTGGAGCATCGGTGAAGAATCAGAGCTGTTCGCGGCTCGTTCTGAGAAAGAGGTACGGGAGTTTTATGTTGAACTAGTCGGGCAAGATGATGCAGCAGAAGCGTTTGAAAGTGACTTCACAGAACGAGATTTGGCAGAGGAGTGGGAGTTTGATTTTGACGGCGTGAGAAAGACAATGACGCTGGCAGAACTGTTGCGCGATATTCACGCGCATACTGCCATGCCAAATCAGGTTAGCACGTCTTACAACTAAGGGGTAAATATGAGTCATAAAAATGATCCAGATTATCATGATATAAAAGCTAAAATTCTACTTGAAACCGCAACCCATCTCAAAACTCTAGTTAAAAACAACTCCAAAGGCAATTTATGTCACGGTGATCAACCAGGTCTCCTAGAAGCCGCCGCAGAGCTGCGTAGGATGGCTTCTAATGCACGCCGAGCCCATAAGAAGGTACAAGATGACCGCCGACAGAAGTCGCGCAAGGAAAGCCTGGATAAAAGAGAAAATACGTTGAGCAAGTATCGCAATAAAGAAGCGGTTGCTTTGGATATCGACACGACAGTATTTGGTGATATTCTCCCGTCTTGTGACGAAGAAGAAAGCTCGCGGGATATAAGAACGTTAAAGCGCCTTTGGAACAACATCCCAAGACTCAATAGAAATTAGGGGGCATAAGCAGCTTGTTTCTGCTACAAGCGACCCATGGCAGCCGCCGCAAATTCAAAAAAAGGATGACGACAATCAATGAGATTTTCTTATGACGAAGACGCAGATGTGATGTATATCCGCTTCTCAGAGTCGTCCTCTACCACATCATACTTAGAGAATGACAATGGAGACATCCTCCGCTTCGACGAAGCAACTGAGAAACTTGTAGGCGTTACTATCCCTTGGTTCAAGGAAAGAATTCTTAAGGGAGACATTTTAGATATTCCAGAAATCGAGGCAATTCCATTTGGTTCGGACATGAGAAAGTTGATAAACTCTAGAACGGTACGATCAAAAAATTCGGCCCTACTAAAGCCGGAGAATGAGATTGATTTATGACATTTGAAATCGATCCACCGGAACCATGCCCTGATTGCGGCAGCACACACCATCGCAGCTGCACAATGAGTGGTGTTGGCCCTGAATTAGACATAATTCTTGACCCAGATCCTAAATGTGAGTTTTGTCACGGAACAGGGCGGATTTACGCCCTGATCAATGTGCGGTGTTCTTGCACCTATGGAAATGAATGAATTCGCCGCGCAAAGCAATTCTAGACCCCCTTTTTATACCCATCATCAATACCTGTGGCGCTGCTTTGAAAGGCAGTATTACAGCTTATGTCCAACTACTACAACGAATACGAACCGCATGCAGCCGCTTGGTTGCGAAATTTAATCAGCGCGGGTCTGTTGCCAAAAGGGGATGTTGATGAACGAAGCATTACAGATGTTACAACTAGCGACCTCGCAGGATACACCCAATGTCACTTCTTCGCCGGGATCGGCGGATGGTCCGTCGCCCTCCAGATCGCAGGAGTGCCAGACGACTACCCAATCTGGACAGGGAGCTGCCCCTGTCAACCCTTCAGCGCCGCACCTGGAGAACGAAAAGGTACTGCCGATAAACGTCACCTCTGGCCTGTCTGGTCAGGGCTCATCCGCGAGTGTCGCCCTGCAATTTGCTTTGGAGAACAAGTTGAGGCAGCTATTAGGTACGGATGGCTCGATATTGTATCGGCAGACTTGGAAGATCAAGGCTACGCCGTCGGGGCGGCGATACTTGGCGCTTGTAGCGTCGGCGCTCCCCACAAGCGACAACGGCTATATTGGGTGGCCGACTCCCAACGCGTCCCAGCACAATTACTACGAGAACCCGGACGGATGGTTAGCGAGACAGGAACAGCGGAAAAAGGACGGCAAGCAGACGTTCGCGATCAACTTGGGAATAGCGGCGAAGTTCACTTCTGGGACAGCCCTGAGTGGCTCGCCTGTAGAGACGGGCGACAAAGACCATGTGAACCCGGAGTTAGCCCGCTGGCTAATGGGATTCCCAACCGGGTGGACAAATTACGCGCCTACGGGAACTCGATCTGCCCTCCGCTCGCCTCGAAATTCATTCAAGCGGTCCTTGAAGCGAAAGAAGAAATCCAATGACGACACCGCTTAACCGATCAGTCAATTGCCGTGTATGCGGTGTGCTCATTCCAAAACCACGCTCATCCAACAGGAAGTATTGCAGCGATGCACACGCCCAGAAAGGGTTCCGCCTAGACCATCCCGACCATGAAAAGGAAAGGTACCAGAAGGACAAACAGGGATGCAGGGCACGTCATTTGATTCGTAAGTATAAAGGGTTCACCCAAGCCGACTATGACAAAATGCTTGCCGAACAAAACGGGGCGTGCAAGATATGCGAATGCAGGCAGGAGAAGTGCCTTGACATTGACCACGACCACAAGACTGGACGAGTTCGTGGCCTGCTTTGTCACAACTGCAATTTGATGCTAGGAAACGCCCACGACGATCCAGAAACACTCGCCAAGGCGATTAAATACTTGGCAAGTCGCGGCGGCATCGTGAAGGCAATTATTGACGAGGTGCGGTAATCAAAGGATAAAAAATGATGATCCGAGAATGGAAGCAAACCAAGGCCGAACGCCTGATGATCCTCTTCGAGTCCGCCGGTCCCTCAGGGCTTACGCTGAACGACCTCGTTGAGTTGTTTGATGGCACAAAGCGCAACGGCATCTACCCGCTCATCCACAAGCTCATCCAAAGAGGGTGGGCTGAAGAGGCGGGCAAAGTCACTAACGCCGCTCGTGTGGCTTGTCCTACGTGCGGGAAATATCCGAATGCGAATCCCCTCGTCATCGCATGGCGGCTCACCGAGGCTGGTCGCATCGCCATAGCCCTCATTCAAACCAACTTGCCCCCAAGTCGCGGCGATGTTCGTGAAGTGCGTCTTATAGAAAAGCGTTAGCCCTGCGAGAGCAGCATTCAAAGCGAACGCTACGCAAGGCAGCACGCACTGGATGCTTAGCCGCTATGTCAAGGAGTTGTTTCGTGTACCTACCCGGAGTTTGGCGTTCTGATGTTTTGGGGCATTTGCTAATCTTGAAAATTGATCCTGTCTCCGTTACATGTATCGTCTGCATAGAAACCTGCTCCCGGCTGGAGTACAAAACAACAAAAAATTTTAAAGAAGCCGCTGAAAAATTTGTTAGTAAGCATGGCGCTCTGCATCAAAGAATCTCCAATTCTATTGCAGATTTAGTCCCTCCTACTGCAATCACCTAATATAGACCCCTCTTGTGAGGGGTATATGTACTACGAGCGTTTAATATTTGCTACAGAAATAGAACGAGCAGGTACGAGACAACTTTTGTCTGATGCATTTCCCCTCTCCAAGTTGTGGTATGTACAAGATGAAATTGATTTTATTATGGAATGGGAAGTAGACATCCCAAAAGATATCTTTTTTCAATATGTGGCTACTACCGCCGGTCCCGCTGCACTTCTTTTGCATTCTTGTTTCAATCTTTCCTTAGCCCTGCATGATCCACCTCTTTGGATAATTCACGAATTACGAAAGTTATGCTATCAACTCCCCGCCAGTGGTATTAAGTAGTATGGAAGAAGTACAAAATTTATGCCCTTTGGTGACGCAATACGCCACAAGTGACATCTATAATGTTATTGAACGTCCTTTCTCCGCTCTGGATGAAGCTACGCTAGAACGTTTGTATCTTATACGCCGTTGGCCAATTGATGTAGAAAAAAACCCCATACCTTTCAAACGACCTTCTACAGTACGTAATTTTTTATGGGATGTACTGAAAGAACAACTTACTGACGAACCTTTCATAATCAGGGAATTCCAAAAACAAGCCATCCATCACCTGGCACGTATGCCCAGGTTTATTTTAGGGGATGCGGTGGGTCTTGGAAAAACGCCAGATGTTTTAGTTGCATTTGCTTCGTTGAAAGCTAAAAATCCAAGTATCAAAATGGTGGTCATTACGACTAAGACGACTACCTTTCAATGGTTTGATGAATGCCATAAATATACTACTCTCAGACCCAAGGTGATGACAGATACGTATCGAGGATTAAATTCATCGGAAGCTCGATATCAGCAAATGATTCATTTTTTTGAAGGGGATGAGCATGATATTCTTATCGCTAAATATGATTCTCTCAAAGGGCAGCGTAAGAAATTGGAGAACGGTAAAAAAGAGAAAGTATCAGAAGAAATTCTAACTTTTAAAGAGATATTCAAAAAGCACAGGGAAAACACAATTCTTACCCTAGATGAATCTCATCGCTTTAAATCTACCGGCACTCAGACTAGACAATTGATTGTAAATATTTGCCGGTACCCAGAACGAGTATGGGCTCTTACCGCAACTGTAATCAAAAATAACCTTGATGAGTTTTATGCGATTGCTACGGCTATAGGAATTAAACCTTTGGGCACAGTAGCAGAATTTCGTTCAGAATATTGTATTTGGCGAGAGCAGATTGTAAATCGCCAAGGATTTAAAAAAAGATTTATTGTAGGGTATCAGAATGTGGCGTTTTTTAAAGAGCAACTTCGACCGTTTTTCTTCGGTAGGTCACAACGGCAAGTCAATGAGCCTTTACCGATTCTCTCTACAGTAATTCATCCGGTAGATTTGAATGCCAAGCAAGCAAAAATACTTATTGGTCTACCTCAAGGGAAGATAGAGTTACCGCCTATTCTGTTTAAAGTAGCTGGGGAATGCTTCTCCAAAGATAGGGATTATGAAAATGAAATGACCCAACTTAGTGTACAGCAACTGGTAGCTAACCATTGGGCCCTGCTGGATCGTAATACTGAAAGCACATTTCATACATTATCTCTATCACCAAAAGAAGAGATGCTTTTGGATATGTTAGATGGAGAATATAGGGGGGAGAAGGTAATCGTTTTTACCAAATACCGCTCTTGGATTGATCGTTTAGAATGGCTTACTAAAAATGGTCATTTTACAAAACGTAAATTTCTACGAATCACAGGCAATGAAAATGAAACTCAGCGTAACGATAATAAACGCTTATTTCAATCTCCAGATTCAGAACATGATTTGATAGTGATGTCATCA
>Ga0302188_10000567_pt1 | contig 31483 bp, 32 predicted proteins | sample II_Bog_E2_1_FD_198783 | JGI IMG/M metagenome (GOLD analysis project Ga0302188, IMG submission 198783) | Peat permafrost microbial communities from Stordalen Mire near Abisko, Sweden - II_Bog_E2_1 | ecosystem: Environmental > Terrestrial > Soil > Wetlands > Peat | place: Sweden: Abisko...
TGTTTGTGTAAAAATATTGACTGATGAGGAAGTTTTGACAAAAATAATACAATAATTAAAGAATTTTTTATTGCATCTTTTCAAAAAAATATGTCATTAAAATATGTTAAAAGCCACATCTCACTGCTTTATTTATATATGATATTTTATGACTCGATTAAATAATAAAAAAATGTTGATATAATAGCAATGATTCAAAGATATTTGATATTTTGTGATGATCAGGCTGCAAGACTAAACTTAATCAATTAATGGTGTAGATAATCATGCTTTTTTTGGAAATTGCCATGCTCGCTCATCCCACTGATATCTTTCCTTTCTTAAATCATAAAACAGGTAGGGAAATTGCATTTATAGCTGGAAGATAAAATATTTACAGACGTAGTCAGAGCGCAACAGATCATCGTGAAGTTTATCCAATTCATTTATAGTCAATTTTTTGAATTTTCTTTAAGCTGATTATTTCTTTTAAATTTATACATTTTCGTCTTCAGATTATGGTGAACTGTCTTCCTCTTCTTCCTTCTTAAAACCTTTTCTTTTGCGTCTCTCAAGTTCTTTGGCGATCTTTTTATCAAGTCTTTATCTCTCAACCTGCATCAAAGTCAGCGAAGACTTGACATGAGCAAACTCCTCAGTCGTAAAATGATTTCTTTGAGTGACGTTGAAATAGGGAAGAATGAGATACTGCATACCATTGCACCCTTTTTTTTAATGTTCCCAAAAAAGTATGTTATAACTCATATCCTTGCCTTATTTGTAATTCTATCGCTTAACATCGATTAAAAAGGTCCAAAACGAGTTTTGCTTTTTAAGAGAGTTGCATAATATTTTCTAAATTAAAATTATGATACGCAAGGCTAACATCCATTTAATTTTGCGAAATCAAATCCAAATAGGTTTAAAAGATAGTTTTTATCCATATTATTCTTTAAGTTGTACTCTTGAAGTTCTTTTATGCTTTCCAATCGTTGGATCACTTCATGGCTGCGATCTTTGATAAAGACCTATTTAAGAAATTTGACCTTTTAAGGTCGAATGTCGTTAATATAATCTTTTCCCAGAAAAGGCCGCCAGCGGTATAAAAAGACGAAGAGTTTTGGGAAATTATTTTCGAAGATAGCGATCTTATCTTCCAAGTCGATTTATTTATCGTTTTCTTTGTCATAAATATGATGAACAGCTAAATTTCTCAAATTTCGAATTAAATTTTGAAAACTATTAAAGGTTTTTTCGTAAAAGTTAGACTTATTACAGCCTTTCTTTCGTTCTCTTTCAGCAACCATCTCAATTAAACGTTAAATATCTGTTTTTTCCTTTGACCACCAAAAAGCATGGTATTTGTATTCCTGATGATGGTTTGGACCTTTAAAATTGCCGATGTCCTACTCAAAGGCTTGCTTTTCTAGTAACCCTTCAATTGAAAAATAAAACTGAGTACTTTTATGATTCCCATAAGCTGCTTTATATAATGGATGCTTATTCTAGGCAGGAAAATAGGTAAATGTATTTTTTTCCTACTCTGTCTTCATTTCCATCCTTAATCGAATATTTTATTTGCGCCTACTCTCTTACACATTGATATTTGATTGATACCGTTCTTTAAATTCAACAATTTAGAAAAGTTTATCAGTGGACGACCAGAAGTAAGGACATTTCAGAATTCTTCTGGCTGTTTACCTAAAATCACCTTCTTCCATTTCCATAGAAATTGATTTCATTTCTTCTATGAGATGTTTAAAAGCGTAATACTCAGAAGTATTCTCCTCTCCATCATAAATTCTATCCTTTTAAAACTTTTTGTCGAGTTGCTAACTCAACTCCACAAATGGAAATTTCGGATATTGATAAAATGTTTTTAGTTCCTGCTCTTTATAATTCATTAAAATATTGAGCAATATGCCTTCATACTGATTGATCTTGATCGATGGATGATTTTAATTCTTTTTGTTGATTTTTATGTGATTATGCAGCAGAAGAGGATATAACTCGAAATTCAGATGCTTGTAACAAAATTAAACCACCTAGACGTAGGATTCGATTAGATGTTTGACCATTTTAGGGTAGGAGTCGAAATTGATTTGGATATGGTCAATCTTCATGATTATCTCATTTTTTTGTCGAACAAGCTATAAAGTAATGTTTCTGTTTAACTGAGTCAGTTTCCTTAATTTTTTGTGCACTTCATCAATCTCTTTATGATCTAACTTCAAAATGTACTTTCTTAGAATCGGGATTTAGTTTTTAAAGATAGAGTGGACTTACACTTTTTGTTCGATTGGCTTAAATTTCACTTCCTCTTGCTGTGTTCGATACATCTTTGCCTCCTCGATACTATTCAGTCTTTAGTCTTGCTCATTTCTCTATTTTTTCAGCTGGACTAATTTTTCAAAATTTTAGAGTACTCTAATTGATCTCTTCATATTTGAGATGATGTCTTCGTTGCGCTTGGGAGTGATATTTTAATGCTACTCATTGATACATTCAGCGACAAGCTGATCTATGTCTTGATCTTAAAGGTCTCTATTTTTAATTTCTGATTGAAAAAGATGAGAACGATATTTGAGAATCAGAGATATGAACAGTTTGAGAATGCATCGCTTGCCATCCCATGCGATTTCCAAAAGTTTATTCACTTATTCAATACTGTTTAAATTTCTAAGTTATTTCCAAGCTTTAAAATATCTTCTCCTCAAAAAGTTATACTAAATGTTAGGTAATTTTTAAATATCTTCTAACACCTTCGCATCCTTACAACCACTGGCAGCCAGTGCATACATTTTCTGTTTTATATCCATATACTCCTATTTGAAGGGCTTTTCCTTTGAATCAAGTTCTTCTAAGTTTTGATTGATCATGTCAATTCGTAACTAAAATATCTTCCTGATGAAGTTAATTGTGAAATCTTAATCATTTTCACTTGGGGTATCGATTTATTTAAGGTCAATGCTAAAATGATCAGGGTTGATGTCCAAAGAACTTACTCTTTTCAGAAAAATATGGTTTACTTTTGAAAACTATTCTTCTGATTTTGTGCGTGATTCTGACTCATCACTTTAAATTTATATATTTTTCTTAGTTTTGTACACTTAGAGGAGCTTATAAATTATTTTTTTTAACTTGTCAAGCTATTTGCTGCACATATTCAACTTTATATTCAAAATCAGCTCGAAAGTTATTATTTTTATTGAATCAATCAGTCCAAAAGACTATTAGTTCATTGCATTATCAACGTTCTCTTACCTGGATTGAGAACAGATTGACACTATTTTCTACCTTTTTGCAGCGTAATAGTTACGACATTACTCTAGTTCTGCCTGACTATACTCATCACTACTAAAGAATTTAGATAACTGAAAGAAATTATTGATCTCATCAATAAGGCAATGCTCTCTTTAATAGGCTTCATAAAGACTGTTCATAACTTATTTTTCATAGACAGCATTCATGCGATAATCGATTTTTTTAATTTCTATGCTTATTTTATGAGTAATTGTCTTGACATTATTGATTAAGTCGTTGTCTGCTACGTCTTAGATGAGTTTATAAATTCCTTAGAAGGCTTAATTCAATGCATTTCTTTCCGTAAGTAAGAATCTTAGTGCTTTTTGTTACTCAATTATATAGTGTTCAACGATGTCTTTAGATTAAAGGCTTATTAATTTTGTGGCTAGATCAGAATTAAAAATTCTAAGTTTTGCAAGAAACTCCTGGTTTTTCTGAGTGGCAAATTGTTCAATGATGTTAGTTGTAATTCTAACAATAAATTACTTTGATTAGGATATATAAGCAATAGGAAGAGTAATCTTTTTGCTGACAAGCGCGAGTTCCTTCCAGTAGAGTTGAGATGTGGAAGTTTCATCAATTTTAATCCACACTGTTTTCATCAAGTCGAGGCTTTTGATTACATTTTATATCTTGTCTTCCTTTTTACCTGCCTACTGCAGTTGAAAATTGAACAATACGCGATATTAATTGAAGACATGCTCGAAAGATTTGTCCATTCCTTTTTATTGACCTAAATTAAAAAATTAATTGTAAAGCTGAATCCAATAAAGTAACAGCTCGCTGATTGAAGTTGAATCAAATTTTCTTTTCCAAAGTCCATCCGAATCAATGAGATATATTTTCTTAATGCTAAATGTGCTCAGCCAAATTTTGTAATAGTAAAAAGGCTTGTTTTCCACGTCTTGCATTATTCTTTGAATTGTTTAAAAAAATCGATGGATATCGATATGATTAACAAGAGTTAAATTTTGGTCCTCATCTTCTAAAGACTCGCTGAGTAGTTTTTGTTCTTAAAGTTCTACCTTGCTTCTGGTTTCAGGCTTTTCGTCTTGAGTTGGTAAAAATACAAATTTCATGGTATTGATGAGTGTTATAAGATCAATTACCATGATACATATCTGAATCTGCAATTGCTTTGGGAGTTTCTCGTCTTTGATATGAGCAGCACCCTCTTTAATGAGTTAAAAGTTTAGCAACAAAATATGCTTTAAGAATATTTTAGATTTGTAGATGTGCTCGATCATGTTTTTATGGTTAAGGACAATTTTCCAATGTTCCTCCTCTGATTCTGGATGTTTGATAAGTTACAATACTTTTTTACTCTTGTTTTTGCACTGCTTTTATACTTATTTTATATTCTTCTTGACTTTAAACTCATTACGGCTTTTATTAAAAGTCACATCTAGATTCTTCTGATTGAAACGGCATCTCCATATAAGTGCATTAAGCACTTTATATATCTTTTCAACGTCTTGATGACTTCCAATAGGCTATCGAATGGGCCCTCCATCATTTTTTTTGGCAGCATAAAAAAGTTCCTAAGACAGTTAGTATCCATATTTACGTAAGGCTATATGTTCCTCATAATCAATGAACTACAACCGTTTCATAAATAACCATTCTTTTTCATGAATGAAGTATGAATATTTTTAGGTTTACATGTAAATTAATAAATAAAAATGCTAATTTAATAGGGAATTAGTATGTAATAAGTTACGTCTGCATTTACGGAGATAGATACATTAGAAACATCTATAAATAGATATTTTCATAAGTTTTGGAATGGTTACAATTCCATTATCTAAAGAGAAAGGCAATAATATAAAAGAGATATTTTTGCTGTATCCATTTAGCAAATTATTTTCATCAGAGTCGCATATTTGATAGGTAGAAAATTGAAAGTAATAATATTTTTAATTAAGTAAGATTAGCTCCAAAATTTAGTTAAAAATCAAGATTATTCTATTAGTGGGAAGCATAAAAATAGGACAGTATTTTTGATATAAGGGAAGTGAACTTTAATGTTTTCTTACAGTATATATGAAATATCAAGTTACGATAGTGATTTAACTCATAAGTATATAAACAAAGTCTAACGATAAATTAATATTATTAATCATGCACTTCAAAAGCATTCCCACCTTAATTGATTTTCATGTTCAAATTCTGATTGGCAAGGAAAAAAAAACAAAAATTTGCCTCTTTCTCGATGTGAAATGCTCTAAGCCTTTAGTTTTAATGGACAAACATTAAATACGTCTTGTGGCTTTTAATGGCGGTAGTGCGATTACAAATAACTAACAGCTTATAAAAAGGCTCTAATATCGTACGCCTATATGTCTGCAAGATGTTTCAGTTTACCTTAAACTTTCTCCGGCATGTGAAATACAAAAAATAAAAATATATTGCAAAGGCATCACTATTGGCTTGGGGTAGCCTTCAGAGATCAGTTTTGATAACTTAGAATTAGATTTCACGTTAATAAAAGATACGAGAAATTTTCCTCTTTCAGCTATCACCTACCGATACCTACGACGATTATTTAAAAAAGGTTTATTGGTAAGATGGTACTACACACCTAACGTTGTAAATATTGAAAATTTTGTAAGGTAGCCTCCAAAAAAGGTGTTTTAAAAAATGACTGATTAATTCAAAAACTAATCTAAGTTGCTCGAGCCTCTTGATGCTGAGTCCAAACTCATGCTTAAACATATGCTCGATTACGTCAATAAAGGGTTTCTTTTGACTATTGTTATGAAATATCGTAAGCCTGAGAGACACGAATCGATTGAGAAATAATAAATAGTTCCAACAGACAATGAATGCGACCTCTAACCATTCGAAAAATAAAAGTAATCATTTTTGAATTCAGCATTAACATCATCACTGAATTACGGAATCCATTTAATGCCAAATAATCGGATTCTCAAAATTGATTTATATCCAATTTAGGAATGATGGCAATAAAAACATAGTATTGCTGAATTTTATTGAATTAACACTTTTTAAATACAATTGATAGATATGCGATTGCTAAAATGAGTGATTTGAATCAGATATGGTCAAGTTCACTGACATATAAAATCTCTATTTTAAAAGGGTCATTTGGTTTATAATTCTCAGATGTTCAATAACACAGGCTCCACCAACATCTTCTCGCAGGGACAGACACAAGGCAACCTCTTCTCGCAAAACAACAATGCAAACAATGCAACAAGAAGTAAGGTTATATTTATGCAGCAACGGGAGGCTTCACACAAAATACAGGCAACATATTTACACAAGGACAAGGCCAAGGTCAGCAAGGGGGAGGAGGGAACATTTTTACTCAAGGTAATCAAGGCAACCAACAGAGCACGGGACTGTTCAACCAAGGAAATCAAACGGGTCAGAATATTTTTGGTCAACAGGGAAATCAGGGCGGGCAAAATACGTTTAACCAGCAAGGAAATCAAAATATATTTGGTCAAGGCAACCAAGGGAACCAGCAAGGTAATCTATTCAATCAAGGCAATCAAGGAGGAATTTTCAATCAAAATCAAAATACACAGCAAGGTAACTTATTTAACCAACAAAATCAGCAAAGCAATCGTTTACTCTCAGGACAGAACAATATGCCTCAAAATTTCAATTTAGCGAACTGCACTCCCGAACAGCAGCAGCAAATGATCTCTCTTCTGACTCCTGAATACATCCGTGAGTTGATAGCAGTATATCGTAAGCAACTCGATCCTAAACGACTGTAAACTCTAACACTGAACAGGGAAAACACTTTGGCTGGAGAAAAAGCCAACAAGATGGCCACGAATTTCAACATAAAGCAGCAAGTGGTCTATGTTAAAAAGCAGTACATTTGCGGATATTCAGAGTAAAGGATAACGTGGTTGCTCCCATCAAAGCATTGAAAGACAAGAATTAAAAACTAGAAGAGGAAACTGCCAATTTTTCAGGAAAAGTGTTCGATAAGTTGCAGAAGTATAAATAGCGCTTGGTGCAGGCAGTCTCCCAGTCCAAGATGATCGAATAGGTCAAGAAGGAAGTCGATGAACTGGACGGACAGATACGCTAATTCTTTCGACCCCTTTTTAACGCACATCAGACAAGATCAAATTTTTCCTATGTTGATCCTGATCCATTCTGTGTGGCTATTTCCTAACGTTTGCTTCGCAATATGACCACTCTTGACAATAAAATGGATGAATTACTTGCATGTGAAGGCGCAGCGAGTCAATAAGCTATAGACACAGGAGCAGTGGTAGAGCAGTTAGTCGACTATTATCAGAATGTAGCAGTCACACTACGCGAGTTTTCAGAGAGATACAATACTATTAAAAGGAAAGTTTTGTACAAAAACAGACTCGGCAACCCTGAATAGGCTCAACGACGCATATCTGAAAAGGCAAGTTCGATTGTCAGCAAAGAGATGCAAACCTATGAGCTCCTCAAAGAGATAGAGTTATTGTTGGAGAAGAGGGAGAAAAGAATTTCGAAGATAGGCCGCATTCTATGAGCTGATATATATGAACATCAATGATTGTAATAAGGAATATGAGATATGTATTATTTGAAGGATTGTTATTGAAGGTTCAATGACATTCTGCATATAATATTATGGCCTATATCAAAGAGCTAATCGAAAGTCTGTTTGATGAATAGAGTGAAGGCAACATTGAGTCTTTCAAGAAGCTCATCTATCTCGCTGTTAACGAATCAAAACTATTCGCTGCCCATGCTTTGGAGTTGGCAAACATGGTATGTCCTGCATTGCACTGCATTGACGACACTACTACGAAGATATATGCTTTGCAACTGCTGTCAGAATTGGCGACGAATTACAGGGAACAAATACCGCCCCATACATATGATCTTGGGCAGGTCGTAACTCTTCTCTCGGATGAAAATGTACCAGTTCACTAACATAGGCAGAGGTGAGAAAGGCGGCGCATTATCTACTCCTCATCTTCATCAAGAAGTACGAGCGCATCGATGAGATTATCAAAGGGTATTTGACTAAGTTACGGGAGAGTGCCGACCAGTGGAAGCATATTCAAAAAATAATACACTCTTTCCAAAGTTTGTTGATCATTGAGCCCAAATGCGTAACATACCCTCAAAGCTACTTTCACCTCGACTAGTTTCTGCGATTGGTCATTGCTTGCCGTGTTCACCAGCATGCTCTCATACAAAAAGCATCCGAACAGGTATTATCCCCAACATACAGACTGTAGCATCATTTGTCAAGAATGAGTACACCCCGACAATCATTCATAAACTTGATAAGGCTGTATCTGCCGAGCTAGTGCTGCTTGCAGATAAATTGGGAGTTAATCTGTCTGTGAGAGGAACCTAGCATTAGGAAGAAGAAAGACATAAGGTGCAGTCATACCAGCAAAACTAACTCTAACTCTTACTAGATTCCATTCAGGAATAGCAAGATTGGAAGGTATATAATTCGTAAGATAGGTGAAATCAGACATAATCGAAGACATCAGTCGCCGATTACAAGCTGAGCCCTCCCCATAGGTCCCACCCTCCCTGGTAGACCGCATCCTGGACTTGACCTATGACTATAATTTTAAGATATGCATAACTGCCATGAACATCCTTTTGACTCTTGTTATGCGCTACCCTCAGTAATCCTCAACAAAACTCCCAAAAATAGAAGATATCATGGTCGAAAAAATATGTGACCTCAAGATGGCAGTCCGGCAGATAGCCAGTAAAATCTTGAGAAATGTTCTAGCGACGCCCGGTAAGGACTCAGCCAAAAAATTGTTGACTAAACTAAGCACTTGCTCTGTTATCGGAAAGGAAGAAATCTTAAACTTCCTCCAAGATCATTTTTCAGTAGTTCGACCGACGGATCTCCCTCAACTACTGGGTGAGATAGCTGCTCAGTTGTCGAACGAAAACACCAAAATAAAGATTAAGACCTTGGATTGTTTGGTAAAGATCAGTTTGAGCTGTAATACTGAATAGTGCAAATATATTTTACAGAAGCGCCTTAATAAAGTTTATTATGACATGTTTCTGGATCGACTGAGGGAACGTAGTGCTCCTGAGGTACGTGAGGTACGAACTGAGAAGTGGGAGGATAATAAAAATATTGCAGTCAACAAGGGACTCACCTGGCAGGCAGAAAGGTCACCTAATATCATTGAGTCAGTCAATGATCGCTTTCTCACCAAGATATAATTTGGGCGCAAAGCCGAGCATAATGTACAATAGGAAACTGCTTCCGATTTCAAGTACCAACCGCCTATGTTTGGAGGATTAGAGCGAAGAGAAGAAGGAAAGGGAATGATGGGCACTAGTCATACATCAAATGATACCTTTTCTACTTTTTAGAATCGGCCTGATGAAGTTAAAATGACCAAGAAGATAGCTGAAAACTCTAAAATGAATACTTTTTCAGCCAGAGAGGTCGAGGAAAAGATAGAGGAGAAGCGATTGCCTTTGAAACCGAAACCAGTAAAAAAAATGATAGAATAAGTCCCCAAATAAGAGAGCAATAACTTAGTGATCCAATCAAGAGAATATCGTAATAAAAACGAAGAAGTCAAGGATAACAAATAACTCAAAGAAACGATAAAGTAAGTCAAATAGTGTAAATAGGCTAAATCTACAAAATAAATTGTGTAGGGCAAGGAAGCAACGCCTTTGAAAGAAGAACGTGACAAGTCTATAAAAAAAATGCGAGTGCGTAAGGATGTATAGAAAAGTGAAAAAATGATTGAAAAACCTCCAAACTAAATCTAAAAATCGGTGAAGGAGCCTTTTTCAATTAAATCATCTGTTTCCGTACTAATTGTCTAAAGTAGAAAAAAGAAAAAGACTATCAAATCGATTATAAGGCCACTCAGTACATCTCAAAAGATGAATTGGCTCCAGTCAGCAATCCCAAAGAAATGTTAAAGGAAATCATGACAAATCTACCCAAGGACACTGATTGGAGCAAGCAGTTCGATAGTCTTGATGGGCTTAGGAGATTAATACGCAATCATGAAGAAGTGTATTCTGCCATTCTGCAGAATTTGGCAGATATCATGCCTCAGGTCCTAAAATTGGTGGAATCATTACGGTCCAGCTTGGCAAAGAATGGGATGATAACCTTGGCAGAGATGTGCTAAGCTTTTAAGAAAGGAATGGATCCTTTTTTAGAAAGTATTTTTGTAAAACTCTTCCGCAAGGCTCAAGATACCAATAGCTTTATTATTTAATAGGTCAATAAGTGTATAAATTCGCTCTGCTCCTATTGTTCCAGTCCCAAAATAGCAGCCATTATCATCAGCAACAGTCAAGCAAAAGCAGCACCAATTAAACTAAAGGTAGCCTTTGTGATGAACCATCTCTTCGCAAAGGATAACTACAGTTTGTCTTTGCTACGAGATAACCCAAAGATTTTAGGTGTAATGGGCACTTACATCACTGACAGTTCACAGGAAGTTCGTGGTTTAACTCGGGACATCTTTGTGAATCTTCAAAATAATAACAGTGCTGGCTAGCTTGAAGGCATGTTTCGGAAGAGCTCCAAGGAAGTATGGGATAAGTGGCGAAGCATCCTCGATCGTAATCTGAAGTGAATGATTTTTATATACTGTCTATAAATGAATCCAGTAGACTACAAATGAATGCATATCACTACTAGTTAAGGATCGCAATACTTTACAAGAATCCTTCAGGGGTGAGTTGAAGCACATGTAGATTGTCGTACCAACGAGCAATTGGGTTGTTCTTTGATAGTAGGTACTCACTAAAGAAGACACTACCACCAAAGATAATAGGGTTAAACTAACCATACTGAACTCCTAAACAAGGATGTTGGCGTCCTAGTTGGACAAAGGAGTTAGTCTCTGGACGGAACAAATAAACATTAGGGCTGAGTTCCCGATCAGTTGAGCGTTTATTGTTGGTCATATTTTATAAAAACTTTTTTCCCCCTAAAAATAGAATATCTGTATCATTGATTTGTATGGTGACAAATCCAGACGCAAAGTTAAAGGGATTCGATAGGAAGTTGGTAATACTAATCTCCTCCCATTCATTGCTCTCAATCTCGTACTTCTCCACGTTTATTTTTCTGTTTTAAGGAATGCCAAAGCAATATATGGTGTCATTGAATGTTGCTGTCGACTGGTGCGGCTTTACGCAATGCAAAGGGGCCAGCTAACTCCATTCCTTTATTTATAATGAATAGCGCATACAGCGGCGAGTCCACTCACTCTTCTCGACCATACCTCCAATCAGATATATAAATTTGTTGTGATAGACCAAACTGTTAGCGGGATTGACAGCGTAGGGTAACTCTGCTAATTTAAACACCTATGACGAAGTGCTTCTGAAAACAAGATGAGTGTTGAGAATAATCTACTTCTTTTTAACTCCGCCTATGATATGGATATCTCCATTTGGAATTACAATGGTCTTCGGGTAGTCTGGGAGATAGTCAAGGTTGTTGAACTCTTGAATTTAATACGATTTGTTTTTGAGGTCGAACAAATAGCAGTGAGTCTTCTTTATCGGGAATATAGGCACCTACTTCACAGTGCTCAGCAAATAGGATGGCTGAGTGATAGAAAGTCCCTTCTTTTTAGATTATATTGCTCGGGAGTAATTCACAGTTGAGATAGCATTGCATAACACTTACGATAGCTCTACCAACACTCTGTCATCAATTCTTATCGAAGGGCATTGAGGGATTGATTTCAACTAATTTGCACGGGTTGAAAATTTTTCCCGTAAAAATTTAACCTCCTTCTCGAAATCCTCACCTATATACTATCTCACTAAGATTTCAGGGGGAGTATCTCGATAATTAGAGAAAGAAGTGAATGGTTTGAGTTTCTTTTATAGCTATCCGATGCGTTATATATTGTCATCAAGGCTGGAATATTTTTTGAGGTAAACTTCCCACATGTTCACCAGTTAGAGACTGACCTCAGAGAAAAATTTCTCAACGACCTTCAGAGTTTCTTTTTTCATGAAACTAATTTCGTCCAACTGTTGCTGGAATTTTTAAGGATGCAATTTGCTGTTGTACTCTTCGCGATCGATGCTGCTGTCTTTTTCGCCCTGTTGACGCAGATCCCTAATGCGGCTTATAAGCTAAGCGGAGTTATGCTATATCATATTGACTGATTCCTACATATCCATAATTTTGTGTCCTTTGCTAAGATTTTGATGAGCATGCTGCATGGAGCATTGGAAGCAGAAGAGTTTATTGCAGGTGAAACAAGTGGCCTGTACCTTGCCAGGACATCCTGGAGTATCGCATTTGGAAGCACTTGACTTCATCAAATATATTTTAATTTATTAAGATACAAATAAAAGTCATCATTGAATTTAAAAGATATCCTAGAATGTGTTCATTATCCTTCCAAGGCAGACAGAAGCCGACAAGGCGTATTTTGAGATGCAGACTGAATCCTGGATGTAATCCACGTCCATTGTAGGGTTTCCCTTCGCTACTGCACCCACTACGAGCACTATGGGCTTTGCTGTATTCAACTCTGGGATGAATTTGCGACTATTAACCAACCTTCCCTTGGTAGACATGGCAATATACGTGCAGTCTGATGGAAGATGTTGCTTAACAGGACTCTTTATCACTTCAAGCAATGTCTCACTGCTCTCTTCAGCGCGGATTGACAATCGTTTAAGTAACTGCGCGAATAGTGCAGCAAAACGTTTATATGTCCTGGGGATACGAGTAGAGGGATGGATTTTAATGACCTGGTTAGATGCAGTGGTAATATAGACTTGCAGCTTGCCTGCCTTGTTTAGAGGACTGTCAAGTAGGGTGAGTAAGCATTGGTGAGTAATATCTGGGCGATAATCAGCAGGGTCTTTCTTTAATCTATTGCTAATGTAAGAGGCGTGATCATCACCATTTAGAAGCACATTTTAATGCTTGCGTACAGCTGCTACTTCAAGAGGTGCCTTCTCTAGCACCACGATGACTTTTCTTTCATCTTTTATATCCTACTCTACCAGATGAACCTTTTTCATATAATATATTTGTTCAACAATGATCAAATTTTGCCATAACTGAAGGGTAAAATCTGATTAAATTGCTAAATTATACTAAAATAGCGAAAGAAGAAGAGAACAGGACCTTCATCTGCTATTTGCCATATAATATTATGACTAACCATTTTTTGAAGAAGAGAATGCGCAAAACTAATATGAATGATGCAGTCAATAATTGCTGTTGAAATGGAGATGACTTCTGATCTTGATATTAAGCCCTTCATTTTGCTTGCTCCCTATTTAATCATCATTTAACTTTACCCATTATAAGTCAAACTTCTTTCCAACTGTGACCAACTCCATGCCCTACGGCCAGCTGGCATTGATAAAAGCTAGTGCTCCTAAAGCCAAAATTACTGCAATTGCTGTAGTTTTTGGCTATGCATGATTTTGATGGCTTCCACTCCCACATATTTTGTGGATGATAGCTGTTCCTAGTCTTTGCCTTAAAAACTGTTCAGATCGCAAACTTTAAAAATGGGCACCACGAGGAGCCTCCCAAAAAAGAGAAGGCAACGATTGATGAAACCAAAGATGAGGGTGGTCAAGATATGATATGGGATGCAGAAATATAAATTTGAGGAAGCGCTCCCTCTTCCAAGGAAAGAAACAGCAAGTATAATTCCATAAAAAATGTCAAAATGATGAAAGAAAGCATGTGTTCCTCCCAGTAAGAAAACATTTTGAAGTTTATAATAAATAATAAGGAAGAGGCAGAGCTCCAGTCTGACCAAAATATACAAAATCATTCTTTTCCCAGCATCGTTCAGGAAAGAAACTCTCAAGGGAGCTCTATTGAGTCTATCAAGACTATAGACTGACTCGTAGAAAAGACATCAATGATGAGAATGATAAAGGATGATATTAAAAGCTTAGCAGCACCAAAAATAACTTGGGAAGAGTATAGACAAATCAGCTATAAATCAAAATAAACCATTTTCTATGGCTGAATTACGCACAGTTGGATTTTATCGAGGTCATACATGCCAAAATATACGAATGAAAAAATCAGAAGGACTATCAATTCATGGATGAGAATTACTGTCAATGACCGCCCTCCCTCGCAAGTTTTAATTCAATTTAATATTTATTATTTATTTCATTAATCAATGAGCACTTTGCGCCTTTAAAAAGACGCCTCCTTTGAAGAGGAAGATATCGACCCTGAACTCTCAGACTAATCCTCGTCTTCAGACATACGCATCGGTAAGAACCATGGCAAGCCAGGGCGCCCTCGTGGTAAAGGCCGCCCGAAACGTGTTGGGCGCGGATTAAGCAAGAAACGTAGTGAAGAGTCAGAGGAGTGGTAGTAGCGGGGACGAGCTCGTCCGGCTGCCAACAGAGAGTAGTCTACTATCGATGGCTACGTTCGCATCATTGACTACCTTAAAAAGATCGACTATGATGAAAACAGCGTTCAGAACAAAATGAACCCCTATAATGCGCTCACAGCAACCTGCTTCTGGTATGCAGTTGGTGCTGAGTACTACAGTTTTGATTTTTTTGCACGAAGAAACCCTCATGATACTGCAATGGAAATATTAGACCGTGCTCATCGCGTGCCTCTGCTCCTTTCCAACCGAGTGGTAAGAACTCCGACAACTCCAGCCCTTTTGGCCTTTGAGAATCAAGAGCTGAACATGATTGGTGGAGAGTTGGCTGAAAAGATGGGAGCTCTTATTCCTGCGCCAATGGTCGGAAGACCAGAGATGATTTAACGGAGAACGGCCTTGTCCAGTGTAAGTGAAGATGACCAGTTTATTTCTTCAACTCGCACCCTCCTCTATAACTATATTACTAAAAAAGTGCGTACTAGTTAGAAATGGGGAGCGTTGCTATCAAACTTTGGAATCAAGGTGGAGGAAATACCGGCCAAGGAGTTTGAAAGGGCAGAGGCAGTGCAGTTTGAGCCATCAGAAGAACCCCTAAAAGAGACTAATCTTTTTGATTTGTTGAGGAATCAAGCCAAGAAGAAGGCAGTAAAAAAATAAAAGAAGAAGGATATGGAAGACCTGTATTTCGAGGAGGAATAAATTAAGGAGGAAAATATTGATCAATTGGATCAATTGGATTAGAATCAGAAACAAGAAGTTTCGGAAGAGAAAGCAGAAGCGAAAGAAGAAGAGGAAGAAGAAGGAAATAAGGAGATAGCAATAATATAAAACAACAATGACAAGATTGAAGAAGAAATTCAGGAAGACAAGCAAGATGAAGAAATGCAAGAAGCCAAGAAATTAGATGAAGTCATGCAAGAAGAAAACAGGCAAGATTAATAAATGTAAAACTAGAATGGCGAACCAAAAGAGGAAGAGCCACCTTTCATTAAAAGATACACTCAACAAGATCTCATAATGGATGCCATCCTGCAAATGCCCATCGACAAGATCATCAGCATTCTTCAGTCCAGCATACCCACAGTTCAATTGCCATAAATCAAAGAATCATTCATGCCAATACCCAGTAAAGATCCGCTTGAGTTTGTCTACCAGCTGCATCCATAAGAGGAAAAATATCTTTAATACATGAAAGCATATAGAAAAAAACTCTACCGATAAAAAGTAGCGAAAAGTGAAGTCAGTATTGAGGAGGAGGAGAGGGAAGGACAGTTCGAAGATGCTAAATGCCAAATTTGCACGGATGGTGACTATACAGACGATAACCTTATTGTTTTTTGTAGCATGTGCAACATTAGTTTACACCAGAGGTGCGTAGGCTTGGCTAAAGTTCCTGCTGAAAGCTGGATTTGTGAAGTTTGCCAAGCATTTGGACCTGCAGGAATCAACTTACCTTGTCCACTTTGTAATGTACGCGGAGGAGCTATGAAGAGAACCTCTATTCATATTGATGCTACCTTGTTCCGTGAAACTAATCCGGGTTACTATGAGTATTCTCGTCGCTGTCCTTACAATAAGCAGCGTGAGTAGTATGTACATCATGAGCATCCCGAAGGTGAATCAGAAAAAATAGTGCGCGTGGTGCGTGAGCGAGGGGAAAGGGAATAAGATTGCTACTATGACTATTTTGTGAAATCAACCTATCCTTCCGATGTGCCAATGTGTCATTATGTATGGGTGCACTATGTTTGTGCCATATGGGTGCCTGAGTGCTACTTTTAATAAAAAAATGGAGCTATCAGCGTTAAAGGTATCTAAAACATCTAAAGACGCCGCTTCCGTAATGAATGTCTCGTCTGTCATAAGTCACGCTGCGGGGCAGCTGTTAAATGTGATGATCCTTAATGTGAAAAGTATTATCACCCTGAATGTGCCCGCAAGAAGAAGGTGTATATGTAGCAGTTAAATCTTGACAAACTGAAATATCTTATCTTCTGCGAGGAGCATGAACCACTCAAGCTTACCAGACAGATCGAATATAAGAAGAAAAAAGCTAGAGAGGAGATCATTAAATTTGCACGTATGATCGAAAAATACATCTAAACCTATCGCATTGCTCAGTTTCCCTTTAAACTCATGAAATCCTTAGTACCCGCCTTTATTGATACTGCACCTCCACCAGAAAGGGAAGAAGCCAAATAGCGTCGTCTGACTGTGGGAGAAGCAAGTGATGAGCAATTTGTAAAAGATCTAATTAATCATCTTCACAAAGCTAAAATGATGACAGTTCATCTGTAGAAATCTTAAACTGGCTATCGCATTATGAGTATTGATACTCCTTCAAAGCGATAAATACGTAAATGCTTAAATCGATACGATTAATTTTGGAGTTCTTTACAGAACGGAGAGACAAATTAAGAAAATTTCAGAAGATACGAACGCATTACGACTGAGAATCAACGCCTACGCGAGAAGTTGGAGCTTTTCCTAAGCGGTAATTTATCAGTTAGGCCCAGACAAGAGGAGAAACGAGAAAAGCGAGTAGGGCGGAAGAGAGGCAAGCATGCAGTTCAGCAGGTCTAAACTTTAATTGAAGAGGGTAACTTTAGCTTTATTCAGAAGGAGGAATATTTTGTGTGTGTAAAAAACCATACGAAGGAGAGACCGACATGTTCTAGTGCGAAGTCTGTGGAGAGTGGTACCATTTCCGTTGTGTTGGTTTCATAGGTAGTGAGGAAGATGCTCGTGAAATGTAGTTTGCTTGCATGAAGTGCATGAAATTCTAAGACAGTGATAAAAAATAATAGAGACTATAGAAGTATCACACCCTCTTTTCACCTGATTCTATTCTTTACAATTACCGTCCGCCTACACCGGAACTGATGTCTTAGGAAGAGTCAAGAGGCAAAAACTATACAGAGATTATGTAGGAAGCCAAAAAGCAAGAAATATTGATGAACAGCCCACAAAAACAGTTGGAAAACTAACAAAGCCAGAAAATAGTCAAATCTGAAGAGCCTATAAAGTTAGAACCCATTATACATGAGGTAAAATAACTAAAAGAGAGCATTGTATGTGAATAACTCAAGAAGCTTGAGCCCGAGTTGCCAAAATAATAATACATCAATCCCTAAATTGCAGAGCCTAAGCCTTAAGGAGTAAAATCCTAGTAATATCCTACAGCCCGGATGTATTGAATGATTGTTTGGTTGAATATTGATTCTAAGAATAAAAAAGATCAAGAATCATCGGAGTGGGTTATGCTGATAGCATTGCCACTTAGATCATAGAGTGTGCCTTCATATTTGCTACCTTCACGAAACAAACCCTAGTAGTATTCGCCTGATTTGTATTTCTAATAGCCCACACCTTCCTTGAAGTCTTTCTTGAACTCACCCTAGTAAACAGTTCCGTTACTGAGGTGCCACACTCCCTTTCCCTCTCTTAGACCGTCCACAAAATCACCCTCATAATAACAGCCATCCGCCCAATCATATCGGCCCTTTCCATCAGGCTTTCCATTACAATAACTGCCCTGATATTTATCACCATTAGAAAATAACTCCTGCCCCTCTCCATGCTTTAGAAATTATCTAAATTGCCCTCGATAGGTGCTGAGACGGGCGCGGAAAGTACCGCTGCCATGCTGTCTGTTTAGTAGCCACTCTCCTTAGTAGAAATCTCCCTTAGGCGACCTCCATAATCCATAGCCATTCTTTGTACCGTTGCGCCACTCGCCTTCGAATATCTCTCCATTATTCCACTAAAACGTACCATACCCCTAGCGCAGTCCATTAACAAACTGGCCTCGATAGACTCCATCAATATTACGCTCGCATCCATAGGTTTTAACATCATCCTTGTAAGTTCCTTCATATATGGTTCGCTCAGTAACCATGATGCCCTTCCCATTACGTTTCTCGTGTTCAATTTCACCAAAATACACACCATCATCTGATTTCAACACTGAAAAATGTGGCTTACGCACTAGGTTCTTCACCTTAAAATGATCACCCATTGGATCATAGTCTTTGAGAAAACTGACAAACTCCTATTCTTCCGGAATTACGAACAGGCCATTCTTTTTCTGAAAGCTAAACTTAGATTTTCCAGATTTTAATTCAGGGGCGGCATTACCCGATTGTTGGCTGGCAGATAGTTTGTTTTTTATTGAATGAAACATTGTGTTTGCCTTTTTTCCTCCTTCAATCACGTATCTGGAAAGAGAAACAGTGGAAATGGAGGAGACAGCCGAGCGATTATCATCTGAATCTGAGCTAATTTATCGATTTAGGTGATGGTTGGCCTTAATCCTCTCCATCCTTGTTTTAGCATCTTCTTCTTTATCTTTTTTCAATGCTACCCTTGATTCTTATATAATATGATTATCTTTTGCTTCTGAAATGGCTTTCCGTTCTTCTCTACTTGACCGAACTGGGACTGGTACAGTCACTCTTTCAGGTTTTGCTTCAAGAGAATTTTCAGTCTCTTCAGTTTGCACGTGCACGCTTTGGCCTTTACTAGGATTGCTGAGTCGATTGACGATTGGCTGTCCCATAAATGATTTTCGAAATGTTTCCTAACGGTGAGTTTTTCGGAGTAAATCGAGAAGTGTCAATGGCTCATTTCGTCTAAGAGCCTATTTGGATTAATGTATAGTGGATACCTTATGCCTAGATTCATAGTCATCGGGCTCAACCAGATCTATTTCAGGTAAACGAATGCTGGCTGGCCGAATAGATCTGGATTTCAATTTTTCAGTAATATTTTCAGCTGACGCATGTTACTTATTACAAAAACAGTATCTTCGATTACATTTATCCTCCTTTGGCTTGCTCAACTTATCAGCGGACAGTCTATCGTACGATTTTATTTATGTTTTGAATCTCTTGGTCAATTCTTCCTCTTATGCCTGAGGGACAATCATTTTTTTGATATTGACCAGTTTATTATCCGATGACCGAAGGCCATTAATAGAATTAAATCGGTGATTCACATTACCTCTCTCTTCCATTTGTGGTTTAACCGCATATTTTTTCTTCTTGCGGCGACCATAAATTCGCGGAAGTGCCTCGAAAGTGATTTTAGAGATGGGGTTTACAAATTCCTTGCGGTCCTCTTCCAAGAGGGTGACTTCATTTAATTGGGATTTATGCTTTTGCAAACTTACCGACATGGTGAGAATAAATATAACAAAAGTCCAAACAAGAAATATTCAGTCCATTGATGAAATTTATATTGAAAGAGGAGAAGACCATTTTATAGAGTATTTGAAGGTAATTTACAAATCAGCATTATCTATTAATATATGAAAGTTCCTTTAGCTGACCATCTTTATCAGATATACCCCTCTATCCCCCGCTACGCTAATGACCCCGAGGAATCTGACGTTATTCGCGCCTATGACTTTTTAGTACGTCGCTTTGAGGGTTTTTACGGGAAGCAACCTCAGTACTTTGCTAAAGCTGGGGCAACTCCTCTCTTAATGGGAGATCAGCATGATTATATTGGGTATCCCTATGTGGCCTTCAGCTCTTCACAGAACATCATTGTGGCAGTCGCCTCTACAACTTCCGGTAAAATAAGAATAAATAACTACCAATCAGCTATGTATGGCGAACAAGTGTTTGAAAGCTGCCTTTCCAAGTGGCATTTTGAAGAGAAAGAGGGTGAAAACGGACAGTTCTTCAATGTATTTATGAAATTAATGATGCAAGTGGCGGAAGAGGCATCCCTTACAGATTTAGGAGGGCTAGATCTGTTAATATACTCATCGTTTGTTGAGGAGGAATTCATGGGCTGGCGAGAAGCCCTCTATTCAACCTTTTACTCTGCAGTATCGACAGCTATCACCCATGCCAAAATTATTGAAGAGAAACAAATTGTCCGTGCCCTTCAACAAGCTGCAGCTATCGATCCATAAATATCCGCACGCCCTCAGCTTATGCACTCCACATACGCTACTTTTACATTACACGCCATTCTCACAAAGGAAATTTCTCTACCAAAGTAGCTCTGCCTGGTACTTGCCCATTCCTTGACTCCCCTACCTAAAAAATTGATTCAGGGAAAAAGATTCAATTTGAGGAGATGTGAAGTATTGATTGCAATCGAATATGTCAAGGTTGCAGCTGGAACGACAAAGGATATCCGTAGTTTAAGTAAATATTTAAGAATTTAGGGTAGTTGCAAGAGATCATTGGATGCAGTACTTAGGAACTGGCGCATTAAATCGAAGAAAGCGTGCCCAAAGGTCGAGTCAAAACAGAGGAAATTTAGCAGGCAACAGAGAGATCATTAATAGACATTCTGAGAGAGGTGCCCTACGCAAATAATGTCATCGATCAAAATGCTGAATTTTTTCCTCGAGAGTAATAATCGCCCTATGCAGTCGAGCTCTTTTCTTTCTTCGCGAACAGCTTTTGATCTAAACACTTACTCCTGAAAACTTAGTAAAAAGTGTCAAAGAGAGCCAACTTTATCAACGAGAACTACTAGATGCAGGATCAGAGCAAATTGATAGGATGGTGGAGGCGGCTGGAGATTGGGCATTAGCCTATAAGACCGTAGGCAATGGCTGGGGAGGTAATGTCCTTTTTGTTTGCTAGAAGTAGAGTTGTTCAAAACTGGTGGATGATCTGATATCGAAATTTTACCTTTCCACTGAGAATAAAATTTTACTCAGCGATGATCTGGAGCAATACATCCAAGTAGTCGATCAACCAGAGCTGGGCCTAGCAATCCTAAATCCGGAATCATAAATATGGTTTTGAGAAGTGATAATTAAATTTGTTATAAGGATGAATTCAGGTGAAATCTTTGATTATAATATCATGAGCGTTTGCAATAAATTCGGACCATCGTAGGATGACGGAGATTACAACTGGATCAGGTGGATGAGAGTAGCCTTCATCTGCTTCTCATCTCTTTGTCTCATCATTAATATCGCTATTATCTCCTGTCGTAGAAAGATCCTCATTTAGGTAAACAGTACAAATTCAATACAATCAAACTCTTCATGTTTGTAGAGATATTTTACGTATTCTCGCTACTATCTGTAACTCCTCATGACCCTTCCTTCAGTATTGAAGTCATTGAACTTCCTCCAGACGGTCATGAAGGGGAGCTGATGGATTGTATAATTGAAGAAGGAGTGTAGTACCGGTGTGCGATTGAAGGATTTGTAAACCTGATGTGCTATTCTGTAAGTTTGATACTAATTAGCTTTCATATTGGTTTGCAGTTTGCATTACCCTCTATATCCGCCATGTTCTTGAAGACACTCACCGGCAGTTTATTAAACGTCAAGGACCTTTCATCTTCATCGTTATCATGGTTATTATAACGTGGTATTTGGTTCCTTTCATTCTTACCTTCTTCAAATAAGTCCCGTTTTCTTTTGGCCCTACTGGGTATGGCTTTAATGGTCGGAATTATTTATTCTATTCAGGTATAATAAACCGCAGCAACAACCTTTTTGGATAAATGCTGGTTATAGCTTGGATGCTAATACTTCCCGCTGTCGTTTTTAGCTATCACGCAGTCCTCCTCTACAACAACCGGACTAAAATTAAAATACTGCTGGAGTTAGATGAGATAAATCCAAGGCAGTTCTTCCTTATCCGATCAGGAAATCTCAGCTTCGTTATTTTTCTTGTTCAGATGGTAAATGTGATCAAATTGATCGTGGCTTTGTTCACTGATCCCGAGGACAACGATAGAAATTATGGTGTTTAGCTAGTTTTGTTTATACTGAATACGATATTTGACCTGCTAGCCCTGCTATTGATTGGAATATATTTTCGCTACTACTACCGTGAGGGACGTGCCTTACAATAGACGCCAATGAGCCGTCCTAGCCTGGTCGGCCTAAATTCCTCAATTATCTGATATTTTAATCTTCTCAAATTTTGATTTCCAACTCATATAAAAACAAAATTGATCAAGTCAGGTTAGGCATTGCTTGATTGCGGTATGAATCAAAACTCGTTCGCCTGAGTCTCGATACATCTCATTTTTGGCAACCAGTACTCGGAATCCCTGCCGAATATATCGCAAAGGAACACATTCCTTGAGTTTTTAACCAATTCTGAACATCAAAAAGGCTTAACCCTAATCATTCACACGGAAAGTAAAGGTAGCATGCTCGTTCAGTTTCATGTCGGACTCAGTGCCATAAAATTTGATGGATACATCCTAAAATAGAGCCAGGATCTTTATTTGATATTATTTCATTGAAGTTATCCTCGGGTTATTGGAGCGAAGATGGAGAGGCTTTTCAACATAACCGATCTTTTCAGTAATCATATTCTGCCTTCCAGCTGTAAAATAACTTCTCATCAGCCAGGCATAGTCGTCCTTAGTTTGAGTATTCAGAGCGATTATCTGTGCGCCCAATTTCAATGCAGGCACTGGATTGTAGTTGTGACTTGCAATCTAGCTACCAAGAGGATACACTCTCAACCAACTTCTTTTGGAATACTGCACTATCTTTTATTTATTTGATTTCTATACCTTTTCATTGGTCAAACTCGTGCTCTCGTAACCTGTTGAATCATCACTGGTAATACCATGCAAAGATTTAAATATGCCCGTTACCTTTGACATTTATTATAAGGGCAAGTACAATTTTTTAGGAATTTTTACTTCAAAAATGTTCTTTCGGATCTCTAACTTTCGCGTGAGTTTTTAGAAATTGTCGTATCTGTTTTGAAACTAAGAAAAAGGAAATGTTGGCGCTTCTAAGAAGACAGGCAAAATTATGGTATTAAGCATGGTTAATGTATTTTTCCTTTTGAATGCCAAGATCTCAGTCATTCTCGAGTCAGTTTTTAAAATGATCCTCCCTTTAAGTTCACGAAGGGTCTTACAAACGTCGGGCTGACAATACTAATGCTGAGCATGAATTGAAAACAACTTGTTTTCCATGTATCTAGTGAGAATATCCAGCATTTTGTATCTGTTCTCCTCCTTCGCGTGGTTTTAAAGCGAAATTATTATGGGATAGTGTGAGGGATGCTTTTAGCAAAAGCGACTCACTTATTTAATAGTTTATTAAAAATCTATAGGTTTGCATAAGGATTTGTCGTGAAAAGCGTGAGTGATGATGGGCACATTTCCATCGTTGTGAACATCGATTTCAACACATTTCAATCCAGTTTCCAGATCCTCAATATACCTCTCAATTTTAGAGTCACTGGTAAGTTGATTGCCAGAAAGGTAGGTATTATGAGAAGAAAAACAAAAGTAGTCTGTTAGGGGTAAGTTTTCGTTTACCTCCTCACATATGGCCACGTAATTGGATTTTTAGTTCTCGAGGTAGGAGCAGAAATCATAAAAACTTATTGATTGCTTAGTTTCCTATAAAATTTAAGAAATGAACTCCTATTTTTATTTTTGCTAATTCTGTAAAAACAGTCTGAATGTTTCTTTTTTCATGACAGGCTGAAGGTATTCGAGCTAATTGGTCAACTTATGTTCTGAATACTGCTAAAACAAACTCTTCAAGCCATTAATACAGTTAATGATCTTAAAGTAATCGCTAACTTCCATCGGACTCAACAGAGAATCTTCAGTCATGGTCTCATTTTTGTTCTTTTAAAAGATCACCTTCAGAACTTTCCAGATTTATTGCTTGTCTTTGAGACCTATACTCTCAGATAGTTCCATGATATCAGCTATTGACTCTTTGCTAATGCTGGATTTGACATTCACCATTTTATATAGTTTTAGTATTCTTGAAAAATAAGGGGGATAGACGTGCTTCATATTATTGTAGAGGATATAGTTGCGAAATAGCTAAAAATACTTATGAGTATCTTTGCTCCTCTCGCCACGAAAGAGCAGAGCAATCTCCTATTAAAAATAATACATGATAATGTAGTCCTTGACTTTTGAGATTCTTTATAGCTAATAGTTACAGCGACTCACTGTAGTGTAAGTCAAATCAAAGAGGAAAGCCTTTGTTTTAGAAGAAATCCATATAAAATTAGGTCTATTCGAATCGATGAAGATAATAACTGGCTTAATTCTGCCTTTTCTCCAGATCTCCATCTCGACTCCAAACATAAAATGGTCTTGGAATTATTGCTAAATTTAGAAATGAGTGTTGATCAATTGCTCAAGCAAAAGGATCCCAAGCCGTGGTATCTTACTTTAATTCGGAGTAGATAAAAAAGCTATTGAGCTGGTTCGCGAGCGTCTCCCTGTTGAAGGATTGAGCCAATCGGCAAATAATTTATTTTAAAGTAGACGGGTATTGCGCATTTCCTGTGTCTGCATGTAGTATTTAAAAGATTAACAATAAATATATTATTTTTGCAAGAACATTTATGATGAATCAATATTTCTAAGTTTTTGATGTATTAACATCACCCTCATTAATTTTATTAACATTATGAATGAACTAAATCATCACAGAAAGAAAAGACAATATTACTCCATCGTCAAGTCCAATACTGCCCTCAATCTGCCCGGTATCACCAAAATGCTCGCATCCGAAACATAAAGAAAAAATAATAACTCCACCTATATGGACACTTTAGGCACAATCGGCTCAACCATTGAGTACGAACAAAAAAATACGGTTTACATCAACAAAGAGCAGCATAAACTCAAAAATATATTGAAAAAGATGAATGAAGACGCCATGCATATGATCGATTCAGTCAAACCCAAAAAATATGGCCACAAGTCCACCAAATAACAAATTAGCTGCCTGGCAGAGAGGGAAATCAATAGCAGTAAGAAGATGATCTCCAATCTTCAATATGATATCCATTTATTGAAGGAACAATACGTCAAAATTGTAGATAATCATGAGGAGGATTAGCTTATCAAAAAGGCTCGACTCATCAAACAATAAATTGAAGAGATTCGAGGTTAGAATAGCGGGATGAAAGTTAGCATTCATCGTGGAGGCAACGACATTGTGAGGGAGTATGGCGATTTGATGGACATTAAATTAAATAATCTCTAAAGTGATAACTATCTGAGCAATATAAAGGCAGAGAAGCTGAGAAGCGATCACAGTAAGACTATAGAGTAAATAAAAAGGATTGAGATCAAATTAAAGGAGGCCTAACCTAAAATTCAGTTATTATAGAAAGAATGGAATGAAAGTAATTTAGTGTTTCTTGATGGATAAGCCATTAAAAATAGGGAATCAAAATATCGAGAGCGAAAGTATAATTTATAATCCATCAAAAAGAAGATGAGTTATCAGTCAAACCAACAGCAATACAAATACTATAAATTGCTGAAGGAGTTAGAGTATTAGAACGCAAGTTGTGAGGCTATTGACAATAAAATTGAGGAACTAGGAGTCAGAATGACAAACAGCAAATATTAACTTTCAAACGTAGATGACCAATATCGGGAAATTAAGAGAAGGAAAAAGGAAAAGGGGAAAATGGTTTAAGAATATCTGACCAATGAGAAAAAGAATAAGTCTACTTATATTAATTAATCTCCAGATGTAATGCCCCAGTTTTTGGCAGACAAATAGGGGCTGAGTGAAATCATAAAACCAAATTAAACTTAAAAAATCAGCAAACATTGGTTGAGCTAATAATTTTAGCAGAGATCATCCAATATCAAAAATGAAGGTGGAGAGCATATTGAAAATTTAGTTAATCAATCATTAGCGTAAGAGTAGTCAAATTCGGCTTTCTAACTCAAAAAATAGGAGTCTCTAAATGATTAAAATAATATTTAAAAAGGACATGAGCTCAATAGTTATGACATAGCTGCGACTCGTTCTTCAAAGTTATCAAAAAACGTAGCAAATGCATAACACTTGGGTTTAATCAACAACAATTCTCCATAGTCTAGTAAAAATATTTGATATGTATATTCGTAGTTATAAACATATCGAATTACTATGAATATTATTCTTTAGAAATTAAATATAATGAGATCAAAATAAATCGATAGTTGAGGGCAAAAAATAGCAAAATCAGTGCTTTTATTTATTTTTGCTTACTATATCGCTTAGCAGACGAGAGTATTTGGAAAAGTTAATTGCTGTCATTCGGCTTGGCTGCTTTTAGCTGTTGAAAGCATATGCCGAAGTCTTGCAAAGTCTATTATTATTTCTGCTGCAGACAATGCTTCTTTTTGCTTATAACACACTAAATTCTCTCTAATCTTAAACTGATTCGTAGTTTACAAATTTTTTCTCAAGGCAAGACTTGAGCTTAAAGTTATCCTGCTTTTTATGTTCGTTTAAATTTAGAAGAATGGAATTAGTTGATAATTTTCTGTCGTTGAAGGAGTTCCCAAAAAGCATGGATGTTTGCTGTTCCATGGCTTCCTTAATGGTTGATTATACTGGAAGAGTAAACTTTTCGTTTGAGTTAGCTTTTGACAATTGGTTTCTGGAATGTTTGCTGGTTACGATTATGGGGATGGACTTTAATGATTGATTGCATATAGTTTTGTTAGCTCTGCTGTTTGCATATCTATCCTGAGTGTAAAACTGCCCTTGCGATTAGATTGTGCGGTAATGCTGTGGAATATTCTGATGATTTGGGGGAACTGATCCGAAGTGGCTGGCGAAATGGTGGCGAGTGTACCCTCTGGAGAAGGTGCGAAATAAATTTTTATGTTCTATTCTTCGAAAGAGATGATTATTTTCAAGCATCAGGTTGATTGTTATGATGAATTATTAATGATTCGGTTGGAATACGAAAACATTATTTCGAAATCAAATCGCAAACAGCCACAGCAATTAACGGCAATATTAAAACACTTATGATCTGGTTCGTCTGAAGTGGAGTTTAACTTTTTAAATAATAAATTCATTATAATGAGAGTAAAGGTGTATTACGGAAAGGAGATACACATTATTGATGTGGATAACATTTAAACCGTTTCAGACTTCAAAGACATTGTGAGAAGTTCATTTATGGTCAGGCTACCCGATGAAATTATCTTTATGACAGGGCATGGAGATATTTTGGATACCAATATTCTTAAAGAAATTAATACGAATGAGCAAGCTGCTGTTAAATTGTTTATTGTGAATCATTAGGATTCCATTCTTAAATCGGTGAAGAGTGAATAATCTTTTTAATGCTTATCTAATGAACATACTGAAGTTTAGCAGCCTCCTCTTTTAGAAATGAAAAAATCAGAAACAAATATGGATAAATACGATAATAAAAATGCAACGGATGATGAATAGTTAGAAATGCTCTTGGAAAAGGAAAAATAATATCAATCTTATTAAGATGATTCTCGTATTAAGAATAAATAAGTGCTGAATGAGGATATCCAATGTGATGGATGCTTTGCTTTTCCCATTAAAGGACCAATCTTCAAATGCTTGGCCTGTCCAAATTTTGACCTGTGCGCTTCATGCTAATAAACTAAGCATCATTATCATCCCTTTCTTAAAATTACTCGAGAAAACCAATATCCGATTCATACTAAAGTTTCTTTTTCGAAGGAATCCAAGAGAGAAATGATTGGTCTAAGATTATAAGAAGAGTCATTGATTAATTAGAGGAAGGAAAAAGACAAAAAGGCAAAAGAAATGATTCGCAATTATTAGGTTGTACCTTTATCGAAATTGAAAGTAACTCAAGTGTGTGCGAAAAATTTTCTTTCTGAAATACTAGGGCCTTCATTCTGATGATTTGTTCGGATTACCAAAATGTTTGATGCCATATCTAAATATTGTTGTATAATAGATGAAAAATAATTTTGATGATCACAAGTGATAAATATCAAGGTTATACCATGATAAGATATTCATATGACCAAAAACATTAAATTTGATTGATAATATTGGAGTTAATATACTTCGGGATTAAATCCTTTTAAAGTTTGGAAATGAATTTGCTTCTATGAAGAATTCATCATTGAAATTGATTCTGTTTACCTCTTTACAATTGTGCTAAATGTGATAACTTACAACATGAGAATTAATCTATCATTTTATTCATACTATGGCAAAACTTATCATTTTGGCACTGCTCATCTTAGTCTCCCACGCCACTCTTTTCTCAGTGAGCACCAACTTTACCGTAAGTTATTAAAAGCACTACGATGAACTTGCTCACGCCTACTACGATCAAAAACTACACGAACATGGAACCAACTACATCTATGTCTACACCAACGTTGACAAATCCTTGCTAGAACAGCATCGAGGAGCAGGCTTTATCGAGGGATATATGACTTATAAATAGATATACGCTGCCTACAACAACTTTAATTCACTCAAAATCAATGCAGCAGCAGTCGATGTCAAACTGCAAGATTATCTCGATAACCAAGTCGAATTTATTGAAGTAATGACTGCTGAATTCGAAAGAGATCTCTATTGGCAGCATGTAAATGCCTATCTTGAGCAGTGCCGATATGCTTATCGAGGATATCTTCAAAGAATACACTAAGATAGTCGTTTGGACATGTATATTGGATGGAGTCAGTTTTACTATTTGACAAGTTTGGGAGATTTCAGAGAGTTACTTCCAGCCTTCACCTCTAAACAGCCCGACACCAAGGATAAGAGTTCGGTCTATGTCAAAAACATCGATAATGAACTCTACATCAGTCACTCAACCATAAACTCTTATGCCTACATGCTGCGTGTTTTGAAAACTTATAATTTTCCGACCAGAAACTCCAATATTGGAGCCTAAACAATAACCTTTAGTTCTCGGCCTGCCGAATTGAATTCCCGAGACGATTTCTACATTCTTTCTTCAGGGTTAAAGGTAATGTAAACTTCTCTTTACAACTTTAATAAAGATAATTTTAACTAATTGAGCTTTAAGACAGTGCCAGGCTGGATTAGAGCTATGGTTGCTTCAAATTTAGCCAGAAATGGAAGAGAGTGGGTGGAATATTTCATAAAATATCATAGTGGGACTCACAACAATCAGTGGGTAGTTGTGGATTAGAAACAACTCGCTTCCAAGAAAAATGTAGTCGTTTTCGTTGAGGAAGCATTCTCTTTAATCTAAATTACGGATATGACTGATAGTTTGCTATAAAATGGATACGTTGCCTCCTACAACGTCCCAAAAAATTAATTAATCTATATGAAACTCGGCACTGAGCAATGTAAATACTGTATTAGTCAGACCCTTATGATTATGATCATGATCCTAGAGCTATTGTTTTCAAGGCCTATCATCCAAAAATGCAAAACTAGTAAGATATGAAGAAGTGGATGCTAATGAACGAGGAAGAGGATGTTCGAGAGGGCATTGCCCCTAGAGAGGATCAGTACTTGCAGAAACCTGCGGCTTATGGGTTAATGGATTGCAAAATAATATCCTCTAATACAATGAAATAAAACTATTTTTGGATGATTTCTGGTCCCTCAACGAGCAATGGAAGATTTCCATTGTTTGATTGGAATCAATTCAAAGATGTGAGTCACTAAGGTATGGCGCAGGTATTTAACTTCACTTGGGTTAAAGTCGCTGTCAATTTCTAAAAGAATTTGGCAGAGCCAAGACACATATCCTTCGAAGATGAGTGATCAAAGTATAATTACAATCAAGAATTATTTGAATACAACTAAGCATAAACAATTTATTTGTTTGAACAGTATCTTCTGTTTTTTGGAGATGCAATAATTATGAGTCGATGACGATGGACAACTGACTGCAATTTACTCATATATATGAATGGATTATTAATATTGCAAATGAATTAAACCAACGCGGGCAGTGTCATCCCAATTTACGACAATCCTTCATAAAATGAAGAAATTAGTGAATTATAATCGTAAAGCCAGAATGAATCGTCGAGTCCCCTTCCCGAGTCTCCCTCCAAATCTCATAAGAGTAACCCAAATATGTGTAGTAATAAAATTTGCGCGGACTACAAACCCACCAAGTACAACCTAAGTCATGAAAATAATACTTAAAATCTGTGTCCAGAATGCGTGCAACAGTACAGCAAAGAGGCTTATTGCCTGTACTGCAACCAAATCTATTTCGATTACTCTGATGACGGCAAACAGTGGATCATGTGCGATCAATGTGAGCGATGGGTGCATACAGAGTGCGCTGATTTTTAACCGACAAACAGCAATGCTATTTTTAGCTGCATTAAGTGCAAAAAAATAGAAATACCTGGAAATAATGGAAATGGGCCAGGAAGGAAAAGTGGATCCAATGGACGCAATAACCCAAGCAAAATGCCGGAGAGAAGAAAGACGCAGGAGTGTATGCTAAACAATTTTGGATTTTTTTGGCAGTTGAGCCCAGCTGAATTGGCTGAGGATGTTTAAAAGCTTAAGCAGTATCTAAAATGATCATAGCTTGATTATAGTTCATCCAGTTTAGAAATAAAAGATGGTTATCTCTATTAATAGATATTTTAGTCAAAATCATAGCCTCATTGATTTTATATGCGAAGTCATCTTTTTGGAGCAAATGTTGTAAACATTAACCTCCTTATATCCCGCCAAATTCACTCCTTCATCAATGCATTTCTCAAATTTTTGCTGATAAAACCGCATCTGGAACATGAACAAATCTAATTTTTCTCTTTATGACTGAACGCAAGAGTAATACTAATCGAAGGTGGGCGATTGAAGGCATTCGCTTTCTTGATTTTGTTTCATCTTCATAAACTTTTTTTCTATTCTAGTGTTCATGAGTTTGAGCCAAAATATTTATTGAGGGGATTTGCCGTGATCTGAGTTTGAGAACATGAATCGGAATTAAATTTATAAGGGCAAGGAATGATGATGGATATGTTATTAAAATAAATATGAGCTAAAATGCACAATGACTCTTAGGAAAATATTTTTGACTCTGATGATGATTATCAGGAAGAACAGTATAACGGCAATGATGAGAATT
>Ga0302188_10000570_pt1 | contig 31419 bp, 22 predicted proteins | sample II_Bog_E2_1_FD_198783 | JGI IMG/M metagenome (GOLD analysis project Ga0302188, IMG submission 198783) | Peat permafrost microbial communities from Stordalen Mire near Abisko, Sweden - II_Bog_E2_1 | ecosystem: Environmental > Terrestrial > Soil > Wetlands > Peat | place: Sweden: Abisko...
CAACCCCAACCCCAACCCCAACCCCAACCCCAACCCCAACCCCAACCCCAACCCCAACCCCAACCCCAACCCCAACCCCTATATTGTTAATATATTTATGGCCAGAAATAATGCAAATTCATAAATATTCTTTCCATATAAGTGATAAGATTTATGCTTATCATTTTCTCAATAAGAATTATAAACTACTCAAACATAAAGTTAATTAATATTCATTATCTTTGAAAATATATATTAAAATCTCAAAGATACAACTCATGAAAACATTTAACAAAATAGTCATAGGTAAAATTAATATTACAAAGATCCTTTTTGTATGCGTCAGTTTGTTAAAAATACCAGCAGCTATATTGACTATGATATCAAGTAATTCTAAAGCAAAGCGAATGAGTACTATCAAAAAGCAGAATTGATTGATGGATACGCTCCTTTTTGTAAGCATATTTTCATTGACAACTTTGCCAATGTATTAACTTCTACCCTCGAAATTACTCTTCAAAATGAGAATCTTCTCAAAACTACATATTAAGCCCGTAATGAAAAATAACTTCCAGTCTTGAGGAGATATTTTCCTAAATAAACTGTGGAAGTTAAACCATGCAAATATTTGGATTTAATTCTATATTCTAAAGCGCAAGTTCTCAAATAAAATGAGGCAATGAAAACGACCGATCCCAACTAAAACGTCAACTATGATTTTGGAATTGTTTCAATCAAACCCTCAGATGTTGTTTATGAAACTCCGATGGATCCGATTACTGTTATGAGAAATGCTTTGGGAAAATAAGAAGGAGGCTCAGGAGTACCTTTAAGTAGATAAAAATATTTGGAAAGTGTAAAATACTGGTCAAATCATGCAATAGTAAAATGATTTTATCTCGCAAATGCTTAAGAATTCAAGTTCACAAATCATCAAAATTTTGGGTGATCTATCCGCACGGGTACTGGCTTATACTCCATATGAGATTTAAAAATGCCTGCTTTTGTTTCTCTTTGCTGCTTTCCTATGCTAAAAAGAGGCTTTGATGGTTTATCAGATCGTGCTTGTAGACCCACTGAAGAAGTAGTGTCATATGTCTGATTGAGCTGCACTTTGTTGAGATGACTTGGATCCCTTGGACCTTTAGGAATTGACCAATTTGGTTTATTTTGATTGACGCTTGTATAAGCACTTTTTTCCGGATGATATGATCCTGGACCTACTATCTCGGATGTAGAGTTCAGTAATATAAGAGGATCAAAGCCTTTGACAGCTCTTCTCGCATAGAGACTGTATTGAGGCTGATTAGGTATTTCTGGTTTTAGGCCTGGCACATATTCGGGTCCAGGAGTCATCTTGTACTTTTTTTCCTAAGGAGGAAACTGCTTAAAATGAGTTTTACCCTGGAGTCTCCTCCAAAACGCGTATTTCCAATTTGATTTCTTCTAACTTTATCTGCTTAATTTATATCGAGCTGAGTAAAAAATCGTTTACATCTATATCTTGTCTGAAATAATGCTCGTACTTGGCCTTTGTGTCAAGAGTGTTCCTGGGATTTGTGCCAATTTTCCATTCTGGTCCTTTATGATAATTGAACTTATCAGTGACTTCGTAGTTAGGCCCCTTCGGAGTTTGTTTTCCGTAGCAATCTACAATGGCCATTTCTTTGGATACAAACTTTTTAGGCTCTGCATCTCTTGTTGCAGTTCCAAAAGAAAAATGAGGAGCTGAGGGTTTTTTGCTTTCTCTCATCTCCCCGAAGCCTGAGTATATTTCAGTATTTGAGAATTTAACCAAATCCTGATAAGTATATACTTTTTTCTATTCCTTTTCGGGTGCTTTTACGTCTGACATTTATAAACAAATTATGTAACTTTAAAAGAAAAGAAAATATAATTTAACAGAAAATTTCATTGAGAATTCAGAAGAATATTTTTAATTTTTGCACCTGGAATTGTAAAAGGCAAATTTTTGTCACATTCTTTATTTTAATAATATTGATTTATTAGTATATAATTGGAATGTTGATCTTGTTCGAGACCGCCGCTGGCTATGCCCTCTTCCGCTGTGATAAGCCAAAGAAGCTAGAAAAAGTGGAAAACCTTCAAAAGTACTTAGGAGACGTTGATAGCCTCCGTAAAGTGTAAGATTATATTTATTTAGGCTAACCCTCGAAGATTTTTACAAATTTAAGAGTACCGCTGATGCATTCAAATGCATTTCCAAACTCATGAAAGGCAAGGTGCCCAAATCCCTATCCAAATTTTTGTCTCGCAACGTTATAGAAAAGGAAATTCAATAAACTATTGCTGTTGCTGACAAACGATTAGGGAAAGCTCTGACTGAATAATTAGGTTTGGAATGCAAACAAAATGAACAGATTGAAGAATTGATGAGAGTCATCAGGTTTAATATTGGAGGCCTGCTTAATCGTAATGATTTATTGATGCAGTTGAAAGCGAGTAAGACTATAAGATGATGACACTGGGAGTTGCCCATGGTTTATCTCGATACAAACTTAAATTCTCTGCAGAAAAGGTGGATATCATGATTATTCAAGCAGTTTCTCTCCTCGATGAACTTGATAAGGAGATCAACAATTACATCATGAGACTCAAAGAATGGTATGGCTGGCATTTTCCAGAGCTAGCTAAGGTTGTTTCAGACAATCTCATCTATACCAAAGTTGTCAAAGCTGTGGGTATGAGGGAAAAAGCCATCAACACTGACCTTTCTGGCATCTTACCTGAAGATATTGAAAAAGATGTCAAGGATGCAGCTGAAATTTCTATGGGAACATAAATCAGTGACACTGATGAAAAGTATATTCACTCTCTTTGCGACCAAATCCTATAACTCATTGACTATAGAGCTAGTCTTTCAGAATATCTCAAGAATCGCATGCAAGCCTTAGCTCCAAATCTCACAACTGTAGTCGGAGAAATTGTTGGTGCTCGACTCATTTGCCATGCTGGTAGTTTGGTAAACTTGGCTAAATGTGCAGCCTCAACAGTTCAAATTTTGGGAGCTGAAAAGGCTCTTTTTAAAGCTATCAAAACAAAGCACAACACTCCCAAATATGGTATAATTTATCAAGCAGGATTAGTGAATGCGGCTCCTTCCAAACTGAAGGGAAAAATTTCAAGAGCTCTGGCTGCCAAATGCTCTCTTTGTGTGAGATGCGATGCTTTAGGTATATTTTTAAAATATTTAGGATAATCATAAAATGCTTAAATTGGCCAGCAATCCAAAGAATACATTGAAAAACGTTTGCAATATTTAGAAAGCAACTAAGGACTTAAATAAACTCGCAAGCCTGCTGGAGAAAAGCTTCAGGGCAGCGGCAATCAAGGTTATGGGCAGAGAACAGAGATGATTAGAAGACGTCCACAGTAGGAAGAGGGCGATGCACCACGTAAAAGATTCAATCAATGATCATATTTAAGATTCACATCAATATGCCCTGATTTGATTAAAATTGAATATTAAATAATAATAAGGCCTATGTCTGACAAGAAGTTAAGAAAGGTAACTGTGTAACTCAACCCAGTGCAGATGGTATGGCTTCACAGTCAACATTTGTTCCAAAAGATCGAAGAAAGCAGCTACCTCAGCCAAAGTGAGATTAAATTCTTCAAAAATAACGCGGGAGTGTAGATAAGGTTTCAAGGGAACGAAGGTCATCCTGATGAGCTGCTGAAAGCGAGGGATGAGTTGATAAAAGTAATCAATAGCAACGAAATAAAACTCATTGACACTTCTCTACACAAGGATCTCTACATCCGAATTTCAAAAGAAGCTCGTAAAGAATTCCCCAAATCATACATAATCTTCCTACATTACGAGACTTTTTAGAACTGTTGTCGTAAACTCCAAGAAAAGTTCAATATTACTTCTATTACCCCAGAGCTGGAGCGACTTCGCAAAATCAATTCTCATTTTTGCTTCCTCGTTGCTGAAAAATAAAAAATAGATGACATATAAAAATTTACTAATCGTATTCTCCATTCAGAAGTGTCCTGTGCTTCCACAACCTTCTCACATCGCAGAGAGCAGCCACATGGTCAATCTTATAAGCGCACCATGTCAGTCTCCTCGTTAAGAGGATCTTTTTCTGAACAAAATGATGAGCAATATCGTTTGTCAATTCACCCCAATCCAGTTGAAGAGCAACTTTTCTAGATGAGCGAATCAATCATTCTAAAATTACCAGCCCAGCAAATGGAAAGCATCAAACAAAGAAAATTATATGAAGGTTGTCTTGTAAATATTTAAAAATACGAGGGAACCTATCTTGCAATGACTAAAAAGCTATACTATGCCAACCGACTGCAATTAACTGCCAATCCCTATATGCAGCCGATCTACGCATATGAAATGATAGAAAGAACTCCCTATCGATGGGCGCTGACATTAGTATCTGACAAGAAGTATAAAAAATTGAGTTAGGTTTGTCACACTCCGTGGATGGCGAACTATCGTAACAAAATATAGTTAATTTGTAAAATAGGACATGCCATCCTTATATTGCACAACAATCTTGAAACCTATAGCGGCCTCAGCTACGAATCTGTGCTTCTAGACTCATCTCACAACATGAGTTTGAGTGCGGCCATCTAAAAAGATATTCCCCCCCACGTAAACTCGCCTTGACTCAGACCAATGCTTTCGTCTACGACATCAGAAGATTCCTGCTGCTAATCTACCGTATGTTTACGGAGATATAGTTAACATATGAGATGCTGGTGTTTAAATAGTAAAAATAGGAATACTTTTGTACACTCAGCCATAGATGTAAAAATCCACACATACGGCAATTCTTAGACTGTGCTGATAAACTCTTTATTGGAGAATATGATCTGGCTGCCTTTTTATAAAACTCAGAATATCTCAAGAACGGGTGATCCTTTATCCATCAATAAATCAACCATATCATTCGATTTACATCTAACAATATTCAATCGAACTGTATTCAGTTAAACGATTGGCAAACAAATAGTTAACTTTTTGTATATAAAAAACAGATGAGCAGTTTAAATAAATAATCGACAAATCAATACTTAAAATTACGATGAGTCTTATTCTCATCGCCTCAAACTCTATTGAATCATTTTTAATCAGATTTTTAATATAAATTGAAAAAAATATTAGATTACTAAATATGTCAGTGAAGCAAATGTAATTACTAACAGTTAAGAATTTAATGCAATAATGATGAGTCCATTAACCAAACAATCAGAGCCGACTTAGAATGTCATTGACTGTGATTCGTACCTCTAGATCGGCGTCCTCTCTTAGGGACAAAATATGTTTCTTGATATTCTCGCAAATCGTAGACTTCGGCCATTTCTGAGCAATGTCCCTCTCCACTTTTACGCACACCTCCCTGATGTTAGGCACTGGTTCGTTTGAAGCATTTATTATTAGGGCAAGAGATTTATCCAAATATGCTTAACCATTAGACGACAAGCAGATTTACTTCAAAGAGTACACTGCTGCAATTTTAAAGTGAAAACATGGATCTTTGTTAATGATTTCACTCAGCTTGGCAATGAAAGATGTTGTCCAATTGTTACCGTAGGCCTTTGTAATTTCAGGAATGCGTTCAATAGCGGCAGATCTTATAGCTGAAACTCTGTCCTTTAGATAGTTGAGAATAAGAGGCTCCAGATATTTTAAGAATAAATCAGAATTCTATATCGAATAGAGTCTACCTGAACTTTGACAGCCAAATCAATCAGATTTTTGGTGAGTTACAATCGAACTCTCCATTTGCTATCCTATGAACATGTTTTCAGACTGGGATACAGCGAACTGACAGTCTAAGCTCCCAACACCTCTATAAACTTGACAGCTGCTTCAATGCCGCCCTTTCTAACTTCTTGATTATCGTCTTTCATCAATTCCTTGATTAGGGGTTGCACATTTTGATAGGCTTGATCTTTGGATATAGCCTGTATCATATTTTTGATGATTCCGCCGACATTTGCTAAATTATTCATAATATACCTCTAACAATAGCCAAAAGATCTTTTCCCAAAGCAGTAACCTGAGGCAATAAATAAGAAACTTTTTAAAGGGAAACAATTTTGATAAAATTACTCAAAGATTTGACAGCTTCTATTTTAACATCTACCTATGAATCTTTCAGTAAATTGCCATAAGTTTGGATGAGACTCATATCAGTAACCTCTTTTCCAAAATTAGAAGCAATTTATGTAAAATTTTTAGACAGGCAAAGTCTTACTCTCCAAGATTTGTCCTCTGCTGCTTGAATAATGAGTGGCATTATAAAGGTTTTATTTTCATCCCTGGTTAGAATCTTGGAAACTTCTTTAAAGCTTTAAGTAGCCAAAACACGAATCTGATCCTGCTCATCTGTTGAGCGATGCTTGAGTATGCTAATGAGGTCGCTAAGAACATACTACTTTTAGTAGACTCGACACATATGAGAAATTTTAGTCGCGGTCACTCGCTGCAACATTAACATCTCTTCATTGGAAATGTCGGAAAATTTACTAAATAAAATGATGGTATACTGTCTGATCTTCTCTTTATTTGGACCAGCCCGAGGATACACGTTGCACATGAGCAAAGTCGCTGAGACCCTCATTGTAAAATTAGTTTAGTTCGATGCAAGCCTAATGATCTGAGTCTCAGAAAGTGTACCAATGGAATGATGTAGTTGTTAATATCATTATCAGAGTAGAGGTCTAGCAATTTAGTAATAGAGTTGACGGCTCGCTCCCGGACTACAGTTTCGTCATGAGCGCATAAATTTTATAGTAAGGGAAGAACAAGTGTGTGCTGATTTCCAAGCATGGGGCTGAATAAATAAGTAACTACGCGAGAGTGGCATACTCCTCAGTGATGGCAAAAACCACTTAATCGTCCTCCTTCTTGGATAGATTGTCGAGGTAAGGGAGTAGCGTCGTCTTGATGGCCTCAACAGGCATGAGGGTGGCTACAATAGAAACCTTATGGATAGTATTCACGCGAGAGGCAAGGTCATCTGTATCTAGCTACTCTTTGAATAGTTCGAAGGGGTTTATATTCTCCATCAAAATTTGAATAATTATCACATAAATTCAAATAAAATAACTTCAGCATTCATCAGCCTCAAAAAGGCAGGAAAAATTATAAGCATAGAATATTTGTGATGGTTCCATTAATTCTTTTGTTTTAAAGATGAAAATAAGGCTGAGGAATATTAATCGTACAATTAAAAAGAGTAGAATAGAAGAATTAACAATAAAAGGAGGTTCAAGAAAGTTATAGAAATACTGGATGATATTTTTTTAGAATCACTCCTGAACGAAGGAGGATTTTGATCTCTCTGATTTTTTATAAGTAGGATTCTTTTCTGCCTGGGGAGGCACGATGTCGTCCATGTAGTCAGCCTGAACGCTATCATCACTCTACTTCTCCCAAACTTTATAGTGCCTCATAACGCCGATGGTTTCAAGATGACCGGCTAGGTTATCTATAAACAGTTCAATTGTTTCCACTCCAAAAAAGTCCTAAAGTTCTTCAACGTCAGTGGTTTCATCTACTACTTTCATTATGTATTTGGTTCGCTCCTCATTGTAAATACGATAAATGCTGTTTTCTGGGAAGCCAATGGTCAATTGCTCCATGATGTGATAGCAAGTCTTCATTATTTTTGCTCGAGGGAAAGGTTCGATCTCAAGAAAAGCATATCCTGAGTAGTTCAGTTTGTACCTGAGTTGAGTTTAATTTTGTTCATGGGAACTTCATAGCGGGATTTATCATAGGGTTTGAGATAAACTGGTACTTAACTAGTCTTGTTTGGTTCCACAATAGAAGTTGCCTGAGCGGTTTGGATCTTCTGACTCGTGCAAAATTGTCTTGCAAAAGTTTTTGTGATTCGAGCGAGCATATATTATTGAATATATATAAATATTAATGGATATACGACCATGATAAATGGAGCACCTACCACAGTTATTGGATTCTATGCTTCACTTGCTAACATTTGAGCTCATTTATTTTTATATATTTATAAAGCTATGTGTGATGATGCACTGACTCTTTAAATTAGAGTTAATTATTTTCAACTTTAATAATGTCCACAAGGGTCAGAAATCCGGAAATTTACGTGAAGGGTTTTGGAAAGAACACAACCAAAGATGATCTCAAGAGTTGGTTCAGATAATTTGGCAAAATTATCTGTATTCAATACAAAGGACCTTATGCATTCATCGTACCAATCCTATTATTCAGGAATTTGAAGACTATTATGATGCTGAAACTGCTGTTAAATAAATGAATGATAAAAAAGTAGAGGGATTCAGACTAATTGTTGAACCCTCAGGAAAAAAAAGATTCGGAACAGTCAATCGTTCTCGAAGTCGTAGCAGAGACAACAGAGACAGACGAAGCAGAAACAAGAGAAAAAGGTACTTTAGTTAATATTAAGTTCTTCTTCATCAAGCCCTTCTTCATCTTCATCGAAAAGCTCAAGCCCATCTTCTTCTGAATCTAAATCATCTTCATCAGTGAGCAATAAGGACAGTGATAAAGAAAAGAAAGTCAAAACTAAGAAGGAAGAAAAGAAAGAAGAAAAAGGAGAAGTAGAAGTAGAAGTATAAAAGGAAAAGTGATTGGATAAATATTCGAAATGTCGATATGTCGATTCGAAGGAAGGACGTCTTCCCTATTACCCGGGTTACGTACTCCTCATTTATCAACTTAACCGAAACTGCTTCTATCAATTTATAATCATTCTAGCTTACCCTCACCTCCCTTAGCTCCGTACTGAAATGCAGACAGCAAACTATCTTACCACAAATAAATAAACTCCAGTTTTATGTAAGCTATTCATTAAAATGGATAGAAATAATTCGGTATAAATTTGGATGACGAAAAAGATACTTTTAATGATAATTTTGGTTGCTGTTAACTCTCCTTGAAGAAATAAGCTTTGCTTTTATTTGGTTAATTATTTGTTAATGAAGTCTTCTTTTTCTGCAAATTGCCAAATGTCTCAAAATAGGCAATCTTTTGTATTTGTGGTAATGTTAAATCTTTAAATATCCTCCAGAATATCATTTATTACTTTTAGATATTTCCTTTTATAAATTTATTAATATGAAAATTGACCCAATTCTTGAAAAATAGATAAAAAGGAGATTTGATAAAGATGGCAGAACGGTGCTATTAGTGAATAGAGTTAAGATGTTAGTGCATATTTAAGAGGTCGACTGGCAGTAAAATTGTGCAGGCCTACTAGTATTTTACCAAAAGAAAAACTCACATGGATTCACAGTCATCAGTGCAGTGAATTTAGATATTAATTTTGACTTCTAGCTCTACTCTAACTTTCCCAACTATACAAAATACATTGGTGATCTTAGGGCTTTAATATTTTTGGCACCATCTCAAAAGACTTGTCGAAAGATTATGCTGATTTTTTAAAGTAAAGCAGAGCTGTCCGAACTCAAAAAATATATCTAAAAGATATACAAAATTAACTCCAATACATCGGAAACAGACTATTTAGACCAACCTGAAGTACAGGATATCCTCAAAAAAGTTCCCATCGACGAAAATTTGCTTGCTAAAGATTTGTCATTTAAACAAAATGTTGAAAAGCAAATTAAGGAGTATTTTAGCAAAACTGCAGGCAAGAAAGAAGATAAAAAAACTTCTGGCTTTAAGTTTTATGCTTTAGGAAGAGAAGAATGGAAGGTTGATTTGGAGGAGACTAACTATCTAAGAGCCAAGTTTGAGGCTTAAATTTTGGAGGAACTAACCAGATTGCAAAAGCAGGCTCGGGTGAGAACTAGTCCCAATAAGTGAATCCCATTTAAATTACGTGTCTTTCTATTATCTTTGACAACTCTTATTTATTTTACAATTGGTTAACCTTATTTTAAACATGACCAAATAATTAATTGATTGGTTTGATGAGATTTATATTTTCCGTGAATTATACTCGTATTTAATTTCAGAATATAAAATATAATTATGTAAATAATTTATCCTCTGATAATAGTAATAAAACTTGTTATTATCATCATCTTTTCAGGATGCCTGTGGACTTCCTCTTCAGCAAAATTTTATTCGACATACTCTTAAGTGGATTATTTTTCACTATTTTGTGATACTCTTATTCAAACTATTCCTTTTTCATTATCTTACCAAACTCATCATATTTTTTAACTTTGTTAATAATATCATCTAAGTTTTCACGTCCTGTCGACTGTGATTTCAAATGAAATTTTTGTGTTGTTGTTTCGGCAGGATGAAGGAACTTATTCATCTTTTTTTATAATTCCTGGAGAGTGTTTTCCAGTTTATTTATATCTAAAGTAGTATGGGAATAAGTCTCTAACTGTTACATTTACATAGATTTGACAAATTCTGCAAAGGTTGGTTCGGACTGAATTATCATAAAATTACAAAAAATTGAGTAAATTCGTTAGTTTACTTCTCAATCTGGCTTTGAGTAATATCAACTATGTTCTTCACTGCTTTGCATTAATTGTAAATGATTTATTGTTTATTGGGTTGTTTTTTTGTTTTATAAAATTTAATATTTTTTGATTTTTTGATATTTTCCATATCTATAAGATATTTTTCGATTTCATTGCTTTGATCTGTGAAAATATTCATTTCATTGAATTACTTATCATTGATTTCGTCGATGTTATGGAAATGATACAAAAGAGACTCGCAACTATCAAGTCCAGTTTACACAAGCATCTTTTGGATCTTTAAAATATTCTTCTATTCCTCTGCATGGTGTTCATCTTCAATGTACTTAAGAGTGGACTGAGGTGAAATTTTGGTCATGCCTAATTAAGTAAATTTTAGTTTTGCACTAGATTTATCTAAGTTTGTATTTGTAGGTATTATATCCCTTTCTTCAGTACTAAGTTTAGTGACTCTTGTTCCACTTTGTTTGCCATAAATTTCAGCCCTTTGCTTTAAATTTTTGTACTAAGAAAGTAATCTATCATACTCCCTTTCATATTTAACTTTTTCTATCAGCAGTTTTTTAAAGTTAAGTTCTGAATCGATGAGCTCTTTCTCGATATTTCTAAAAATTCCTGAGTCAATAACCCTTTCAGTTCTATTTTGAGTAATTTTGTTTCTTTTTTGTTCTACATTTTCTGACAATCTATTAACTTTAATATTGACTTGTCCCAAATCATATTACATTTTTTTATACTTGTTGTCCAGGCTGGTAATGCTGTCATAGTTGACGTCTCCTTTATGGGTGGCTTCCTGTAATTTATCCTTTTCCATTGCGGTCTGCATATATTTGATGATCATTTCTAGTTCATTCTGCATTATCAGTTAGTTACGTTCTTATGCTTTTCGTTTTCAAGGCGTTTTGCTAATGTGGTTGCGTTTTGTTTTAAGACTTCTATTTTTTCTTTGATCGTCATCTGCACTGAAGTGTCGATTTCTGTCTATTTGCTCTGCATAGAAGGATAGTTACAATCTCTTTTTTTAAAATGGATATGTTGCTGGCATCCTCCTCAAGGATAGATTGCTATTTTTTCCAACTTGACTCACACAGCATTTAGAAAAATAATAAATTAGAAACCCTAATAGAAAAATTAGTTAGTTATCAAAATCTTATCATGTATTAAATGCTTTTCTTACTACAAACTGTGCTTTGTTCTCATGTTTGTTATTTTGTAACTTCGAGCAATATAATAATAAGTTTAAGAATATAGATGGCTTATACCAACGTAGTCTTCAAACAAAACATCACACGAAATGTTAACCGAGACTAAATAGAACATCAGCGCATTGATGATCGAGGTTAATTTAGATTTACACAGTCGGCTTTCAGTCAAGATTTCAAACTGCAGGAAATCTTATCTTTAAACCTCCAGAGCAATCATCATTGGCTGTTAATTGTACGCCTTTCAAAATTCAGAACAGTAGCGTTTTAACAAAAATCACGAAGTCAACGATCGCATCAAACGTTAGACTGATAAGTAAAAGCAAGACAATTTCTATAATGCTCGCTTGCAAAAAAGATTGTCTCGCTAAGAGGAAAAGTGGCAGAAATAATCAGACAAGTACAGCAAGGAAGAAGAAAAACGTCTTCATCATCAGAAGGTGATAATTGATAACAAAAAGAACTCCAATGCGTAAGAGTGCCATCATATAGAATGGGATACAACCCCATCACCCATGCCTATGAGGAGTCAAAGCGAGGGCAATAGCTCAAGGAATGTGATGTAGGCAAGTAGGTCAATCGTTATGTGCGAGCGAAAAACATTATCTAAAAAAATAACGCCAAATTTAATATCATTACGGGATAGGAGAAAGCCATTGTGAACCAACCAATTCCAGAGAACCTTCGTCCTCGTGTTGAAAAGAAATACTAGGAAAAGAAAGAGAGAGAAGCTGTTAAGTATGTTCCAATTCGCGATAAATACGACTATTTAGATGATAACTGATAATATATGAGAGATTGATTTTAAAAAATAATATGATAGAAACATATTAAAGATAAATGCCACTATTATTCATTTTATTATGCTTTATGTTTCTAAGATCAATTAATGCGGAAAAAACAATTGAGTTAGTGCCAAAATATTATTTAAGGATTTCAATACAGTTATTTTGCAAGCAACTGATAAGCTGCTTTACTATTTAATTCATATTTTTAACAACATTAGCTTAAAACTTTGATGCTTCTAAAAATAACAAAGAATTTTTATAGCAAAAATACAAATGTATCTGTCATCTCTAAGAATATTTTTAGCAGCTTTGATATGATATGTATTTGATATTTGATGGCAGATTGCATTACACCAAATGATTGAGTTGAAATGTAATTCATTGAGCGAAATTAGCGCTTCAATTAAGCATAATTTCTAAGCCCTAAATAATAAAACCGCTACAATAACATTAATAAAAGTCTTGATATTTATCAATAGATGATTTAGTTTTAAGATTGGAAATGAAATAACTTATCCTTACTCACAAAAATTGGATTAAAAAGAAGGCAAAATGTAGTTTATTCCTTTTCTGATATATTCTGATTTTATTAGCAAAGAGTTAACAAAGAAATAATATGGTTGATTTTTAAAGAAGATATTTAAGCGTTAAATAGAACTGAGCGTGATATCTAATCCTGGATAATGATTGATGTTCATAATTGATTTATTTTGATAAAATTTTAATCCAGTAAATGGATTTTCTCAGATCGTTTTTTATCAAAGATTTAGTTTCTGTTTCAAATTTAATTTCTTTCTGATCAATTTTGACTATTTGATAGCATTTATAAACAGTTATGTCCTGCAAAGAACTTTCATAATATTTATTTATCCTATCTCTATACACCAATCTTCTACAATTTATATGAGCTCTGATCATACAAAAAAAACTATTAATGACTATACTTACTTCACAAGCCAGAGAATTGGCAACGGTTGTTCCTCTGAAGTGTTTCGCGGAATCAACGAAAAAACAAGTAAAGATATATTCATTCAGAAGAAGATGTAGCAATCAAAGTGGTCAATAAGGCTACGCAAAAAATAGGAAACAAAGAAATGGCTGATGCTTAAATTAAATTTTTACAGGCTCTGAAAGAAAGTTGCAATGTCCTCCAAATTAAGAATACAATTCAAACTAAAAATAACATATATATAGTCACTTAGCTTTGTGAAAGGGGTTGTTTAGCTGATGTTTTAAAGTAATTTCGCAAATTTAATGAGGCAAGAGCAATCGGTTATATTCAACAGATTATTAATGGCTTCAAAATTATCGCTTAGAATAACATTGTTCATCGGGATTTAAAACTTGTAAATATATTTGTTACCCGCGAAGATTAATTAAAAATTGGAGATTTTGGGTTTGCCATTGATGCTTCATTTTGTGAAAAACCTCAAAGGGAAAATGTTGGTTCGCCCCTCTATATGGCTCCATAAACACTTACATTGAACATTTATAGTATCAAAAGTGATATATGGGCAGTAGGAATCATTTTTTTATAAATGCTGATTGGTAAAAATCCTTGGAAATCAAGGACGGAAATTTAATTAGCCCAGGAGCTTATGACTACCAAAATATAGACCATTATTCCTTTAAAAATAGGAAAAAAATCAAAGCAATTCTTGATAAAATGCTTATAAAAGGAAAGATAAAATAGAATGAGTCTCAATTAACTAATAAGTTTTGACTTTAAATAAGATGAAGAAAATATATCAACAATTTCAGTAAATTCAATAAATTCAATCCCTTCATAAATAAAATTAAAGAATATTATTAATTCGAATAATCCTCAAATTAAAAGTAGTGCTAATTTTGTTAAATTTTCTTCATAAATCATAGAAAATAAATCCAATTCATCTTTGGCAGCAGGAGAAAATTGCAATATGAAAAGTTAGCTGAATCTTCTCAAAATGCCCAAATCACAACATGGAAATTTGGTGAACACTGACCGATCATTTCAAACTTCTTTTGTAAAAAAATAAAAGAATAACTCATTCATGGTCAAGGCAAACTCAAATTAAAATAATTTTAATTGCAGTATTAAAGTCTTGAAATGTGAATAATCTGAGAAAAATGAAAACAGTAATATCAATTCTCAAAATAAAGATTTTCTTTCAGGAGAACTTAAGAAAAAAGAAACATCAACTGCGTAAAAATTAATAGTCCCTGTTCTGGCTGTCAAAATTGTAAAACCTGTAAAGACTGACAGTTGCATTCTAGATAACAAAGTTGGGGATTCAATCTAAAAAATAAGCACCAGATTGAAAAAGATAGTTGAAAGATAAAATTTTATGAGCACTTCACAACTGCATGGCAGCAAAAAAGATGAAAAATAGCCAGCAGGAAAGCAAAGTTTATGCGTGAATGTCTCTGCATCAAGCAATGTACCTAACAGAAAGATTACTATAGTTTAAAGATAAATTTTGCTTCAAGCTCAATCGCAAATCAATTATTTTAGGTTTCTCCATAAATTAATGAAAAAATTGTTTGATATCCTCAAAACGACTGATGAAAAAATTGCTTTATTTGAGGGTTCATTACTTTGCTTAGTATATAGAAAAATTGATGAAATACAGTGTCTTAAAAATATAAAATAAGTAACAAAAACTCAACTAAAGGATTTTCAAAAAACGGTTGAGTATAGAAATTTATTGGATGTTTTAAAGAAATACAAAGAGAGGTATGAAAGATAGAACGAGAAAGATGGTCTTTAATTGAAATTTGAATCAGAAAAATAGTTCGCCAATTTATTAACTTATGTTATGAAGATCCTTTATCAAAATATAATTAAAATATAATAACAAAAAGAAGAACTCAAGAGAAAAAAAGCCTTGGTATTCATCTTAGAAGATTTGATAGAATTAAGCAAGTTGTATCTCATTAATCAAGAATAAAATTGGCACAACTTTCTACAAAAATCGGGAATAAATAAAATTGTTGAATCTGTCCCCCCTTCATCACTTGATAGTGAGTATTGGCTGCAAGTTAAAAAACGATTTCTTGATCTTGGTAATTGTTGATACTATTTTTTGAAATATTTCCTTTCTTATTTAAACTTTAGGATTAATATTTTATTTAATATTCAACTCAATTAAAGATATTTAGATGGGTTCTTTTCGATCTCAACCAGATTTAACCAAACACACTTATGTTAAAAGTGGGATTGGATTTACTTATGCGTCAACGCACATGTGCGGTACTTAATATTATATCTAGGATGGAGAATTTATATGGAAGATGCACATCTAACAGTTTCCCCTCTCTCCGATAAAAAAAATTCGCTTTTTGCAATATTCGATGGACATGGAGGTATCTGTGGAAGTAGTAAGGTGCTTAAGTTTCAACTTTTGCTGAGAAACATTTCGTTGCAGAGCTCGAAAGCAATAAATCTTATCAAAATAAGGACTATGAGAGAGCTCTAAGGTAAACTTTTCTCAAAATTGATGAAATGTTGGCATCTCAGGCTGGCAAAAATTAAATAACTGCCATTCAGAAGGAAATGAGAGAAAAAGATAACGGTCCAAGATATGAGGAAGAGTCCCATGCAGGATGTACTGCAAATGTGGTTTTGATAACTCCTTAGTATATATACTGTGCAAACGCTGGAGACTCAAGAGCAATTGCTTCAGTTGATGGCAAATTAGTGGAATTAAGTAAAGATCATAAACCATAAGATGCGGGATAACTCGATAGAATTAAAAAAGCTGGAGGAAATGTGACTTATGGTCGTGTCAATGGCGGTCTAAATTTATCACGTGCTTTAGGTGACTTGTAATACAAAAAATCATCAAACTTAAGGCCAGAGGAACAAATGATTACAGCTAATCCGGACATTAAAAAAATAAAGAATGAAAAAATAGATTTTATTATAATGGGTTGTGATGGTATCTGGTAGGTCAAAACAAATAGCTAGATGATTGACTGGATCGCCAAAAGAATCAATCAAGAATACTCCAGTCAGAGTATAAACGAGGAATTACTTGATTATCTAGTCTCCAAAGATAGCGGAAACCAGTATGGCATGGACAACATGAGTGCCATACTTATCAGATTCGATAAAAAGAAATGATAAGCAAATTAACCCCACCATCAAACTATTATTACTTTAAAAGATTTTGTCTTAAAATGGTCATTCTAACATTAGTTAATTATTTAATATCTATGAGAATAGCCAGAAATATTGGGTATAATTTTTCACAATGGGTGAAACTCACTAATTATTCAGCCAAATATGAGCAGGTTGCTAAATTAGAACTGGACAACCCAAAGAAAAAGAATGCACTTTCAGTTGATCTACTTCAAGAAGTAAAGCTAATTTTATTAAGCTTGATGATGCTATAAAACAAATCAACCAAACACCTTCTCTTCGTGCTTGCATCCTCAAAAGCAGTACTGAAGGTCATTTCTGTGCTGGTGCTGACCTTAAAGAAAGATTAGATAAGACTGAAGACCAAATAGAGTATATTGTCAATAATCTCCGAAGAATATTCAATGACTTGAGAAATGTTCATTGCCCTGTTATATGTTTAATAGATGGACCAGCTCTTGGAGGAGGACTTGAATTAGCACTTAATGCTGATATTAGAATTGCAACTGTAAGAGCAGAAATGGGACTTCCTGAAACTTATTGGAGTCTTATCCCTGGTGGAGGAGGAACTCAAACACTAGCTCGAACAATTGGAACCTCTCTCGCCAAAGAATTGATCTTTACAGGACGCCGTGTGAAAGGATAATAGGCTCAAAAAATTGGCTTGGTGAGTCATGTCGTCAGCACTTATGCTGAAACTGAGGAAAAAGCACTAAAAATAGTAGAATAAATGTTGGGAAATGCTCCAATCGCAATAAAGCATGCCAAAAAGGCAATTAATTGGGGTATCTAAACTGACTTGAAATCTGGTCTCTAAATTGAACGATTTAATTATGAAAGAGTGTTGAGAACTGCTGACAGAAGATAAGGGTTTAAAGCCTTTGCAGAAAAGCGTAAGCCGAAATATACAGGCAATTGATAAAGAGCATGGCTTTGGATTATATTTTTTTAAATTAATTTGGTTAGCAGATATTAATTTTTTGATGAAAAAACACCCCATAAAAAGCGCAAGCAATTTTGAGATTAATGAATAAATAGGGAGGGTTTGTTAAAACTGTCAAATTATTGAAAAATAGGATTTGTTAACTTCGCAACAATTATGCCATGAGTGTCATAAAAACCAAAATTAGTTTTAAAGATTGAAGGTATCATCATTCATAATGCATAGAATAGTCGTCCATCATTAAAATTGCCTTATCTTTAAAAAGTCGATTCGCTTGCCTATGCTGAACATGAATCTGAGGATTTAAAATAAAAGTTAATTGGAAAGTCTTGTAGTGGATCGAAAGTTAATTTGTAAATGATTCAATATAAAGATAAATTGATGAATCAGAAGACGAATCAGAAGAGTAGTATCATAAAGTTAAGGAATAGAAACTTTTACAAAATATTAGAACCACTAAACAGCAAATGATAGCTGAAAAAAAAGTAATCATTGGGACAGGATTCACTTACGACATGACAGACTTTTTTAAATTCAAGAAAAAAGTGTAATATCTATCAAAAATTAGATCAGTAGAACAACGAAAAGAGGGAACTTTTCTTTAAGAAATTTCAGGAAGTAGAATTGCGTGGTTTATTCTCCTATATACCATTACCAGCAGTGCTATGATACCAGGATGGATTATGAACATTCATGCCACGAAATTTTTACGTCAATGCTGGCGTTTTTTAATGCAATCATTTATGCTCATCCCATTTGTAATTCATTAAAAGAGAACAGCAACTGAAGAAAATAAATAGAAATATGAACTCAGCTATATCTTTAAAACTAATCATATCGTCAAACCATACATTAGTTCTCTTTCAAATTCATTGTGGTTTTTAATGATTCTATCGTGCTTTTAGTGGACGTATGTCTCGCATGGCATTGTATTGGGTAGTCTTTCTAATTTCTTTTTGAGTATTGGTCGATCAATGCGAAAAACAAGTCATGACCTCTAATTAGGAGGGCAAATGCTCGTTATTTTGGGAGTGTGCCTGGTCCTTAATGATTCTGTGACTCTTGATGAGGGAAACATCTCAGACAATGATTATCTAAGTCACAATACTTTCTATCTGCATCGTACTTGGTATCAAAGAATTGGAGGAGATTTAGTAACATGCAAATTATTTAGATTGCTATTTTAACGTCTTTAATGATGTCTGAGTTTTCAAAATATACCTCTGATCTAAGAAGCTACTACCCTCCATTTTTGTCAATGATGTTGGTTAATATCTTCAATTCCTTTAATATGGGCCTTATCACCTTTTTCTTCAATGGGGCTACATTCGATTTGGATCCATTTTGGGGGATTTTCAGCATTTTCACTGATGTTCATTTCATTTCTTTTATGTATATGGCAATTTTCCTTGCCCTTGGTCAGTTAGTATCTGTTTTACTGATAACAAAAATGTTTCCAGATCCAATTATTCCTGCTTTAGGCATGACTCTAGAACCATTCATAGCTTGTTTTATTGTCCAATTAGCCAATGTTCAAAATCTACCTGGCGATTTTTCAATGATAGGATTTATTTTCATTTTTCCTGGACTTCTTATAGTACTTATGGGGCAATGCTTCTATCAGCGTTAAAAATCTACAGCCTAAGAATCAGATCGCCGAGTACAAAATTTGCTTTAAGAAATTAAATCATTAAAAAACATGAATAATGCTCGAAAACTCTCAAAGATAAATTCTATTAATTCAATGAATAAGTCAAATGAATCGAGGCTGTTTCATTCAGCGACAGAAATTTATAAAAAAAGAAGTACCAAATCCTGAAATAATTGGCTATTTTAAAGTATCATGATATTCATAAAGCAACAATTTATAAGTATTGATCTTCATAATTAAATTAACATGAAATGTATCTTAAAGTTGAGATTTGCTGAAATTAATCAAAGAGCCTTTTTAAGAACCCGAAGTTCAACTGGGGATAAAAACCATTGCTTGCAGTTTTCAATGGCTTCCTTGAAATGATTAGAATGCTGATGCTTTTCCACAACAGCTAGACTGGCGAACTTCTCAATGAAAATGTATGTGCCTGCTTCCTTAATGTCAGTGAAAACTTCATATTTTATAACTCCTTCTTCCTTGCGGCTTTCTTCTACCAATTTGCTGACATGGGGGAGAGCATCAGCCACTTTATCAGCATGAACTCTCACGATAGCAACGACATCAACAGTTTAGTCAGTCATAAAGATATGTCAAATTAATTATATATCTTGCATTTTAATTATATTTCAACAATGGCATAAAATGTCATAGATCATCTTCTTCTTTTTAAATTAAATAAAGAAATTATTAAAGTATTTGATGTTTTTTTATTATTTAACTATTTAAAATATTTTATGAATTAATCAATTTTACTTATTTCTTTATGTCGGTTGGTGCATTCATTGATATTAGAAAGAAATTCAACTTAAAAATATTAAAATATGCCTTGAAGAATAGAAAATAATATTTATTTTATGGTATGCACTTTAAAAATTTAACTGCAGAAAGCCAACGGAAAAATTGGGTAACTTCATTTTGAATTCTTAGTGCTCGTTCAAATTACAGATTTATAATATATGGTAGATATAAATCGATCAATTGTCTTTTGCCCAGTATTTGGTAAGAAGGATAATTGAGTTTAGAAAACATACAAACTAATATCAACAACATTATTATATTTTTTCATATCTCAATATTATCTAAGAATTAGTGTCATCAAAAATCATCAAGCTACCACGCTATCTTGGGTTTTTTCTAAAATATTTTTGGTATCTATCTCGTTGTACATTGGGAATGTAGTTGTCATAGGTTTTTCGTTGATTGGTGTTTTTGGGAATACTCCAAGACTCTCCAAATGATTCTCTAAATCTTTGGTGATAACATCAATGGGTCTCATCGCATCAAATCTAAAAAGTTTTCCTATCTTTTCATAATGTTCTACAACTGGCTTGTTATTTTCATTGAAAACTTGTAATCTTTTTGCGATAATGTCTGCATTATCATCATTTCTTCCACTAGTTTTTCCCCTTTGGATTAGTCTTCTAATTAGCTCAGGCTAGTTGCATTCAAAGTAGATGGCTGATTTAAGATTTACCCATTTGGACATCATTCTTTCCCAAACATCCATATTTTCTTGGCCTCGAGGGAAACCGTCAAGTAAATATCTTCCTCCATAGTTATTCTTTTCAATTTGAGCTTGAACAAGTTTGACCATTAAGTCACTTGAAATAAGTTTGCCTTGCTTCATCACATTATCAAGTTATTTGCCTAGTGCTGAACCAGTTTTAACTTCATCTCTTAGGAGATCTCCAGTCGACAAGTGGATGAAACCGTATTTTTTAATAAGAATGCTGCATTGACTAAATTATTAATGAAAATACGTTCCTTTCCCTGATCCAGGGCCACCGAGCACAAAATGCATGTGTGCTGGTGCTGGGGGAAACACATTAGACTCTGCGAGTTTTTCTTTGATTTGTTGATAAACCTATTATCTGGATTTAGTAGCATCAATTTTAAGGCAATTATTTCTGGATTCAAAGACTTTCACAATAGGAAGAGTCTCCCTTTAGAAAGTCTATAGTCTCTTCTTAATTGTTTCAGGGTTATCATCAGTCCTACCGCTTGTCTGAGATCTATCCAGAATTCTGTCCACCATGATGGCTGATGGGCATTCAAAGTATATTAAGTTTCTGACCACAACCTTTTCAGCCAGCTCTCTCTAAAACTCTTCTAAGTTTTCTTTGTTTCTTGGAAATCCGTCAAAAAGGTATCTCCTGTTGCCATAAGTTTAAATTCCGCTCTTTAGAAGTTTCACCACTAAAGTTGATGGTAAAAGCTTTCCCTCCCGGATATAGTTTCCAATAGTTTAGGCAAGTTCTCCTCCCTTCTATTGCTCTTCACGCAACAGGTCCCCAGTTGATAAATGTTTAAACTTGTAATCTCTAACCAAATTTTCTGATTGAGTGCCCTTACCACTGCCTGGACCACCCAATAAGAAAAAGATGTGAGGTTTGGTCATGAGTCCATCATTATCGGTTTATTTCTAAATAGAATTTGGTGTTACCTGTGATTGGCTGCAACCCATTTTAAATGCTAGTTATTGTTGTTATCAATATTAAAGAAGTTCATATGTTTAGAATTAAGTAGTATAATTTCAACATAGTAAAAATATAACTCTACTTAAATAATACGTTCTTTTTTAATACAAGCTTCACTGTACTGTCACTCCATATATACAACAATTACATAATAATGTCTCCAACTGAAAAGTTTGGTTTCATTTAAAACTGTCTGAAGCGGCCAGAATATTTGATTTCAAAAAATCAATAATAAGAACAATAAAGCTATAAAAGCATCATCCAAATCATTCACATACGCTAAATATATCAGCTTTATTTTTCTATCTTGGATTAGCCTCTTTGAATTTGGCTGGGAAAATATCAATTTGGTCAAATCCAGGAATTTAATCTCCATCGTAAAAGTTAAAGCAATTATACTTGCTTCCCGACTTTACTTATGCTCCTTCAGGCAAAATTTGTGGAGGAACATAGAGATCCAACGCATTGTATTTTGGTTTAAAACCTTCTCCGGGCGCTAATGATAGGGAAGGGATGCTAACACCTCCTATCACATCTTGCTGTTGAATAAACTCAACAATGATTTATAATTCACCTACTGTCTCATCGTTCCTATTCTTGAGTTTGAGTCTTTTTATTTGAGAATGGCTGCCGTCCCTTTATTCTTCCTCACCAATTTTTCCTATATTTTGGCAAGTAACTTTTCCAATATAATCTTCATGGCTGTAGCTATTCCTTTAGTCGTTTTACTCCCTTAAAGTAAATGTGATATTATCATCCACCATTTCTATAGAGTTGTAATAAAATCTTTCATTCCACTCCACTCTATGTGCACCATGATCTCCGATTGTGCCTTCCAATTTCTTGACGTGAAGAGAGGATTGGTTTTGCTATTTGTTGGTTTCATTGCTTAATTCGAGGATTATTTTCTTATTAGATAAAGGTATTACTTTTTTGGATGTTTCGATGTCTTTTGCACAAACAATAGTAATTATGACAGTACCCGGAGTGGCCTAATGAACCTTCGAATGATGAACGTCCTCAACTCTCATCCCTAAATTCGACATCTTTGGAGCTCCAAATAAAATATATTTCAAATTTCATGAGAGCAAATTGGTATCCAAATTAATTTGAAAATAATCGTTATCTTGAGTTTCTCAGTCAAATGTTTTTAGTTTGTGATTAACCATTATTTAAATTTGATAATTATTTCTAGAAGCTATTAATAATCATCAAAGGAGCATATCAATTAAACTCCAACAATTTATACACAACTCAACAGAAAACATAAAGGCTTTTAAAATTAATTTTAACATCAAGATAAATCCTTTGATTAAAAGTCATATATTTATCATGTTTTTAAGGCGAGTAATTAGGTTTGCAGCATCAACTACAAATGTCACGGCTCAAAAATTGCCCAAAGCACCAAGGTTACTTTCAGGAGAGCTCTAAACATTCCGATTTGACGCAGAGAGTGCTAGACTATTTGATGGATATACACTCGATGAATTATATGGTAGTAAGATAGGCTTAAAGCATTCCCCCGCAGTATTGGCTTAAATGAGGAAGTAAGCTTTCAATGATTTAGAGACACATTTGCTTCCATTTTGGTGTTTGTGCTGGGTTTCGGAATCATATGGCATCTCCATACGTTGGACTTGCAGCAACTGTAGGAAATGCGTAGTCTCAATGAGAATAGGCTTAGCAGATCAGTAAAACTGCCTGAGGGACTATCGAACAATCTGATAAGCACAACCCTGATCTTAGATGAAGTTCAATTCCAATGAGGAACAATCTGATTTGTTCAATCAAAATTTATCCCATGTCTAAATTGAAGAACATAAGAAAAGTTAACTAATAATATGACTACGCTAATTTATGTTTGTAAAGGTCATTTATTTACTCATAAGATTGTCCATAAATCATTCACTATTGCCAGGAGAATATCAGTAAATCTAAATATCAATTTGATTATTGGAGGTGCATCAAAATTTAATACAAAGTTAATATAGTCTATTCAATTATCTTAAATCTTTACTAATGTTTTTTTTTAATTATTTGCTCAAATTATAAAATCATTTCTTCTAATATTTTCAAAATTCAATTCAATATCCCTTTGTTCATGCTTTTTGAAAATTTAAGTTGACATCAACTTGCTATCTAACATTATTCTTTCAATATTTTGCTAATTAACATTTATCAACGTTCCCATTATAGATTATCAATTTCATCAAATTCTGCGAACGGGTTCCAGAATACTTTTTCTCATTTACTCCACATTAATTTATCGCTAGTCCAATCTACGGCGTAAGGACTATATTTCAACAGACATTAGGAACATTCTCAAACTATTGGCTTCCTCTTTTTTCTCCGCGTTGATGTTATCAGAATATTTCAATCTCAATTTTCGAATATCCTCATCCAAATTTTTGTTTTCCGTTTTGAGTCGATCAATTTCTGCCCCCAAAATATGAATTCTTCTTGCGTAATCCTGATATTCTTAAATCTGTTTAGCAAGATTCTTGGTTTAGATATCACTCTTCTGCACTTCCGACAGTAGTCTGGAATAATCTGAAGTTAGTTGACTAATTCTAAATTTAGATAGAGTTACTTGTTTTAGAGAGTACCGATTTTGCTGATAAGATTATCGATTTCGTTGTTTTTGGATTGCACTTTTGATTGCAAACGAGAGTAGCTTTCCTGCATTTCTGAAAGTTATTTTGATTTTGCTTTACTTAGCATGGTTCCCTCGCTGTTAAGTCGCTCAATCTAAGAACTTAGAACTATTATTTTAAAAGCAAATTAGTTAGTAAATCCTTTTTCCTTTTCCAGCTCTTGTTCGAGACTTTTTAGCTTTCTCTCATAGCCTTCGATATCCTGAGACATTCCCATCATATGATTCTAAATGTAATCAAAACTACTTGTTGTTCCTGAAGAGTCATTTCCATTTCATTTTTTTTCCTTAGTTCAGGCTACAATCTGTTATACTGAGTGCGAAGTTCCTCATATTAATTATTTTTGGTCTTAATCATACTGTTTAGTTTCTCTTTTTCTTGAGTATTTTTAAACAGTAAATTTTCTATTTCTCGGGCTTTGCCATCGGCTTCTCGATATTTTTGTTGCCAGTTATCGATATCTCTTTTCAGATTTGTGTTGGTCTATTGCATTTTTGCTGCGAGCTGATCATTCTAGCGAATCTTTATCTCATAGTTTTTATAAAAATTAATTTTACTGTAAAGTTATAGTTTCTATTTTTACAGCTGCGCAAGTTCTTTGTTTCTATCTTTTAGCAAATCATTAAGCTTTTATAGTTAAGTAGTCAATAGCCTAATTTTATTTTAGTAATCCTTTGTCTTGAGGTCAATGCTCTTGTATTCTCCTAGAGTGTTTTCAATCTTATTATATCTAATCCTGAAATCGTTGAGTTCTCCTGCTTGATTCTTCAACAGATTATTGAGCCTTTAAATTTATTTTGTGAGATTAAGATTATTACGTTCTGCATCCTTTAATTGATTTTCATTTTTCTTAGCATTATTGATATCACTTTAGAGTTTGCTAATAGTATACTTTAGCTCTTAGTTTTGCTTGATCTGATTATTGTATTTATCCTCTACATTCTTTTTGTCCTTTTCCACGTTTCCAAAGTTGTTGACAGTTACCTGAAGATTATTGTAGCGACCTTTCCAGTCCTAAATTTATCCAAGCCTGGATTTAAGGATTCCGTTTATGCGATCATTTTCAATTTTTAGATTGTTGATCTTTGACTCGTAATTGTAGAGCTCATTCTCCAAGTTTTTAAATTTAGAAAGTTCTGCATCACGATCACTGACTTTTTTCTTCCACTGATCAATTTCATCAATTTTTGTTCGAAGGATATTGTTAAGTCTCTCAAGTTCTTTGGATGCTAAAGCAAGTTTATTTCCTAGTTCTTCATTATATAATTCAAGCTCCTTCGCTCTGACAACTTCATCCTCCAATCTGCTTGCCCTGGCCTTCCACTCATCTGCTTCTTTAGTCTTGCCATCGAGGGCAGCCTTGAGTTGTTTGTTATCAAACTCCCACTCTTTTTGCTATTTAATTTGTTGGTTTAATTTATTTTCACGCTGCTTGAATGCTCTAGCCTCCTCGTCTTTGTCTTTAAGAATTTAGTTGAGGCGAATAAACTATTGATTGATAAGGGCAAGCTTATTTTCATAGTCATTGATCAAGTTTTCACAGTTTCTTAATTCCATAATAGTGATTTCATATTTCTGGCATTTCTGTTTGTAATCTTCGATCTCCCTGTTACGGTTATCGAGTAATTCGCGGCCTTTTCTAATCTAGTTTTATAAACTAGACCTCTCATTTTGGAATCGAACACTCATTTCCCGAATTTCTCTATCAATCATTGATTTTCTCTGACTTTCCATCATGTTTCTCAAATCTTAAAGTTCTTTAGATTTGCTCTTTTCAGTTGCCTGATAACGAGATTTCCACTTCTCAATTTCCTGCATCAGATCTGCATTTTTGTTTTTTTCCTGTTCATACTTCTGTTTGAGAGAAGAGTCAACATCATTTAATTTATTTTTTAGCATTTCGTTCTCGTGATAAAGTGTCTCACAAATTTTGTTCAATTTTTAATACTCTTCGCGATACTCATTAATCTCCTTTTCTTGTGAAAAGCAACGCTAGGTCAATTCCCGTATCTGTACTTCGTAGCTCTGTGAGTTAAATAGTTGTCGTTCATATTCCTTGGTCCGTACGCGCAGTACTTATATTTACTGGGAGAGGCGTTCAATCTCGATGGTTTGAAAAACAACGATAAATTGGATGTTTTATCCCAAATTAGTCTTTTTATAGTTTGGTAGATTCTGAATACGTGATCTGAATCTAATAAGATTTACTTGCGTAGGTCATCGCCGTAAGCCAGCGAGTCGTTTACAATGGATGTCGAAATGAAAGAGCGGTTGACATTGCCAGAACCTTAATTAGGAAGTATGAACCTGTGTTGAAAACGTAGGATTGGCGTAGAACTGGTTCACGGAAAGAGGATCGATCCATCAATGTGATTTTGAATTAAATTTAAAATTAACTAAATATAGTACCTATTGACATGAATCTTTCATTAAAATTTAAAATGAGCAGTAAACTTACAAAATTAATTTACTAAACCATGAGGACAATTAGCTGTTTAGAACTGATGGCTTATGGATATATTTCATCATTTTGGTGGCAATTAATTGAATACGAACAGATTAACATAGAGATATTATCTATCATCTCAGTGTTCACCAACTGGAATTTTTCCCTTTGCCACTTGTTTTGATTTGCCTTATTTTTTCACATCTACGGCCTTCTCAGTTGCGAAAAGTTGGATGTGTGCCTGGCAAGAAAGATAAGGGCCGATTCTACCATGAGCTCTGTAAGTCCTCCTGCGTCCTTTGGCAGCTCTATCAACCTGAACGTGATCGATACTCAAATTTTTAAGGTTTTTAGCGTTGGCATTGGACTCTAAGTTGTTGACTAATCCCAAAACTACTTTAACGGATTTTTCTGGCCATCTTCCGAGAGTTTTACCGAATTCCGCAGCTTGTCCGGTTCTGCCAACTCCTCCATAGTGTTTAGTATAGGGTACACATCTTCTGTGGGCGAGGACATCCTTCAGATATTGTTTAGCTTTAGCAATAGTGAGACCCTTAACGGCCTTAGCAGTCTCGTAGGTGTTTTTATAATGAACTCTGAGATCCCGACCGGCTGATCTAGCAACTAAGTATTATGGAATTTATTACCTTTTGAGGATGATGGATTTCGGGAGTATACTGTTTTGCCCATAATCGATAAATATTAAAAAAATTAATTAATTTAATGATTAATGGGAATAGATGAATAGGGTTAGCACTTGATAAAAGTTTGTTAATTTCTGATAATAAATAAGCTAAATATAAGTGTTTAAATGTGCTTTGTCATCTATGCTTCATGCTGTTATCTGCATTAGAAAGGTAGGTGAATATAAATGATAATTTCTTAATTCAGTCAATAGTATTTGAATGGATTGCTAAACTAATGAATTTTTCAAAATAATATAGGAGAATTCGCAGGTTCTTGCTAATTCTTAACATTCTACTTTCTTTATTTCATAATAATTATTTTAACAAAGCATACTCATGCGACCAAGAAGTGGTGCATTTCATTGCGACTCCACCGAAGACTTTGTAGCAGTATGTCTCTTCATATTTTAGTTGGCAGAAGAATCATAAAGCAAAACTGGAATATTTTATGACGAGAAGATTCACAAAAAAGTGATGGGTAAAGTTAAGGAGAGAAAATCTGTCGTCAAAGCCAAAGAAATAGAACCTATACCAAATCCTGAAATATATTCTGATACAAAAATGACTTCTTTCTCAGGATTTGATTTTAGCTTAGAAAGTTAAATGCAAAAATAATAACGATAGTAATAGGAGAGAATACATATTATTTCTTATCAGCAAATTAACGTTGGCATCGTAAGTGATACTCCAAATGTTATCATTGCAAAAATGAATGAAGCCTTCGGTATTCGATATTTTGAATAACAGTCAGTCAGGAAAATGGATTTAATAGTTCAAGTTTAGCATTAAATAATTACCAAATACTGGATTTTCTCAAAAGATACAATTAAATAAAATAAAAATCAGTTGACAGAGTTATATCTGAAGAATTGTTAATTGATTTACGATATTAACTGTAATACAGGGACAATTAATATCCTGAAAAATAAAACAAAATCAATGAATTCAATCCAGAGAACCATAAAAGCCTGTCTGAATTTTTGAAATACTCAATTACTATGATCTATATACTATTTAAAATATTTGCATTCAAAATAGCTGATAAATAGTCTTTAGAAAGATGAAGACTGTTGGCAGTTATCAATTGGTTTATTAACAAAAAAAATATTCTGTAATTATCTATTTAAGTGCTCAATAAACATAAATTTAATCAGAAAAAATCTACTTTAATTACATAATTGATTCATTAGAAATATTCAAAATATTTAATTTTCTGCGAATTGTATATTGTTTTCTATTTTTAGACTGTTATCATTTGCTATTTTTCTGTGTTTCAGTCATAATTTTGGAGCCAAAAGCAAAATTAATTAGATTGGGCAATAGTTTATATTTTGCACATAATTTAGATGGCTAAATAAAAGCAGAAAGACATAAATCATTAAGATAATTATAATGTTGTTATCGGTTTAAATTTTTAATCCGTATTACATACTTTCTTTGTATTCCTAATATTATTGACTCACTTAATTGGGACTTTGTTTTGCCTTTAAGATTTCTTGATTCGCTAAATTGGATTTGACGTTTCTTCAATTAAAAACTAATTGTATTGTTGCTCTTAATATGATTCTCTATGGTCATTCTTCCCTTTTAATAAAATTGATGTCTCCCCTCCCTTCGCTGCCACTTGATATTACAATTAATATCATCAGTACTACCATCTATGGGTTAAGTTATTAATTTAATCGATTAAAAGTAATTGAGACTTCGCCTTGAACGCTAGGAATATTATCTAAAATATTTTTTTAATTTTAAATGATTTTACACGCAAAATAGCTTATTACAGAATTATCAAAAAATATTGGTTGTTAATTATATTTAAAATCATTATTAATAAGCTTCTGAACAACAAATAAAAATGATAATAGTTGAAATATGCATTTTTCTTGAGCTTTTACTATTTTCATTTAAGATTTACTGTCATTCTGCTGACCGTGACTCGATTTTACAATGCTCTACTTAAAATCTATAATTCAAGTTTTGGGCCCAATTTTGCCAAAATTAACTGAAAAAGACATATTTTATCTAGTATAGACCTATTGTCGTGATTATATAAGTATTATTGTCAATATTCCTATCGGTGTGCAGTGTTGATATGCAATTTATATTTTTTATGGTTATATATATTTACATTGATCGTAGAATCGCTATGCCTTTCAAGGTTAAACTTATAAAGGAATTCCAAAAAAGTATCAAATCAATCAAGGATACTCTTTAGACCTCTGACAAAACACATGATTTCGTAGAAGTTGATCATAATTCTCATTTAAAGTACTTACCTTTTAACATAGTAAAATCAAACAAAAAAAGAAAATTACAAACAAAAATTACAATTTTTATCAGGCTATTATGCTGCGAGAGCCTCTTCAAGCCAGGCATGTGATTAATTTCTACAATGCACATTTAATTTAAAATTTAGATTATTGGTGTTAATGAAACAGCGCTCAGAACCACTGAATGTTAAGAGTCTTACTTCAGGACGTTGTTTTATCTCAAGACTGTCAAAAAAATTGAATCTAGAAGTCAGGTTATTTTACTCCATTTATGTGATTCCCCGCTTTTATTTCCTCCCTTGTAGTTCTTATCCTATTCAGAGACTATATCATAGAACGATTTAAGTCGTTCGGAGACAACAAATTTTACCAACTGGCTACTCTGATGGCTGAGGTGGGGTCAAGATTTAAATCGATTGAAAATTTGGAGACCAGGCAAGAAAAATAATAAAATAATGAATTTCTGGATAAGTACGTCGAGTCTCTGGGAAGCAGAATGTATGTCTGCCGAATTTCCAACAATAAAATGGTGATTTCTAAATCTCTCTTGGAGTTACTATAATATGATTCTGAGGAATTTGCCATTTAAACTCTAAAGTTTAAAGCTCCAATCCATGAGTAAGAGTTTTTTTAACCCAGGGCTGCTTCTACTTAGAAATATTTTGAAGTTATGATCAAATATTTCTAAAACTTACGAAATCTTCTCGATCTCGTTAGTGATCGGATTAGTCTCTAAGCCTTTTTAGACAGCTCTGTCATCCGTTTCAAAGACTACTTCTACACGAAGCGCAATGTAATCAATTTGACATTCAGAAAAAGATTTATTGCAAGTTGAAAGTTGGTATGCCCCATCCATTGGTCAGCATTTTTTAGTTGGAAGAAGTCATCAGTCGAGCGGAGTAATATGAACCAACAGATTTCTTTGGGTCCTATCGAAAAAATGAAATCGAGGCTCTACATGATCAAATAAACAGTGTTTAAATTGCCACTGTGAGGCCCTTGGTAAAATTGCCTAAAAACTTTTTACCTGAGAACACAAATCTAATAGTTCATTATTGTGCCAAGACAGTTCCGGAGTAGGAGATGCAAAAAATAAGTGATGATTGACAGAAATGAATTTTTAATGAATTAATAAAAATAATGGATATTAACTCAAGTTAAAATTTATAATTTAAATTATCAATGCAATAAATATTCTAAGCTCTTAGCTGTTGAAGATTAATCATAAATCAAGGACAACTAATGACTTAAATTGATTTTTAATCTTTAATTCATCTTTTAATCATCTATCAAGAAGATAACACTCAAAATCATCATTTAAATTTATTTATTTCACATGATGTTACGCCTGGACATGTAAGTGTTCCTTCTGACTTATGAAAGGTCAGCTCTTCCAAAAGGATATGAACAGAGACTTAATATTTCATCATTTTAATTGTAGAATGGGAGATCAGAGTGAGAAAAATAAGAGGAGAAAAAGGAAGATAATAAAGCTGAGTAATAGCGAAAATTCAATTAATTTAATGAGTTATTCTTTCTGGATCAAATGATTAGTTTGGGTGGAATTTGGTTTGGCTAGTAATAATTTTAGATAGTGGAGAATAAAAAACAAATGGAAAAAATGATATTAGTATTCTGTTTTGGATAACAACTATTATCTGTTTAGACTTGAAAGATGTTTTAAATAAATGATTTTTGTTATCGAATATCGAATTCATGGCTAAACTTTATTTTAT
>Ga0302188_10000572_pt1 | contig 31417 bp, 18 predicted proteins | sample II_Bog_E2_1_FD_198783 | JGI IMG/M metagenome (GOLD analysis project Ga0302188, IMG submission 198783) | Peat permafrost microbial communities from Stordalen Mire near Abisko, Sweden - II_Bog_E2_1 | ecosystem: Environmental > Terrestrial > Soil > Wetlands > Peat | place: Sweden: Abisko...
TCTTAGCAGACAGCTGTATCGATATACACTTTGACTTTATATTCAATTTAATTTATTTAAAAATATAATAAGTTATAATGAGTCAACCAAGAAAGAGAGATCATTTAAATAATGATGCTTTCATACTATTGATCATATATTTTTACAAAAAAATCATATCAAGGTGAGAAAGGATGTAAACATTATGATTTTCTTCTCAAGGTTTGTCGCAAGGAGGAACTATTTAAAAATCAACAAGCAGCAATGCTCAATCAAACTGTCATAAAAGCCAAAAAAGACAAATAAGTATACTTGGGAAAAGACATTTGATTAATTTATATTTATTTGATTCTTCGTCGATATCTTTAGTTTATTCAATTAATAATTATGTATTTCTTACAATCGTCCGATTTTAACTGTTAGATAAAAAATTATGACAATTATTGTTCCATACTCTACATAATTATCTTAAAATAAATTAAAGATTTTTCAACAACTCTTGAATTATTTTGCTTAAGATTCTCATTGTTTAACTTTTTTATTAATGAAATTTCATCAAATTTAAGCAATGACAATAGGTTAAGATAATGAATTCATGAAAAATTTTTCAATTTGATAAATCCATAATTTATTGATGGTCAAGACAGCTATCAATTTACCTTAAATTTCGTTTTTATATTTAAGACCAATAAAATTAATTTGTAATATCGAAAAAATTCAAGACTAAAATATTTAGAAAAAATATTTATGTAAAAAAACTATGCAGTTTTTATTAAATACATTTACTCATGAAAAACCAGTTAGCCTTAAAATTATTTTTAGCAATGGAAATAAAAATAATAGAAATAATAAATTACCGAAGACCTTGTACAAATAATTGATACTGAAAATCCGATAGGCCTTTAAAAATTTAAGAGAAATCAAAAATGAGAAAAAACTGTAAGACTTTTGGAAAAAATGCCAAACATTCAAACAAGAGAACTCAAAGATAACTTTTGTTACAAGATATCAAGTTGTTTCCAAATTGAGTATTTTAATACGAGAAATATCAAAAATTATAAAATAATTATGTTTTAACGGCTTGTCCGGATGATCGTCTATTTCATTCATTCATTATGTTTTAACACATAATAAAATAGAGAAAGTAAAAAAGATAAAATAACTATTACGAGGGATTGTTCAATAAAATGCAGTTTATAATATTCATTGCATTCTAGAAATATAATTAATATTCAAATTTAATTTCAAGTATGACTTCATAAAAGTATCATTTCATCGCTCATTAATTCATCCACAATGGCAACAACTACGGCAGAAGGATTGGCTTACGACTCTACCAAATGCGCTGGCAACGACGGCAAAGATGATAGTCTTCTGCGCCAGGCAGGCGGCACCACCTGCAGGACTATTGGGAAGGTAAATTAGCATCAATCTTTTCTGCTGTTCTAACAATGGCTGGAGCAGTGTGACTATACATCTGTTGCAATGTCAGCATAAAATTACTTATATGATTATTGAGGCCTGACGAGCTAATTTCAGCAATATCATCTTGTTCACTCTTAATTGATAGCCCTGATAGTTTTTTAATATAGAAATAGTATTGAAGCTCCTTCTGAAGATGATTTCGCAAAGGATAATAGAAAGGCCCCTTTTCAGCCTAATTCCAACTTAGCCCACTAATGTTCCCGCCCAAACCTTTTGCAAAGTATCGAAAAGTTTCTGTGGCGAGACTTTCGGCGTTAAGGCCCTTTAGTACAAAGCTGTATCCATTTTTCTAAGCATAATCAACAATCAATCTGTCGCGAAAAATATTCACTAAATCAATGGTATTTCCAGTTTTATTAAAAAGGGAGAGTAAATTTTTGACTTACTCCAGAGAGCGTTTTTCCTCGTCAAGTATTTATTAAATTTTGACCACAGTGAGGTCTAATCCTGTTATCTTTTTGAACTTCTGCAAATAACCTTCTGGCAGAGTAGACTGTTGTTGCACATGCAAGAATCCTAGCTTATTGAATAATTTATTCTTTTGATATTTCTTTATGATGTTGAGGACGATAACTGCCTATATCAAGAAAAACATACCAAACAAATGGAATTAAGGCCACCAGAAAAGCATATTAGTAAGTTGCTGTCTTTTCTTACTTTTAAGTTGTTTTATATAAGTAGACGGGACTTGTACTCCATGTTTTTGAAGAGACACTCTTGACAGATAGGTGAACCTTTATGTAACAACACCGCTCTTTATGTTCCACATTTTTTGCATAACTATTTATTCTCTTCTATCTTGACTTTTTATGTGCACGAGCACTTTTAACATTCCTTTTATTCTTAGCTTTTGACTAAGCAGTCCTTGTCTTCACTAATAGTTTTTATTTATTGTTCGATGGTCGAGTCCTCGTTTGCATACCCTCCACAAGGCAATTAATCTTAAAAATTCATCAGAGTTGAATTTCTTTTATATCAAATTTAATAAGATTATTACAATATATTTAATAAAGAATATATATTAGAAATTAATAACACCATTAATTTTAAGTGGATGAGAATTACAGAGGGTTGATTGTTTTAAATATTATAAAAATGGTCATTTATTCAAAATGATTTTTAAACAAGAATTAACTCTATATGAACTTCATAGTTTACTCTCATTTTATTATTTATAGAAGTCGTTTGAATGATGTTGTGGTCATTATCGTTTTTATGTTTATTTATTTTATCTGTTGCCTGATATGAGAAATATTTAAATTGAATAAATTTATAAATACGGGATGCTATTTATATTTTTTAATTAATTGAAGAGTTTATTGGACTATATTTATCCGATCATATTCACATTTGATAATTGTAGTAGATGGTTTCACATATCATAAGATAGTGCTAATTCAACGAGATAATTATTGAAGAGAGAGAAAAATCTCAATAAAAGAGATAAACAATCACAATAAAATAAGGATATTATTAAATTATTTATATCATATAATTTTGCAATTCATGATAATGCTGAATTAAGCAAGCGTTGACAACATTGAGGTAATTTACCAGAGTCTGCAGAATAAAATCCCTTGATCTGTCGGATTTGATATTTGTTGAAAGGTGAGATATGAGTCCCTGCCAGTTTGCCACTCAACTCTTCGTTGGCATTTGATACTACAGAAACCCCTTTAGCATCGTATTTGAAAAATTCCTCAAATTAGCCTTAATGTTCTATGTCCTACTTATATTCTGGCTGCTCATAACCACAAGCTTCGTAAAGACTGCGCTTAAAATGTGATGTTCTAGAATTTCCTCTCATATTTTGGCCTTAAAATTGTAATTTTTTTACTTATGAAATTTAGATAGTTGTTTGATCTATTTGCTTTGCTGTTGTACGTATGCCTCGTCTGAATGGTTTAATAGGCGTGACTGAACGCGATGGAAAGCCACGAATTGAATCGGACGGATATGCTGTATGGATGGCTCTGTACGAGCCTTCCTCTTGATGAAGATGAGTTTTGTTAAACATGTCGTTTGACGTTATTTTTTCCTTTTCTTTTTTTTTGAGGTAGAAGTAATACTTTTGGCTATGGCCACACTTATCATGAGTGACAACGTTTGTTGGAGTAAGTAGCATATTTTAGACATCCTTTGACTGTTCGAGGCAATGGTGAGATATCTTCCTTAATTTTCCCCGATTACGAATTTTCAGATGAATAGGCTCGCGGAACAATATTTTTTTCATTGATTAAATAATAAAATTAGCGACCTAATTAATTAGAATGTGTAAACTTTAATTAATTACATTTCTTTAGTCATCGTCTATCCATTGTGGAACTACTTTCATAAATAATAAATAAAATAATACAATTTAACTTGATCTAATATCGTCATTTTTCACTTTCTTATTTTCACAAGCAAGTTTTAATACATTTAGCACAAATTTTTTTGGTTATAATTTATGTTAACTTTATAATTAATTTGAAGTTATCATAGTAAATAAACAATCATCATTTAATAAAGGATTCTTCCCACAATAAATATAATAAAGAGGCACTATAATTAAAATAGATAATCAAACTTACATTTCATTTCTAATCTATTCTGCGAATTTAGAGATCCATTTTTTATGACCAACTTAAATGAATTAAATTTATTTTGGTATTGATTTTATTGAATTATAAAACAAAACTGGATTTGTAAGTTGCTTCAAGAGACCCTACCGAATATCTTCTGAGCTTCGATAAATTTGGCAATCAAAATTTCGTATTATTTTGCATTTCGGAATTTAAAAATGTATTTTCTCCAGACACGTTTAAAATTCTTCTTTCATATTTTATAGCATCCTGCAGTGAAAAGCAGTTGATACAGGCAAAATCATGGATCCAATTCGTTGTTTTTTTAATTCCCCAATTAGACTAGTAATTTTATCTTTGACTCCAGCAACAATAATGTTGGTTCTTGAATTAATGCAAGCTATTTCTAAATTCGCTTTTTTAATTTATTAGTGAACTATCAATTATTTATCGAGAGGGTATTTGACTATGAGCATAGCATGAGGACTTTATGTGTGTTTTTTCATTAATTTCCCTCTCTGCTGTACAAGTGCTAACCCATCGTTGATGGAGAGACTGCCTGCATTAACTAAAGCTGAGAATTATCCAAGAGAGTGACCGATCATAAAATCGTTTTCGTTCAAATTTTGGTGATAGTTTTGATCATAAAAATGCAAGTAATGTGAAAGTAATAGAAGAGGTTGAGTTACCTCAGTTTGGTTAATTATATTATCGTTATCTGTTGTTGCGATTTCCCACAGGTCAATACCGATAATTTATTTACTTTTTTAAAATATTTTTTGCCATACTGATTTGTCTATATTTTGAAACATCCCCTTTTCTTGAGTACCCTGACCTGCAAACAGGAAAAGTCTACTATGGGAATAGTAATACTTTAACCGCATTGCCTGCATGATATTAATGATTAATTTTAATCTGAATTAATTTAATAAAAGAAGATAAGATGATCTCCTCTTAATGTTTAATTTTAATATTTGGAGTTACTATCCAGAGATTAGTATTAAAAGTTAAAAGTCATGTGCTTTAGAATAGAGTAAATAACTGATGGTTTAATAGCACTTATTATATTTTTTATCAGAATCTAATCAAATATGCTAGTCGAATTTTAAAAATACTTTTTTAATAAAATCAAAGACATTTTATGATTAATTATTAATTATTAATCAAATTAGAAGCAAAAAATACTATATCTCCTTATTTATATGGAAATATTTACTTTCATATTTCTTCTATTGTATTTTTAATTTTATTCATCATATTTTGTATTTTTAAGCAGCAAGTATGACTAAAGAATAAAGATAAGCTTTCTTATACAATGAAATTCTTGAACCGCAATCTTAAAACAGACTATTTTTAATTTATAACGCATAAACTATTTCATTAATTTTAATATCTAAGAGATAAGATTATAATCGTCTATCTCATGTCCGAATCAGAGTAGTAGACACCATAAATTCATCATTCAACTCATACTCATATTTAGAATATCAACAAATCATATAGGATGGGAAGACTATTCCTCAGTAAGTCATAAGGAACTTAGAGAATATCCGTTTAAGTGCCAAGGATATAAATTATATTTGTAAACAATAATGGAAGGAATTAAACAGTCTTAATGTGTGTAAACATTCTTTAACATAGATGGATGTCATATAAACGATAAAAAAATTGAGATTTTAGTTAAAGCAAGATTCAAGAATATGACAGCTTTGTATATTGGTACGCTGTTCTTAAATAAGAAAATAATAATATAACTCACTTAGGGTTGTATTATCTCCGAAATACTTAATGGAGAAATCTCACATCAATTTAAATTGGTAAGTAACTTAAGACTCAGCTCATAACAAACTCGAAGCTAAAGGATGCAAATATCTTACAATACCAGAATGGATCAATCTTTAACGTCTTGATTTAAGTTATTCTTGTCATATTTAGGTAATTGCTCAATTGGTAACGAAGGTGCCCATCATTTGAGCAAAGGAAGATGGCCAATGCTATCTTGCCTCATGATGAGTAATATTTCAATAACTCAGGCAATAATAACATATCAATGATGGGGATTGATCATCTTCAAAAGGGAAATTGGCAAAACCTAAAAACCTTTATTGAGGCAAACAATGAATATTTGAATAGAAAATGCTTTAACTTTCTCTTTAAAATGGACTGGCCTCAAATAAACTGTATATCAATTCATACTCCCAAAGTGTTTAATTATAACTACAGTGTATATTCAATATACAATTCAAAATAACCACGATAAGTATGACCATTCAAGTTTCGTTTTTGAAAAACAGTCAAAAACATTTGAGAGGCTACCTTAACATTATAAATTTTGAACCTGATTTCCTCCCCTTGATAATTTTATGTTTTACTAAAATTTTGTTTTTTATATTTGATTTTTTTATTAAAAAATTCAAAGCAAGTGAATCCAATAAAAATGGCACCTTGAAGAGTTGTCAATTAAAAATAATTATATTTACAGTTACTTGTTGAAGAGAAGAAATAGGGAATAAAGAATAAAGAATACTTTCTCTAAAAGTAATGCAGAGGGGATTGGTATTATTTTTTTAAGTAAAAATAATAATAATATTTCTGGTCAGACCAAATTAAAAAACAATGAAATTCATTTAATTTATCTAATAAGTTAAACCATTTTATTAGTAATACAAAAAAGATAAGAATATAAAAAACGGGAAGTAAGATGTCACTAAGGTCTTATCGGAAATATTGTTTATATTATGGCGATACAACATTTCAACCATTTGGATATTAATATTTTAATGTATCGTCCACTATAGCAAGACCCAGGATAGATAGAAGATCTACCATTATTTACAAGGCTCGTTTATTCAAAATTTTGGGAAATTAAAAAAATATAAGGTTATCGCAGAATGATATGAATTGCAATTTACGAGACTTAGATATAATAATTGATATTTTCGTTAAATATTTCAACAGCTTTTCGTATATTGTATATTGGTTCGCCCGCCTTTGAGGCCAACGCTTTTGCAACTTAAGATTCTTTCCCTTTTTAATCTTTTTTTTTTTTCATTCAAGTTTTCCTCCATTTTTTAACGCTATATTCTAATTCTTGATCTATTCCTAAGTTATGCATTTTATTGTTTTAATTGTTCGCTATTATTATTAATCACATCGATTTTGGTTATTATCTCTCTGATAAGTTAGACCTCCTCCTTTTTTCCTCTATTTTTTTTTATGGATTTCTTCCAACTTATAAACAGATTTTGTTAATTATTAAATCTTTCCCTTCAGTTCCTATTTTATTGTTTAGTGATTCACTATTAGCCGCCTCTATTTTTTATTTTAGCTCCCTTATAATTTGTGATTCTTCTGTTTCTTGCCTTATTTTATTTTCTTCCAATTTTTACACTGATTTTTCCAATTTTTTGATCTTTTTCTTTGTTATATTTAAGTTTAGTTTCTAAATTGGTTTCCTCTTTTATACATTATTCCCTCGTTGTGTGGGCCTCTTTCTCAACATTTTATTTAGTCGTTTGCTCATGATAGTAGGACTTATATCTTTGTGAGTGTTTTTCAATAACCGAAGATGACTCATTAATAAGCAATTGAATCATAATCATTAATATAAACGATTTTTTTAAAAAATCTTTGCTATTGGTTGGTTCGTTAATAATTCTAGCAACTCTTTTGAAGGGTGGGAATAAATTTTAATATCGGCAATTGATTCATCTTCGAATAACTCGTCCTGTATTTGATATTTTTCATCTTATTAAGCTAAGATTGGTTCTTGGATCATAAAAATTATAGTTAGTAAATGATACGAAAACTAATATAGTTAATTTTCATTATAAACTCATAAATCAAATAATAACGCATGTAAAATATTTTGAGTGTGAATCTGTGAGAAATCATGAAATTCTCTCCAATTCTAAAATTTGCAATTCTAAATCGCTGTTTTTTTAAAAACATGAAGATCACCGAAGCTATAATTTTTATTGGCATAGTTTCTCTTTTTTTGATTAAACCCATAGTTTGAACCTAGAAGAAATAATATTGCAAATTAATCGATTCTATGAAAATCAGCAGCTTTTTTAATTGAGATGTGAAAATTAACTCACCACAAGTAGGGAGGAACATTAGTAAACTCAATAGTAAACGTAGTAATAAAAATAGAATGCAAATCGGCCAATAAGGAAGAATAATTTTATGAACTGGCGACTGATTAAATAAAGTAATAAAATTTTTAGCAAACTAATGATGAGAAGAAGGGTTAACTTATTTATAACTCAAATGATTAAATTATGGAAACAGAAAAGGTTAAAAACCATTTTGATGGTTTAACAAAGTTTATTTCTCGAAAAGATCAATAAATTTATTTAATCATTGAATTGTAATGAATTACATTTTTAAAATGAAAACAATGGAATCCTACTTTATTTAAAAAAAAAATACTTAAAGAGAATTTAATTTATACAACACAATAAAATAGAGAGCAAATTACATAAAAAATATTTCATTATAAACTAATCAAAGTGAAGAATGGGTATCTGGAACATTATTTAATTAATATTTGTTAATTAGTGAATAAATCAGACGGGAATAGTAATATCAATAAATTTATGCCATCCTGCGGGATTGCAGAGTTAGATAGTTTGATTTTCGTCAATTTGTTTCCAAAAAGGCCATTCCCACCCCAAAAAGGAGAAAATTAATTGTCCCAGAGTGTTGAGTCGACGTGTCCATTGCTGTGATAGGCCACATACTAAAGAGGTATCATAGATTGTTTAGAAAAATCACAATTATTATCAAATAATTTGTTCCAGATGTTGACAGCTGTAAATACTCTTGCTCCATGGTGTCAATTAAAAGTGGTTTGCATTTTATCAAGAGTTTATGCCATAAAATTGAAATTTTACTCATGAATGACTAAAGGATTTACAGGAACAATTAGGAATTGTATTAGACTCAACTTATATAAAGAGAGTTTCACATTTTGCATCTATGACCTATATTAGAGCAGTTGCATTTTTATCTCTGCAAATCTTTATGTACATATAAAGATCATACTACTCACAATAGCATTTTGAAGAGTATTCAGATCGTGGGATCCATGTCTATAGTTCCTAAGATAGGAGAAACACCAACAAAGGCAAAAAGATATTAGCTATTACATGTTTAAAAGAGATAAGTTTGAAGAAAATGAAAAGCAGTGATGCCAACAACGCCAATTTCAGCTTGACAAGATAAAGACCAAATTTTAAATAATTAAAAATAGGGAATGAAAACTTGTAATTTGATTTGGTTGTTGTAATACTCTTATAACTCTTATAAATAAAATTAACTTGGGGTCAATTGACATTAAAACCAAAATGAGAAAAATGAGAGTTTTTTAATTTTAAACAATCACCCCTATCCAACTTATAGCATTATTGACAGAAAATATATTAATTATCTTAAAATTATTAATTTACCAGGATTCTGAGATTTGATATTTTATTGTATAGCAATATAAATATTTTTAAAGAAAAAGCAAAGTTCAAAAAATAAAAAATTTAAGAAAAGGCTAAAAAATCCTTAGAATGCCAAAAAGCATCATCATTTATGTAAAACGAATAAATTCAAGCTCTCTGAAAAAAGCAGGATACGATAGATACTATATTATTTGAGACTAAGACTTATTATAAGGCATTAAAATAAAATTAAAGCCATCAAAGGGCAATCAGAAGGGAAAATAATGATAATTCAATCAATTTGTTTAATTTCGTTGAAATATTTTCTATTGAATGTCTTCTAAACTAATTGTGTTTAATTAACCCGAATCTGAACATAATGATTTTGTCGATGCAGTTTCACTTTTTAAGATCATATTTGCATCAATTTCACCATCTAATTCATGCTGATTTTTGATAATTTCCAGAATACTCACGAAAAAATATTATAAAACCCACTTAAAACCACTTAATAATTTTTGGCAATATTTATTGTTTATGAAATCCAATTCCTATAATAAAATTTTATAAAGAGCAGCAAAATGAAAAACATGATGTTTAGTTTAATCATTTTCACTGTATTTCTTAGTCTTAGCTTCTCCAGACACATAGTGGATTTAGTTGGTCCATTTTCCCATACCGCTTTTAAATGTTTGTACAATGACAGAAATGTTACTTGGATCAGCGTTCGCGTCTATTCCTTGGATAATGGAGGATCCATTGATCCAAATGGTCTCCAAACAATGAGAAATGTTGCTAACACTGGTATTCCTTATCAAGATGGGTATATGGTGATTTGCCGCAACAATGATCCTGTCGGGCAGGTGCAGAAAGTTATGAACCACATCAACTTTACTGACTTTCCCAATGTGGCTACTTTTTGGATCAGGGTTATACCAAATATAGTGCCTGGATGTGAATGGGAAGGCCATACTCATGAAGATAACTGTGCCTTCTTGACAGCTGCTCTCACTCACTTTAGTGATGTCTATCAACCACCAACCTATACAGGAGTCTTTACAACTAGAAATATATGGAACCGTTACTTCGGAACAACTTGTGACTCTCTAGGATGGACATGGCTGTGGTATGCCGACTATGATAATACAGGTCATTTAAATACATCATAAGATGTCAATGACTTTGTTCCTTTTGGAGGATGGTATTATCCTACGGTAAAGCAATATGGAGGAAATCTGACAGTATCCCTGTGCGGCAATCCGAAATGGCATGGCTTCATCGATCTAGCAGTTTACCCATGGTGGCCTTGATGATCATTCTGGTTAAATATCTTAGATTTTAAAATATTTATCTCTTGTTTGAGAAAAATTATATTTGCGAGGCTTGAGTTCGAAATGAGGTTCAAACTCTTTTGTGGAGTGCCGTGCAATGCTGAAGCGAAATATCAATTTTCCATCATGTTATGTATTTTGATTGTAAAATAATATCTAATAATATGTTACAAACACAACTAATTAGAGAAATAATAACTTCCCAAACGTTACTGCCTTCTCATTGGGTATTGAAAAGCTTAAAAAAAAGGAAAATGCAAAAAATTATAATGTATTAAAATATAAATAGATAAATCGGAAACTATAATGATTTAGATTACTATTAACACTTGTTCATTAAAATGTTTCAAAAAATGCTTGGATTTATATTATTTTATAAGTTATGTTTATTAAAACAAAGAATTTATGTCTCAATCCTGATTTAATTAAAAAATTCATATTGATCAACGTATTAGTTAATCAAATCATATTTCTATTTATGGGGTGTGAAAGTCAGTCGAAATTCCCATTATTACCAGGGCAGTCATTTGACCATTCCTGCAAATTGCTGCTGTTAACACTGTCGGAAGCAAATACTCATTTTCGAAATGGTTCCTTTGAAGCACCAGCCTTACTTTTATGAGAAATACATCAAAGAAACTAAGTGCAGGTATTCCCACTGATGGCGTTGGATGCTCCTAACTCACTTTGGGCTAGTATTGGCAATTTCATGGCACTGAAAAATATCGATGTAAACTCAAAATTTAAAATAGGAATCTCTCAACTCCTCGTCAATTAGTGTCAGCATGTTAAAAGAAAAAGGAAATCAGACTTGATTATTTCGTCGAATAAATCCGCTTCGACTGAGATTATAGAAACTAAAAACTATTTAGTAGATTCTGAGGGTGAATTCGTTTTTAATGATACTGAAACTGAGGCCAGTTGAAACTCTAGCGACATTGCATTGCCTTCATCAACACCTTCACGATGACCTTTGATGCACCATTTTATCCTGTCAGTCGATTGTTTCACTTTTCCAAATGAAAGTCTATGTTTTAAGAGATTAATTTTTTTCATATTATACACCCATCTGTTGATATCCTCGAGGGACTGGAGGAGACACCTCACTTTGAAAACAGTTATTCTGCACAAAAAAATATTTCTGCTTGATATTTTCTTTTTTAGTGGCTAGCTATTTTCTTGATCGATATGATTCATCTATCTAAATATGAAATGAAAGAATAGTGAGTAAATGCATTCAATTTAAGAGGATACTCATCACAATCAGTAAAGCATCATCATCGTATAGGCAAAGATAGTATTTTTATATTTTGATAGCAATGAAATTAAGATTGATTATTGATTCATGGAGATCATTTTTTTTATTACATATTCCCGCATTACACTGTGGTCTATCATATGGGTGTTATGATATTCGATTCATATGATTTCGGCGCGTCCCTCGTTTTATCAAATAATTTCGATCGAGATAATCGGGGTAATTTAGTAAATAATGACTATGTGAATGCTGTTTTCTTGGAAACTTGGATGTTGCTTGCGTTCATTTTGAGTAAAAAAAAAAAGATGAAAAATATGTCATTTCGCTTGGATAAATGGCGAAGCGAGGCGATAGAAACCATATTATAGTATTTAGGCCTCACAACGACTGACAAAGTTGAGGGATAAGTCGTTCGAATATATTCTTAGACATTCTGACAGAGAAATAAACAAATTCACGCTATCTTCTTCTATATTTTTCACAAGAATTAAATTTATTGTAATTATTAATCGTGCAACAACTTCAAAAAAGAACTCATGACTTAAAATAATATTCTTCCAAAGAAAATAACATTTGAATACTAAGGAAAAAAAATGGTTCTTTGGCTTTAAATTTTATATTACCCCCCCTAACAATCGTGTGGGGGTGTTTGATTTTGAACACTCGAATATTTACGCTCCAATCACTTATAATCTACCTGATTGTGAACTTGTTTTTGACGAAATCATTGTTCCTGTTTCTGATCACCATGCATGGAAGCTTCAACTCCTTGCTTTTGATTCGTATTTCAAAGACACTCAACGAAGGATTAGAACCGGTTACATCGACTGCCAAATATGGAAATTAGCACGAAAAAGATAATTGGTCAAAAAATTGTGTAAAGATTATACAAAAATGAAGCTACAATAAAAACAATCTGCTTGATTTAAATTTCACAAACCATCTTAAAGTTATTGAGAATTTTTTTAATTTAGGTTGAAATAAACAGTTATCCAAACTGAATGATGGAATGAAAAAGAAAGAGACATTTTTGTTCTCGTAGTTATAAATTATTTTTTGTTAAATGACTTTGCTTTTGTAATAAACGGATAGAAATTAACAAAATAATACTAAGCTGGATTAAAGTGTAATAAGCGAATAACAAATAATCTACAATTAAAAAGAGAATGACCTTTGCCAAAGTAATTTTAAAAATATCATTTCAATAATTTGGACTGCAAATACAATGTTCAAATAGTGTAAATATTAAACTATTAATCTATTAAATCACCTCTAATGCATCCAAGTTTCAGGATTTTCCTTGTCAAGACTTTTCTTGGCTCAATCATTGAGATAAACAGTGAAAAAATACCCTTCTCATTTTTCCTAATTAATTTTTGGATCAAATGTATCCTTTTATTCGATATTTTTAAGTAAATTGATTTCTCTAATTGGTTAATAAATCTTTTAAAGATATGGTCTATGAATATACTTATTGCACAACATTTAACATTTGCTTCATCAAAATCTTTAAATTTTGATTACATTAATCTTTTTCAAGCCAAAAAAAGTGATGTTATACTTTTTGATGGGTATATACGTAAAGATGAATCTAAATCATAAAAATGTATTCCTTTTTAGTTTTGACGACTTAATCAGTTAATGCCAATAATTGAAATGAAATTAAATTTTTCTTTATTTTTCTTTTCCTTATTGGCGAATTAAGACAACAGTGCCAATAATTTATTTTATAATTTATTCTTACCAAAATGATGGATATCTTAGATGAACTGCATCACGATTATTGTATTGATAATTATCTCCGTAACGACTGCTTTTACATTATGCAGAAAGGTTTTTTGCAAGTATCTTACCCAAATTAACTCAATTTGTTTTTCTTGGCTGAAGGATTTAATTTTTTCGAATTATAAAGCTTTCGTTTCTCCTTTTTTTGGCAGGATGGGGATATTTCTTCTTGAGCAATGATAGATCTATCAATATAATCTGTGAGATCTATATTGTCTTGAATAAAGAATTATTGATTTTCATTTTATTCCTTATTTCTATAATATGTTATAACTCTTTATATTTTACTATAATTAGAATCATACTATCATAGAAATATAAACGAACCTTCGGAGATAAAGTTAGATAAAATAACGCTTCAATTAATATTTTTTATTTATTTCAGCATTCTTAGGTTGTTATATCAATAAAATAACCAATTTTGCAATCCAAAGGGAATGAATATTGGTCAGTTGATGAATTAATCTATCCTATGATTATTAAAGCAATTAATAGTTTTGATAAAATAAAATCTTATTACTTATTATCTAAGATTTTGAAAATGAGCAGCATTGACTCAGAATATGATAGCTTTTCAGACCTCACACTCTAGTAGGTTAAAGCCAAGGCTCGTTAATTGTCCAAACAAAAGAAACAAGCCTAAAAGGAAGGAGAGGAGGCAGAATCTTGGATTGATGAATTATCAAAAGGAGTTAACAATGATGACATCAATACAGTTAATAACTTACTTTCTGAAGAGGGCAGAAAAAACCTGCCCAATCCCATCAACGATTAGATTAATCAAAGACTTGGTGATTTGAAACAGCAATAAAATAATAGTCGGAATTAATAAAGATCTTGGAAAAATAAAATTAAAAAATTTTTTAGAGAATGTGTGCTCATTATCACCAACTACTTTTTGCTGCTAAAAGGTTTTTTCACTGGATGTCTAAGAAAAATTCGTAACATTGTCGACAGGCTGAAAGACTGGTTTATATGTGTTGGATGTTGGATTAAGGATAAATTTAAGAAGGCTTGGGAGTTTCTTTTTGGAAAAAAAGAACAACCTGTATGATCTAATACCATTGAAATCGATATTTATTTTAAAAAATTATACATTCCAATCAACCTTTCTTTGTAATGACAGATAAAAAAGTAAAAAAAATTATTCATCCATAATAATTGAAAGGATTTTTATTTTGAAAACAAGTTTAGAACATTTTCTTTCATTTAAACTGCAAGAAGTCTTCTTTTCTTAATAACAGAAGTGAAATTTTGTCAAAAGATAAAAAATATCAATAATTTTAAATGATAAATTTATTGAAAATAGAGCTTGGCAATCCAATTTTAAATAAATCAGTCGACTTTTTTCCCTCTCAGTTATACGGCTATTTTCGTAACAAAAATTTAAACACCTTTTTTCGTAAAAACATGAAAATCCAGTTCTTCTGTGAGCTTTGAAATGTAGTATTCATTGGAGTTTTGATTGAAAATTTATATAGTGCAGCAAAAGATTTCTTTGTTGAATTATCTATTTTTTTATTTTAAGTACAATTGTACTTTTTAATTTGATCCTTCAACCATATCGAAATAGACTGACCAATTCTAGTCAGGTTCAGTAATAATTGTTCGCTATATCGGACGATAGTTGGATTTTTATGGCAGGAGTAGGTTGGTACAGATGGTGCAGCTAAAACATGACAAGTCAATACTTCTAAAGCCCATTGGTGTTTTCCACGACCAAAGATGTGAATGAGAAAGTTTACAGGAATAACCAATGGGTTTCTGATGTATATATACAATTTTGGAATATTTTTAATCTAATACGATAAATGATGACCAGTAATTGAGCTGTTAATAATTGTATTTAATAATATCCAAATCCAATAAAATTATCCTTATTTGATTATTGGAACAATTGATCTTCTCATTATATTTTTGAAATGGGATTAAATGGATGGCAATTTCCATCATTCATATTTTTAATTTTTAGTTCGAATAAAACCAACAAACATCATTGTTTATATATATCAATAGTACCATTTTTTGGATGATTATTGATTCATCTTACGTTACATTTACAATCTTTTATACTCTTTGGGAATAAAAACATTTTTTTTTCCGTTCTTATCAGATTAGTAATAACAATGGGGCATAAGCTCACCAATTTCAACTTTTTATTGATTTATGTCCTCATAGTTACCCCTAGCTTGAAATCGAGACTCTTGATATCCCTTTATTTTGATAACATCAGCTTTACTATTATCAAAATTTTCCTCTTTTGGTTCTGACAGATATGTCTCATGGTGATACTCTTATTTCTGGCGCATGTGGTCAACGACTTCTACTAATCGAGTAATTTCCTTTTGATTCTCTAGTTAATATATATAGTTGTAGTAATTTTGCAAGGGAAACATCTTCTCTGTGACAACTCTAACTTTTTCTCCTTATCTGAGGGGATAATCTTCCTCTTTGAAGTTGGTGAATCGGTTATCTGCAATCACTGGCTATATGCTAACCTCTCTAATATAGTTTTGCAGGTAAGGATCGATTTCCTTGTGTGAAATTAGAGATTGGGATATTTCCTTTTTGAGATCCTACATATGGACCTTGCGAGTGGGTAGCTCCACCATTTTACGCGATTATTATTTTTTGGTGAGTTAATTCTTACGTCGTACATAATAGGGAACTGCCTGAATAGTACGATTGGGAGGAAGATAGTAGGTGTTGGCGTATTAAAATTTTTCAGAACGGCGGATATCTCCCCGAATATCAAGTTTAGGAGAAGTTGCCATTAACAAACAATATTTTATAGATTGAATTAATTGTTATTTTATTTTTTTACTGACTGTGGATATTAATATTAGTAAACTAAGATGTCACCTTTCACTAATAATGAATGATTGCTTCCTATTTTTAGAAAAAACCAACTAATTATTATGGAGCCACTGCAGAATAGAAATTTTTAGGTTAAAATAAAATACAGATTAGAATAACGGGAGAGCATGAATTAATCTTTGTTTTATAAAATTGACAGTTCATGAGCATCGAGCTAAAAAGTAAGCTCAATAATAATGCTCGCCACCTGCGTTTTATCTCGAGGGCAGAGATGTTCCAAAGAAACCGCAAGGAGTAACTCGATTATCTACAACTCTATTCTCCCATAGCACGTCAACTCATATAAAAATCTTTAAAAGATGTCATTCCCAATCCTCTTCCTCCCTTAGCTCCTGATACTATCTCTTTTTATCGTCGAAGCAAGTCACCTATCTTTCGAACTCGTCCAGCAGAAGACCAGCAGTTTGACCCTCATATGACATATGAATCGTTGTTGATTTTGGCTGGACTTTAATAAAAGGATTATGACAACTACCCTACTGTGATTAAAGAATTTGAGCGAGATCTCGGCCTGTATTTGACTGCAGGTTCAGGAGACATTCGATAAATTGCAACAATTGCAGCAGGTAATAAAATAATTGGAAAAGAGCAGGATATAGTTGGATTATCCGAGGCAGATCCACGGCAACTGTGGGTGTTGGCAAATCACATATATGAGAAAAAAATATCATACAAGCGATTATTCCCCTTTTTACAGGCACACCACGAAATTGCATATAAAACCCTATATTAATTATCAAATGGGAGATAAGATGGAATCACATAAGATATTATAGCTGATCAAACAGTTTTACAGAGTCTGTTTAATGGTCTGCATTCTGGCTCAATGGCGATTAAAAAGTATGCAATTCGTATTTTGGGAAATGTTGCAGCTGAGAAAAGCTAGCATGTGTTCATCATTCATAATTTAAAAGTGCTGGACTACTTAGTTGAATTACTTCAAACCCCAATTCCAGAAATGCGAAGAGATGTGTGCTGGCTGATATCAAATCTGATTTGTGATAAGAATGCTGCTACCAAATTAGTCCGTCATTAATTGCTGATCGCTAAACTTGTATAGTTATTCTACTGTGAGACTGCAGTCGATATCAAGCGAGAACTAACTCAGATATTTATCTCTCTGGCTCATTACGCTGAACGAAAATAAGCCTACCAACTATTGGCCCATCACACTTTACTTGAAATTTGTCATAGACAGCTGTGTATAGATTAGAATGACCTTAATAATGCTACTCTATTTTTACTAAACAAGTTGCTTGAGTTGGGCGATAATTGCCGGAATGAAGATAATCGCAATGTGTTCTGTCTGATGATGGGTGCGATGATTGACTTGCGTTGTGAGATATAAAAGAAAAGCTACTCCTAAAACAACGATATCAGCAGCTTTAGTCTATAAATATTAGGACATCTTGAAGAAGAGGAGGATGCAGAATGATATATATCAATATATCGATTAATCTTATCAATAACTGAATCTAAATAATTGAGGATTTTATAATTATAATTTCATAATTCATGGAGAAACTCTACATGTATCTGCCTTCCATTCTCTTGATTGGAGGAAATCTGATTTACCTCTATGCTCATGGGTTTGAGCCTCTTAGATATCACCCTCGTCTCTTCCTTTATAATTTCCTTATATTTCTTATTATTGGCATCATCATCTTCTTTAAAGTCAGCTATCATATGCATAAATGGTTTGTGCTCAATGAGGGCGACACCAAGCAAAAGGCCAAATAAAAACTCAAATAATTGCTGTTTTTATTGTAAAACTACTTAAACTATTTACATCCTGGCAATTAAAGAAATTTAGTTTACGTATTTAGTAATTAATGTAGCTTTACGCAATTATGGCAACTTGGACATTTGTATCATACTTTATTCCCAATATATTAGTAGGTCTCTTCATTGCCTCGCTCTATGAAATAGATAAAATGCTAAATGAGAAATATTTATCTAAGCATGCATCATTTAAGGAAAAATTCTGGCAGATGATATACAAATTATAGCAATCTTTGCCTCGCTATAGGCCAATGAGATAAAGTGCATGATCCTGTTTGAATATATAACTTTTATTATTAATAGCAAATGAAGAATATCAGGGAACGAAGATAACTGAAAACAGTTAAATAGCTGGCAAATAATTAAGCATCTTGATGTGAGCTGTGCGCCCAATGAAAGTCGAAAGGTCACTTGTTTTTTAATTAAACACTATCTCGCATCGCACGATCTTGCTATTGAGCTCTCCAGTCAGATTTTTCAATAACTGATTATACACTATGGTTGACTACGTTTAAAACATAAAGCTCTTCTCCTCGAGAATTGCAGACCAGTAGGGGACATATTCGTCCTCCTTGGAAGCAAACAACCAAACCTTACTGAACCATCCTAGTTAAGGATTAGAAGACAATCCATATATATACGTTTTCTATATAATTATCTAAATACTTGTAGTTCTGCGTGATCGGACATTGTGAGCTCAATCATGCTTGGGTCCTTTTTTACTTTGTTTAATATCCACAAAGAGGTTGAAATGAGGGTTGAAGAATGGTAGAGGTAACCCAAATGAGGTGAACAGAAAGATACAAATTGATTAAATTTCTCCTTATGTAACTGTAAATATTTGAGGCAAGCACGCCCAATTAATCCCCCTAATGAGTGGCAAACAAAGCTCATTTGAAAATCTTTTAACTCCAATGAGTTCACGAAATTTTTTATTTCGATGGCCAGGCGATGAGCTGACTCCTCAATCGATTGCTCTGTACGCCCTTCATTGACTGCACTAATGAGACAAATGATTTCTGGATTTTTAAATTTAAGATAATTGCTCAGTGGTTCCATATCAAAAGATGAGGCTTGATATCCATGAACAAAAACTATTAATTGCTTTTTGAGGCTAGACTTAGCGCCCAGCATTTGCTTAAGATCATCTTTGTTCATTTTAAATTGAGTTTCATGCTTCTAGAAGGGATAAACAAATAGTTGGACTTCAGACTGAGGCATTTATGGGCTTCCTTCAGCAAGAAGGCTATGATGTATGTGATAATCTGCAATTTGTTGACGGTATCTGATGCGAATAGCTTTGTCATAGGTTTAGTTATAGCTGTTCATTAACAATCCTTGCAATTTTTTCCATAGTTGATAGACTATTTGATTCAACAGATATATTGAATCCTTAAATTTAACTATGAATGAATTTGTTTATATTTTATCGATATTGATGTCAATCTCCACAACCTCACCTGGCAACAGTTATTTACTATTTTTGTTAGAATTAAATATGCAGTAACGATATGTATCGGGACCTAATTGAAACAAATCCTCCAAATCACTCTGTATTTCGCTTCTGTAATTTGTCAACAACCTTAATTCCTATTTCATTTGCTCAATAGACTGCTCAAGAGGTCGGCTGTACTTACGGAAAAGCTGACTCTTTTTGAAATTTTTAACTTCATTAATTAAAGAGTACATTCACTTAGAAACACTTTTTAATTTTGAAGGAGAGCTTCAATAGCGACTGAACTGGTAATGCAGTGTAGAGTGGCGTTTACATTACAAGTGAATTTATAAGATGCAAAGTATATTGGCAGATAGCTGCTCCCACTATGGTGCAGAGTGCTGCCTTACCACTAGGCTAGGACCTCCACCTCGTTTTGTTGGAAGCTTAACAACTAACAAAACAGTCTGATTTATTCATTTGGCCCTGCTTGACCCATCTCCAGAACTCCCTTGAACAAACACATGTCGGTCATATCGACATGGTCATCTTGACTGCGAGCTATTAGCTTACGGGTGAGGAAAGTGCTGTTGTTATTGTCAATTTCTGATAGGTTTGTTGGATCATTGGGCGTGCGGTCTAATTTTTTGAGATTAGATTAGCTCTTAAGAATCAAGAATGGGAGTGCAAAGTGATTGTTCTGAATGACTTCAGACATACGTCGTTAGTTGTTTGATAAACTGTGACTCTAATTTGAAAGAAAGTGGCTTGCTTTAAGTTTATTATTTCCATACTTCGTAGGTTCAGCAGCATCTCATAACTGAAGCAGGAAGTCATAATCACTAATTATTATTATAAAGAGAAAGGCTATGAACGCATTCAAAATTTATCAACAACAGTTAAGACAGCAAAAACGAACATAGTAATTGTAAAAATTCAAAGCCAACTCTCGCAATGCTTTGCTGTACTTTCCTTCTAGCAACATATGTTCTTTATGCTCTGATGATAGGTGGACTTATAATATAAATAACCAGCATACTATAACTCTAGTCTTCACTATATTCAAAGATGGACAGGTCTGCCATCAGCACACTAATTTATTGCTTTAAAAAACAAAGTAAAGTTTGCTTGAAGTTCCCAAAAACTATCGAAGGATAATGGCTTAAGCGGAAAGTATAAAAGACACTAAACGACAGGTTATTAGGAAGATTATTCTCTTATTAGAACTTCTTGATGAGAATCTACTCAATCTCAATGAAAAATTGATACAATAAATCAAAGATAGTTTTGATGAAAAGGATAATTTTATCTTGCATCTGATGGATTGTGCTTATGGGTATTGCCAATGGCCAATCGAGGAAGAGGGTCTTGGCGACGAGCAATGGCATTATGAAATAAAGGCATTATCATTTCAAACTCTTCTCTCTATTCTCACCAAACTTCCATTTTTGATTTGCGGCTTTCTAAAAGAATATCCTTTGGAGGAACTTCTGTCCAAAACAAACACATCAAATAGACTTCATCTCTATGAATCTATGAGTTTATTCTTTTACAATTGTTCCATAAATGCAATAAAATATCAGTCAACTATTTTGTAAATTGAATGTTGCTTGGCCAATCATTTGTAGAACATTAGAAGCATTCTTGTTCCCAATTAAGTAATTGATGGCTTAGCTTCTTGGATTTAGACCATGCTAAGTACTGGCTTGCCTTTTCAATGCATTACTTTGTCTCTCATAATAGAGTTTTTGCAAAGTATACGCTAACTCTGCGATTCAAAGGCAGGAATAATTGATCTTTTAAACCATAACTATGCCATATTTTTGTAAATGAATACTGAATTGAAAAAGGAACTGTATGATTTATCCAAAGCTCAAATATGTTCAAGTCCAATGGAAGTTGAGGAGTGATTCATCGTGAATCTTAGTGATTAGTTTGATGATGTGTGAATCATTCAGTTATAATAAATTTATACATGTTTAAGAAATCTGACTTCAAGAAATTAGAGGTGCTTGGATCAGGCAAAAAGAACACCAAAATATATCAGGCAGTTCACATACCTACTGGCAAATTTTACGCTCTCAAGGAAATAGAAGCCAAGAGTTTAGATAAACTCAACGAATTTAAGGAGGAAGCCGAACAATTACGAAAAGTGCAGAATCACCCCAATGTCATCAAATATTATGCTTACTTTCTCAGCGAAACACGCTACAATTCCTTTAAGATTGGTATTGTAACAGAGCTTATGGACAAAGCCACGAACCTTTAGGTATTGTACCGGAAGCGTAAGAAAGCGGGATTAAATTGGAGCGAGTCAGAAATGGTGAGTATGTACTGCAGCCTCATTTGCACCTGTTCTTTTCTACAGAGTAAAGGCATCTGTCACCGTGACGTCAAACCAGCTAATCTGTTTCTTCTCCCCAACAATGAGATTAAACTTATCGATTTTGGTGAAAGTAAAGATTATTTTTATGATCCTAACGATGATGAGAAGGAGACTTTTACTATGGCTACCATTCGAGGTACACCACAATATCTATCTCCTATTCTTTGGAAAGCACATGTGATTGAGGGAAATTCCCGGTTCGCTTAGCACAATATATATAAGTCAGATGTATTCAGTGCGGGGCTCGTGTTGGCTCAGTTCGCACTTATGAAGGAAGTCACTGGATTCAACTCAAAAACGTCAGAGGTTAATGGGGAGAAACTTATTAGAGATCACCTCAAGATCATGGAGAAAATGTACTCTGCTAACTTCGCACAACTGATGGGACTATTACTACGGTTTGAAGAGTCTGACAGGCCAAGTTTTTGCTAAATTTAAGCCCTGTTCTACGAGAGAGAACTCAACTACAAAGAGAAAGGGAAACCATTGAATGAGCTCATCAAATTATACAACGACAACTACAGTAACATCAGCAAAAGTATGGAGCCTATTGCAAACACTGCTTCTCTAAAATCCACTTTCCCCATCCAGAATCCACCAGAATAGGAAAACCATAAGTAGCCAATCTAGGAACAGCTAGAGACTCGCCCTCCCAAGAACAATTATTACAAAGATTCAACATTGATGTTACATGAAAGTTGCTTTTGGTTTGAGTTTGGAGGGTCAGCAATGGGCCGTTTCAGTGTGGCAAGACAAAAATGGAAGATTGAACAGGGTAACGAAAGCAGAAAATATCCGCTGCACTTTTCGGTCATATTTATACCCACCACAAATTAGTACTACCTTCTTGGTGGGCCGGCTGGCGATAACTTCCGAAGATATAATAATCGCAAATTGTTCACTTCTGAAGTTCAAATGCCTACTTTCCGCAACTTTTTTGCATCAGTCTATCACAGCCAGAAAGTTTATGTGTTTGGGGGATACGACGGGGATACTCGTTCACAGATCCGTTCTGGAGAGTATTTCGATATTGTATCGTCAAAATGGTACCCTGTAGCTGACCTCAAAGTAGCACGTAGCCAGAGTGCTGCTTGCCGCATCAATGACGATTAAATACTGATTTGTGGAGGATATAACACAGAAATGGGGACTCTTGATTCCATTGAACGCTATATAATATCCAAAGACAGGATAGAATTGTCAAAATTAAAGTTACCAGTACCGCTGCGACGTTTTATGATTGTACGAGTGGCCAAGAACAAGGCATTGGTATTAGGAGGATTGACTTCAAACTCGAAATAATCTCAGCGGGTCTTCAAATTGGACTATTAGGAAATGTCTTTCCAGGAGTTGTAGAATTTAGAAAAGGGAGGAGTGATTGAAAATGAAGTTTTGGTTGACGGTGATGGCAATTTGCACATTTTCATTGAAGCTGCTAATGGCACCAGCGCCCATTTTCACATCAAATACCCCTACGATCCGACCCGAGAAGCTTGCTACTAAACCCAGCAGATTTGAATAGAGATATTGCCTTTGATTGCTTGAATAATAAATCCTTCATAAATAATTAAAAATTGTTTTAATGAATATATTGGAGCAGTTGGAGTTAGTCATTACTTTATACGAATCACAAGAAGATAGAGCCAGTATTTTAAGGGAAACTTTCCATGAGACGACGGATCTCATCGGCCAGTACAAAAAAGTAGAGGAGGAGTATGAGACAATCCAGACCATAATCAGAAAAACCCGTAATTAACCAATAAATTAGTGCCATTCCTTATTCACTGCAAAGATTACTTTGTAGAAAATCACCATGTCATTAACGAATACGAGGATGCTCTGGATAATAAGGGTCTAAAAGAGCATAACCAAGCAGATATTATAGTCAAGTTATAGGTAAGCTTCCATTAATAAAGCAAAAAGTCACGCATTTTGAGGAAGAATGCGAAAGACTGCATGAAGAAATAGCCACCCTTTTAGATAGCATAGCCGAAAAGGATCACCTCTTAGAGTCTCAATAATAACGCATGAAAGCATACATTAATTAATTGAAAGAATAAAATACAACCTTGACTCAACAATCTGAGCATCTTAACCTCAAGTATAAGAATCTCGAGCGAATAGTTGACGATCAGATAAGTAAATATTCTATTACAATAGACCAAAGGGAGTAGCTTGAAGCAAATTTAGGGAAATACTCACAACATTAAAATTAATTACTGAAAGGCATTGAAAAATCCGAAAAATAAATAGATTCGCTAAGTAATCAAATTTTAATCCTCTAAAAAACGGTAACTGAAAAATAGATACGAATTGAAGAATTATAATAAATTACTAAATAAAAATATGAAGATCCCAGCGTGTCAAATGACGAAGAAAATATAAATCAAAAGCTTTAATTATACGAAGACTAGACAAATTAAATTCCGACTGAGATCAAGTTATTACAGCTGAGCGAACAAATATCTTTCCTTTAAAAACCCGTCTTTTATTTGGAAGAATACAGGAATAGTCAAGACCACAGTTAGATGATGAACTCACCACCCTCAGAACATTTAAATCACTAATTAAATGTTCCTAAAAGATTCACCATATTGTCCCCAGAAAAAATAATGAGGAGAGTTGCTTCTAATATTGAGCTTTCGCACAGAAAGAGCAATAGTCAAATCAAAACTTAGTTTTAAATTTAAACAAAGCCGGAGCCTTTCTAAAAAGGACACAAATTGAATGAGTCATTTAGTCAGATTGTAGTTGGTATCAACCATCCCAATTAAAATAAATTACAAAATATTTCTGAGAATAAGCAATAATTTGGAAGCAAAAAGATAATATAAACTCAAGTTACAGAAGAATAGTGGGATAGTTCTCTGCAGAGTTAAAGGAAAAAACCGTAAAATGGTGATTTGTCTCACATGGATCCTTACTATATTCACTACTTGCTGGTACTCATATAGATATACAGACAGTTCAGGGCATTAAAATCGAAGAGGATGAAGATGGCATCTATGGTATCCTAGAAATAGATATGAAATAGTATTACCCAGAAATAACCAAAGCAAACCTTCCGATTTCAAGATGGAGTGAATGGATTAGAGATAAACTGCTCAGCATTCATGAGCAGCTGACAGAATAAATTTACTGATCTCAAGAAAGAAGTTTATGTCACTAATAATGATTGTTTATCAATAATTTTAACAAAGAGTTCATTAACCTGTTTACTGCAAAACTATATTAATAAATTATTATGGAGATAAAAGTAATATATTAATGGTATCATCTCAAATGGAACCAAATTAAAACTTTTCAAAATCACCGACCGCGCCGGAAGGTGGAAATTGTCATGGCAAGGTTATCCACTTCAAAACCGTGCAATGTAGAGTAAACCTATTTCTATAACCTCGATTGACTTCTTCCCGTTCGCTCATTTTTTAAGCAAAGATCTTCACTACCCATAAATCCTGTACTCAATCGATTGATTATTTTATATTTTTCCTGATCAACTTACAAAGGAGAATCCCTTGGGTTGGTCCTTACAGTCATTGCCTAACTATTGCCAGTACTAAAGAATCTAATGCGAGTTTCTTCCAAATTATTAATAAGAAGCCTTCCTTTTTTCATTTATCTTTTCATCACTTGTAGACTTTTAGGCAAGGACAATATTTCACATTTATCCTCAATCGGAAATAAACTTTTAGTAATCAAACTGTATCTTTCTTTATTACTCAGGACGAAATTTTTTATTTAAATATTTCTTTTGGGAGACACCCTCTTTGGTTAGCTTCTCAAGTTCTGTCGACTCGGAGCTACTCTTTATTTAATACGATTATTAGCTTTAAATTATTTTGAAAGAGTTTTAGTTTATTCAGGGCGAAATGTTTTGGATGAGACCTTGCGGGATTCCTCCATAATCTTTTATTAAATGGCCATATCTTCAGCTTTATTAGGAGTGAGATCTATATTGAAGTCCTCTTCTTCTGCTTGCTTACTACAAAACATTTTGTTGTGTTGTCTCTGCCGGCCCTTTATAATTAGAGTATTAAACTCTCGCATCTTATAATCCTCGAGATCTTCTTCTTCGTTGTGGTCATCAGAATCAACCTCTTCTTCAATATTTTTAGTCTGAACAGCCATCTCCTTGACTTATTCAATCATATCAAGAAATACGTTTGATTTTTTAGGTTTGGCTGCCTCTTAATCTTAGGTAGCCTTTCCTTTTATGGAGGACAGGCGATGCTATTTTAATTTGTGCCTTTGTAGCTTTCGTTCTCTAATTTGAGACTCAAGCTCCAATAAAGCTGCGATAAAATTTTCCAAGCCACAACCAATGCTATTGCCCATTTATTCCCAGTTGATCCTTTAACATTGTAGAGTTTTCATTACTATTGGATTATAGAATAACCCAATTGATGACTCAATAGTATAAGAATAAGGAATTTTTAGTTGATTCAGCATCACAGCACGAGCTGTTGTCTTTTTATCTTCGGATATTGTGAAAGAGCAACTGTAATATCGAAACTTTGGATCAATCTTTTCAATAAGTCTTGGGAAAACTCGACTCTTATAATATTCAGAATTAGAAAGAGGGTAGTTTGGCCCATATAGAAAAGTATTTTTTTTACGTGAGTGTCCATGAAAGTCAAGAAACATGCATACTCCATATCTCTTCTGCAATTTAGCTGTGAATGACTTGATAAAATATACTTCTGGATACAGTTATTTTTTGCCTGGCATAAACTAGCGATTCAAGTCTTTACCAGCAGCACTTGTTCTAGTGTTTCCTAAAACAACTCCGTCAGGATTTATCATTGGTATTATAAAGAAGTTAACTTAATTCCTAAGATTTTCAGCTTCTTTGCTGTTGCTAAGAAGGAAAGAAATTAATCCTCGAAGTACATAAGAACTGTTTGATTCACAGGGATGAACTCTACCTGTTATTATTATATTTTTCTTTTTGATTTCCGTCTGCTGGTGATGATTAGTAATATGTAGAATAGGCAATTATAATCCGCTCAGTGACTTGCCAACAACTGCTTTTTTGACAAATGGTGACTCTTAATAGCTTTTGATTTCGCATTGTAACTGACTATATGTATAGGGAATGCAATAAGCAAAGAATACTTCATCGCTTTACTGCTGAAATTAATAATCAATGGTCAGTCTGTAAGATGTTTTAACAACTGCCATTTGATACACTATCTCATATCGCAAATTCATAGCTTCAAATTGGCAATTTTATCCCTACTGTTGCCATCCTTGCCCCATTTATAACCATTTTTTCTTTGAAAATACATAAGGCTTCATTCCTTGATTATAAAGGCAGCTTGGCTTTGAAAGATTGCAAATATTTAGAGTCACAGTACCGAGTTTACTCCCATTTTTTAAACTAAAATAATACCAAGCAGTATGACCTCGAGTATTCGAGTCTATTCTGAGAAAAAGATCAAACTCAGAAGGACCGATTTTTATAACGCAATCTAAGTTACCACCTTCAAAAGCGCTGTTAAAAGTTAGTTATTGTCCAGTAGGCAGTGTTGGATTCATTCCTTAAAAAGCTCTGTAAAAGATAGCAGATCGATAGTGGTGATTTTATTGAAGTCTTTCCTAACTCGTTTTACATTTACACTGGTGAAATTACAGTTAATTATCTTTCGAAGATTCGCTCGATACCTTCCAAACTCCAAAACGTTATGCAGTCCTTCATTTTGATCTTAAGGTTCATCGCTATCGAGGTGCCGACCATATCGCTTATGAAGGGCTAATGTGTTTAGAGGACGTGGTCCTAGGTAATGGATACGATAAGAGTGATTGCTGTTCAGTTTAGTAAACTCTTTGGAAAGAATTTCAACTGGAAAATACTAAAACTAAAGTGGTAGTGCTGGGATTTTATCTTATTCAAGGGGTCTAACTCAAATAGCATTTACGGCAGTAGCTCTTGCAAAGTCGGCTGGGAAGTGTTCCACATTAAATAAAATTATATCCATTGTATTCAGGTCTATTCACGAGTTTATCACATTATTTTAGCTATATCTCTAATATTTATATTGATTCATCTCACTAATAACGAGACATTAATTATCACTTTAAACTATATTTCTTATTTTGAATGATTTTTGAAAACTCAAGGCATTATTTGGAGTACTCAGTTTTTAGTCTAGAGGTATAATCTTTTTTCATCTCTTTGAAATGTTCATCCTGGTCAGTTGTTTCCCCCTTATCAATGCGCTCGTGGTGATTTTTTAAGCGGAACGAATATTCTTTCAACAGAAAGTTTGTCTTTGGAAAATAGGACACTTCTTCTTTATCTACATAAAATGTTCCGTGACTGATCGGGTAGTCTAGAAGCAATTAACCATTAAGATGATTTATGCAATGTTGTACAATTTGAGATTGGCATCCACTGAAATTCTATTCACGAAAATCTTTTTCTTAATCTCTAAATTTGACCACAATTTCATTATAGCGAGGAACTTTAAATTTGAGAAAAGGGAAAGTCAGACAAGTTTACTCAATTTCTTCCGCTTAACTCTTTGTTGACACAATTTCGGGATTAATGAATACTTGATAATCCTAAGGTCGATTGTAGTCAGCATGAGTCAATTAATTGAAACGCAGTTTGCGATTTATCATAAATACGCGATGATAACTTTCAATCTGATTGCTTGTGAGATATGCCATGCAATAATTGGCTGCGGTATGTCTCATTTGGTTAATCTTTTTTAGAAGGTCGCTGTTGAGTGCTACGCGAGAGTTAGGAATCCGAAGAGTAAGACTTTTGCTTATTTCCGGGCTGTAAATACTCGTCAGGGTTAGAAGTTGTGGGTTTTTTAAAATCTTTTTTAGACGGTTTGAACGCATTTAATTTTCGTTATTATTTATTTGTGGAGTGATTTAATCTATATTTATCATTTCATTCATTATATTTTATTGAGATTTGTTATGACAACCAGAGGCAAACCCGGAGTCAAACCCATCAACAAGAAGAAAGTTTAAAGACCAGGGCTTACTGAGGATGAGATTGAAGAGCTTAGAGAAGCCTTCAATTTGTTCGACACTGAAGCAACTGGTAAAATTGATCCCCGTGAACTAAAATCTGCTATGCAAAGTCTCGGATTCTAAACTAAAAATCCTACCATTTTTAACATGATCGCTGATTTGGAATCATTGGGTCGATAGGTAGACTTTGAGGAATTCTTGGATGGCATAACTTCAAAGTTGGGAGACAAGGATTCTCGGGTATTTTTATTATTATTTAGGCTGGAATAAATAAAATTTTCGACCTTTTTGATGATGACCATTCAGGAGTGATCAACTCAAATAACATTAGAAGAGTTTCAAAGGAACTGGGCGAGACCATGAATGTGCAAGAGTTGGAAGAGATGCTCCAGAGAGCTTCCTCTAATGGAAGAGAAATCTCACGAGAAGATTTTTACAACATAATGACTAAAAAATCCTTCTGATGCGATTCATCCATTATTATTTGAATTTACAAAATTAAATTTGCAGGCAGTAAAAGCAATCAAAGCTTGCAGATTAATTATTTATTGAGATATTCAGGCAATATATACTCAGCCAAACAAACTTCGATTATCGCTCGATACAATAATAATGAAAGTTTATACAATCAGGATAAATTATTGGCAATATCTTTTGTTGTACACACTCGGTCTTTATTTCTCACTGCCAATTGAATGTCAACGAGCATCTTCTGGTTCTGGACATACTTCCCTAGAGATTTATCATTGCGCTGAAGATAAGCATTTATCCTGTCAATTTAATTATCGAATGAGCTGTTTTATTGAGATAGTAAGCCAGAACTGTTCAATGATATCTTCCGCCAATGAGAGTTAGTCACCATATGAATATTGTTGTCAGTGGCCTTATTACTTTATTCTTCTGCTAGTTTTATATTTTCTTTCTATCCCTTCTGCACACAACTGTTATTTCCAGCGACCTGAATCAATTTTTGTTAATATTGTCTTAATTTCTACGAAAGCTCTTCTTTATTACGAGATAATTTGATTGGATTGAGTACTTGCTCAGATCTTTTAGGGTTTTAAAGATAATTATGAATAGCATCAAATAATTGCTCATTTTTCTCAACAGGAGTAAGTATTTTATGTGAAAATTGTTTTGTTAACTTTCGCTGCCCAAATAAGCTATGCTTTTTATGACTAGATGTTGGCAACACCTTGCCTTCAGGTATGAGCCCATCTTTTGACTTGACTTACCTTGGAATTCTGTCTACTTCTTTATTATTGATTCCAATCTACTCTTTTAATGGTGTATTTATTTTTTCCTTCCATGATTATTTCCTTCCAAAATTATTAAAAATAGCCCTCTTTTTCTCAGAAAACTTGCTTTCCAATGATTTTTATTTGAATTAATTCTTTTTAAAAATAGCCTTCATGTGCCGATGGCTTAGCATTTGAATCGCCTTTGATCTTCCATTTCCTTTTTCGATTGTATTAACTTCTTCATTTTATTTTTTGCTTAATTCATTTTTTATGCGTAATTGTTTGATTATTTCTTTATTCTCATTTATCTTACGTTAAAAGTTGTCTTCTCCACTATCATCACTTTCCTATAGTTCAACGATGTTTTGTTCTTATCTTATCATACGTAATTTTTTATCGACACTAACAATAAAATCTTCATCTTCCTCGAGTTTTTTATTTATATCCCTTTAGCTATATTAACTGCAACTTTCGTTTTTAAGAAAAGGCAGTTTTGTGGTACTCCGATTTTTATTTGGCCTTTAGTAGGATAAGAATTGCTAAATTCTTGGTAGTTTTAGCTCTTTAAGCTCTGCATTTACTCGTGACTCCGTTGACATGTCTGATTGATCAGATAGTTCATTCTTAACTTCTAACATTAATTTGTTATATACGAAATTAAAAAATGACTTCCATTCGCCAGTAAATATCTTTTCTCAAGGTACCTCTAATTTAATTGGAAATTAGTTGACTTCCGGCTATTTTTAATCACATTTTGTGAGAGTAATAAGATAGATAAATATTTCATCCACTACATAATATATGATCTTAAAGCTCACTAATACATTTCATCCTTGCAGCCATATAAAAAAATAGTCAATAGACCAGGG
>Ga0302188_10000576_pt1 | contig 31289 bp, 24 predicted proteins | sample II_Bog_E2_1_FD_198783 | JGI IMG/M metagenome (GOLD analysis project Ga0302188, IMG submission 198783) | Peat permafrost microbial communities from Stordalen Mire near Abisko, Sweden - II_Bog_E2_1 | ecosystem: Environmental > Terrestrial > Soil > Wetlands > Peat | place: Sweden: Abisko...
CACTGCAAACGTAGCAGAACTGATAACCGCATCGACAGGTCATGTGGTTGCAGCCTTGATTCTTCTCAATCACGAACTTGCATTGTTTGCACTGGCGGTAGTGAAGGTTGTTCTGAAAGAATTATACTTAGTGCTGGTCGCACAGTCCCTCGTGTTTGGACAGCAGACACTTGGCGCAGAAAGTAGATTCACAAGTGTTGCAAACCATGACTCCGTCAGCAGCAGCCGAAATGATTCCTTCACAGTTTTACTTTGGGCACAGTTTTTTGTTGGGATCGTTGGCCGTTTGGTAGAACTGATGTACTTTTCTGTAGTTCTTTTGGATGTCGAAGGGAAGCTGCTTAAAGAACAGTCCGTTGGTATCCATGAGTGCGCTGCAGTCTTCTCTCGGGCAGGCGACTTCCTAAAACACTTTGACCTTATAAATAACATAGTGATGTAGGCAGGATTAGCAAAAGTTAAACTTGTGTTCACAATCGCACATGCTCAGCTGTTTTTCGTCTTTCTTCATCTCCTCTTCACAAATTTCACAGCAGCTAATATGCCTAAAACTGTTCATTTTGCTGCGGAACAGACTTCCAAATTTAGATTGTTTGGGAGATTGTTTGATATCTGCTTCTTCTGTTGCATTTTTGAACTGAGAAGAAGTCAAAAATCCTTGGTGCATGGCTGACTGCAATGCAAAAGACACACGATTGCGACTTTTGAAGTTATGAGAAAGTCCATTTTCTGATAACATTTCTACATCAAGATTAAATGATATCCTTTTATTTTTCTGATCACTCAGTGTAATATTATTTTATTTTGCTGTCGGTTTAAGTGGGTTTTCTCCTGCATTAAAGTTCATTAATAGTAGCCAAGAAAATATAAATGAAATAATTTACAATAATAATCAAAGTGATAAGCTATTTTATTCAACAATCGTGAAACAGTTTTATATTAATTTTTTAAGATACCTTTCAGTGCTTATTTCGCCCACAGGCTTCTTCTCAAACTAAATATTCCATATCAAAGCGTGCGGCTTGCTTTATTTTTGTCTTTTAAATTTTGAATAATGAAAAATGCCCATATAATCTATGATGAAAATGAATTAAATTCCTCTTGTACATTTTGGATTGGATTAAAATGGATTTAAATAATAAATGGATTAACTAATTTATTTAATAGATTGATAATCCCAACATCATGATTCCAGAGACAGGATAAAACAGATCAGCAGATGGTATTGGATAGTAATAAGTTGATAATGATATCTTTAAAAAAGAAACCTCCTCCATCAACATCATCCATATTGGAAAATATAACCTTCAAAACAAGTAATCAGAGGGGAAAGTCATCCTCTGGAAATAGAAAGAGACAAGCGGATACCAGGACTCAATTAATAAGAAGAGAGGTAGAAAGTAATATAGGAAGTAGATATAGAAATAGTGCAAGTGGATAGAAAAGCAATATAAACATATTTAAAAATAGTGTCAGTGGATGGAAAAGCAAAGTAGATCAGCTAAAAAAACAAGAAAGTAAGACACAGGCCTCATGAGAAAATAAATCATACCCAAATATTCAAAATATTAAGAATCCATCAAAAGTAAGACTTAAAAGAGAGGAAAATTTGTATAAAAATAACAGCACAAATACTACAAAGAAAAAATTGATTATATTTAGAGTGAAAGATAGTAAAGGCCAAAGTCCTCTCATTAATAACATGTTGAAGATAATCTGGATAAAAATATTCTTATTTCAAGCAAAGAAAAATAAAGCATATTGAAATTGAGTGATCCTAATACTGAAGATGACAATTTGGAAACGAAATTAAATTCTGTCAACATGAAATAAGAATAAAAATGTTTAAAGATTTATTAAAAAGTTGTTCCTCTCGAAGTTTATACAGAAGCCCTCACAAATTAATCCGAACAAATGGAGATAGAAGAAATGTAAATTGATTTTGTCCCTCGCAGAGCATGTAAGACTTCAAATAAAGGCAAAAATAAAAGGGAGGAAATTATCCTTAATCGATTGGCCTTTGATTACTCTCAACACTGTCAGGAGCAATCTCTTTTACTAGAACAACAATACCAAGAACATACACAATATTAACCTCAATAAATACTTAGTGAAATCCTCTAAAAGAATCAATCTCCAATGAAGTCGTTGGAAATTGAGTTCTGCTGCGGCAATAATATCGTGGAAGTTAAAATATCGAATGTTGAACTAACTGCACTTAAATTAAGTGTCTGCCTCTTGCAAAAAGACCACCAAATACAAACCAAGAGCTGCATTTCGGAGGATATTCTCTCAAAATATGTCCAGTTTCAACAGATCTACCACATCCTCCCTCACGTGTATCGTAGCGCTCCACTTTATCGCTGCTATACTCTATGCAGAATCATCATTGAATAAGAATATCTTGAGGATATCAAATGCCAATCATTACTCCAAGTGCAAGCATTAATCTTAAAATGTTTTTGCGGTGCTAAAAACTTCTGTCTTATGAACGCTTACGAGTGCTTCCCCCTCTCCTGCCATAAATGTTCAACTCCTCTGTAAATTTGCATCGCCAAATTAGAAATAGTGAAGTTTTGATTGTTTCTGTAATAATTAATAATATTTATTATACAATTCAATATTGATTGTTGATAGGATTGATGGGGAATCATAGATTCAAAGATCCGCTTTCTTTGCCTTCAAAAGTTCGTCAGCATTGGAAACATAACGAGGCAAGTCTTTCACATTAATTTATATCTCTTCCTCGTACTCCTCGTAGATTGGTTCTGTGATTTCGCTGGTCTCTTGCACCTCTTCGTATTATTAAACTTCTTTGTCTGGAAGATTTTCACTCATATTGAAGATATCTTTGAGCATCTGTTTCTTCTCCGATTTGCTAAGCGAAACCTTACTACCTGATGAAGAAGAGTCGTTGCGATCGAAGTAGGTGATTTTGTATTTAACAGGCAATTGAGGATTAGCCTTATCCTCTTCAGTGGGCCGCAATTTGGATTTGTTCTTCTTGTATCCCTTAATCAAATTTTTCAAAGCTTATTTTGCTATTGGATCAATTCCCTTAATCAGTTTTTGACCCTTCGTCTTGGCGGATTGATACTGGGCATATTTCTAAGGGAAATTGTCTCTGAAAAATGCAGACTCAATAAATATCAACCATATTTTGCGATAGATAAAGACAACAGTGACGAAAATGTGATAAATGAAAGTGAGGGTACAAACAGCAGTTAAATAACTGATTATACTATTGGCAAAGTTTTATTTATCATTAGCAGTTGAGCCATTCTGATCCATTGATCCCAGCACAAGCATTAATATCTACAACAAGATGAGACAACCCTAATGGAAGATAGCAAAATAATTTTTGATCCTGTAACGGAGAAACTTAAAAGTATAAGGCCTTGCTCTAATGAAGTAAAGCAGAGTGAGAGTGTTCAAAGGTATGGCAAGACCCATTTGAAGCATAGTACTACTATTGGCGAGTGCTATTATAAGTGACAGGGCTATAGCTCGTAGATAAAGCACATTGCAGCATAGTAAAGATAAAAGATTATAACGATAGATACACCTAAAGGGAAAGATGTTTTCATTATTGATTTTGGGATAGTAAAGACTGCGTATATCTATCTTCTTCTTTTCTGATAGGAAGATATTGGTTGATACCAACTGATTTACTTCATCTTACTTTAAAATTAAATCAGAAGCCTTTTTAAGATTGGCAGAGAGGGTCGGGTGTTCACGATGGAAGCTGATGACCCTATAAGCAACGAATCCAGATATTAATACAAAGAAGAAGAGGAAGATATGAGCCATTACTAAGCTAGCTAAAGTGAGGTTGTTGTAAATGGTGTAATCTCGAAGTTGTAAACATGCGAAAAAGACAGTATTAACAATGAAGATAGCCACCCATTCCAGCAACACGGCATATTTGAATTTCTCCTCGAGCAAGGTGGTACACCAAATTCGTGCATATTTAAATCGATTTATTTCTGGTACACTCAATAGCTTCAGTACTCCCCAAATAACAACAATTATTAAGAGTGGAGTAAAAGCAAAGCCTGCATTTCTCAAGAAGTTATAATCTCCGACTGAATTGTATATTGTATCAGGTACACTGGGCATTAAAACTGCATCAGCAACACTGAACATTCTTGGCAAATAGTAAAGGGTACTGTACCTGAGTCCAGCAAAGACTTTTGCAAACACAGGAGGCAGAGTCATCACCACAAAATAGTGGATGTATATCAACTGAAGAAACTTCATCAATTATAGATCAAAGAGGAAGCTGATTACACTTACAATGGCGAGGAAAGTGAAGTAAAGAGGAAAAGCACTTGAAGAAGAACTTGTAGAGCTTGAGTAAGCATTTTTAACGTCCATTTGAATTTCACTGACGAGGCTCGCAGGCAGTTATCCGCTAGAACTAACAATGTTTTGCGGATTTATAATTTGCACGTTAAAATTTGTTTGAGAAGATCCAGGAGGAAAGATTATCTGCACAGTTTGAGAATTGATGACAATGATTTGGTAGCCCTGAGGAGAGCTGGAAAGAAGACGTCGACTGCTGGTAACTGAAAAAGTATTATAGAGGTTGCCGTTTATGTTTATATCATTATTAAAATTCATATATATGGAATTCTGTCCATTTGCGGTGGTTATATTTGTTGTGTAAGTGAGACCAGATCCACAGCTAGTGCCGCAGTAGACACAATTAAGAGTGGCAATCGGTTTGTATCCAGTTGGGCACGAAGACATGCAGCTACCGTTTAATACATACAATCCATTTGCACATGAGAGGCATTGATTGGCACTACCTGTACAAGTAGCACAGCTTCCTCCACATACCAAACAGTAAACGATAGATGAAAAAGTACCATTAGGACAAGAAGCTACACAGCTGTTATTTTTACTGCTGAAATACATGTTTGATGTATTGGTACCGTTCACTATGCCAGAAATGTTACAAAATCCATAGCAAAAATTGTTAGCAGAGATGGAGTCAGTTACACAGCCAAGGCAATTACCAAGTGAAGTGCAACTAACGCAAGTTGAAGCACAGGAATCACATCGATAGTATTGGGTGTTAGGAAATTGACCAGTTGGACAGCCAGGGGCGCATGTATGAGTGCTATTTATACCAAAATAAGGGTTGCATTGACTAGAAACCACACAAGCTCGAGTAGTGGGATTAGCGTAATAGATCAGTGTGCAACCAGTGACACATGCCCCGTTCTGTAAGTAAAATCCTAGCACGCAGGAAGTGCAAAGAGTAAGACTTGTACAAATTGAGCAGCTGGAAGGGCAAATTTGACACACATGAGATTAGAGATTGTTAAAGTAGGGATTAGGACAAGAGGGAAGGCATTTGAAAAGAGGATCATAAGAGAAATAGGGATACGAACATTGCTAGACACATGTATTGTCGTAGTCTGCTGCATAGGTTTGCACATAAGGCGGAGTTGCTATTGGACAGTTCGGCAAACAGGCATCTGCCCATTGATAGGCATAGCTACCTTATGGGCAGGTATAAACACATAAATGAGAGGAGTTATCAGCAAATAGGAGCTGATTTAAAGGACACTGAATTACACAACTAAGGGTGGAGGGATCACCGTAGTATGGTGAAGGGCATTGATCTAGACAAAACTGTGTGGGTTCATAGGCGTAGTATCCGGAAGGACATTCGTAAACACACAGATGGCTTTGAGGTAGAGAAAGCGACCCAGATGGACAAACTAATACACAAATGCGAGTAGAATTATCGCCATATGAATGGTCTGGGCAAACAGCCACGCACATACCAGTTGTGTTTTAAGCATACATCAGAGGTTGATCGGGGCAAACTTCAACGCAAAACATGGTAGATGGATCAGCAAAATAGCCTGCAGAGCATTGAGTCACGCAATATCCAGAGTAAATGTCAGCAAAGGTATTCTATGAGTAGTTACAATGTTGAACGCATGCTTGAGAGGAATTTTATCTAAAATACCCAGCCTCAGGACAAGTAAATACACACTGTCTGGTATGATCGAAAGCAAAGGTCCCGTTAGGACACACCATTAAACATGTCATTGTAGCATTGTTTGCATAAAGAGCCGGATTGCGCGGGCATACTGATTGGCAAGTTCGAGAGTAGTTGTCAGCATACGTATTGTTAAAGCAAATGGCAATGCATGACAAGGTTGGGAGATATGCAAAAGTGCCATTAGGGCAAACCTTCACACATTCATGAGTGTCATTTCGTGCAAATGTGGAGTCTTCAGATGAGCAAGCTGGTACACACAGAAGATTGAGTAAATCTGAAAAATAAGTGGGAGGGCACTGAGCAACACATTGCCAAGTTAAAGGATCACGGAAGGATAAAGGTTAGTTGGGACAAGTATTCACACATCTTCGTGTGCTGTTTTCAGCGTAAGTTCCGTTGGAGCAATTACTAACGCAGCTTCTGGAAAAATTTTGGGAAAAAGTGTTATTAGGACAGTACTAAACGCAAGTTTGTGTAGAGGGATTAGCAAAATAAGAGGGATACGTTGGACATGTTATGACACATTGCATGGTCGAGTTATCAGCAAAGTAAGGAGATACACAAGTTGCTTTGCATGCTCTAGAAATTGGCTCAGCGTAAAGATTAGCTTTCATTGGGCAAACTTGCACGCATAATTGGGTAGTTGAATCAGCATAGTATGAGGAAGGACATCCCGAAGTATTGCCAATATTTGAAACACATTGCTGCGTTAGAGGGTTTCCATATGAGTTAGGAGGACATATTGCTGTGCATATTTTGGTGCTCGGAACACCATAATAGACTGGATTTATTGAGCATTTAACAACGCATAATCTTAATAGAGTGTCAGCAAAGGTTGACACTGGACAAGTTAATTCACAACGCCATGTGGCATTAACTCCAAAATAGTTACTTGGACAAGTCGTTCTGCATTTATAAGAGGTTGGATCTGCGAAAGTGTTGTTAGGACAGTAGGATACACAAGTTCGAGAAGAATTATCTGCGTACCGGTCATAGGCTGCAGGACATGTGAACACGCAGTTATTGCTAATGTTATTACCCCACATCATCGGACTGGTTGGGCAAATGCTCACACAAGTGTAGGTAGAATTATCAGCATAAGTACCATTTGGACAACCGGATGTACAAGAACGAGTGAAATTGTCAGCATAAAGACCATTACTGCAGTTGACTACACAAACATTGCCAAGATAGAAGCTAAAGAGAGCAGGCATAGCTGAGCATGTAGTAACACAGGCTCTTACTGATGGATCCGCGAAAGTGACACCTGTGCAACTATAAACACAAATACCGTTTATGAGATCAGCAAACATATTGCTTGAAATTGGACAGATTTGAACGCATTTTCTACTATTAGGTTAACCAAAAGCTCCATTTGAACAACGAGTCACACAAAGGTTGGTAGAATCGTCAGCATACACGATTGGAGTTGCTGAAGGGCATTGATTAGGATAACAGATGAGACTAAATCCATAATAACCAGTCGAACAGTTTGCTATACATTGCCGAGTGACAGGATTTGCAAAACCAGTGAGGCAGTAGCTAGAGCAGAGGTGAGTACTATTTTATGAGAAGAAAGGAGAAAGACAAGTGGATTGGCATTCACGATTATGTGATATATCTGCAAATAATCCTTTTGTGCAGTTAAAAACACAAGTACGAGTAAAGTGGTCTCCAAAATAGACTGGATTTGTTGGACAAGTTGTTACACAAAGGTTTGTGCTGTTATCAGCAAAATAGCCATCAGGGCAAGAAGTTACGCAGATATTGGCTAAACTATTACCGAAATAGCCATTGCTGCATTTTAACACGCAAAGGTACAGAGTTGGATCGCCAAAAGTAGAAGATGGACAGTTCATAACGCAAACTTCACTCGAGTTCAAACCATAGTACAGAGGAACTGAAGTACAAACAGCAGCGCAGGTTCTTGTGATATTGTCTGCGAAGAGAGGAGAGGAGCAACCAGTTTAGCATTTCATTGTGCCTGTGTTTGCATACCTTCCGGATGAAATATCACAATATAAGACACATTTCTGTTTGGAGGGATCGGCATAGGTTCCAGCAGCACATCCAGTAGCAGTTACACAGCTTTGAGAATAATCATCTGCATAAAGACTGGTCAGTGGGCAGGCAGTCCAGCAAGTACCTGAGTAAGCATAAGTCAAATTATAGCATCGTGAGACGCACTTCTTATAGTAGGGATCTGAAACAGTGCCATTTGAACATCCAGTAGAAGTCACACATTTTTGAGTCGCAAAATCTGCAAATTGAGAACCGGAACAAGTTGTGGCACAGAGAGAGGCTAATGAGTCTGCAAAGAGGAAATTATAACCAGTGATATTACAGATAGTTACGCATTGCCGAGTAAAAGGTTAGCCGAAGAGAGAATTAGACGAAGGACAAGTTTGCTGGCAAAGATTGTTGACTGAGTCCATGAATTCAGATTGATGGCAGGTTGTGGTGCAAGTATAGTTTGTGGTTTAGCCAAAGTAGCCGTTAGGACATTTAGTTACGCATTTTTTGGTTGTGGGATCCGAGAAGTATCCTCCTGTGCAATAATTCAAGCACACTCCATAATAGAGTGAAGTTGGCTTATAGGAAAATTGATTATTGGAGCAGTTAGGTTGGCATGCATGAGTAAGACTATCAGCATATTGATAGTTGGCGTTGCGGCATTGAGTTACGCATGAGGTCGTGGAAGGGTCAGCAAAATATCCATAAGGGCAGAATTGAAGGCAAGTATTGTTAACAGAGTATGAGAAATAGGATGGTGAACAACTGGTCACACACTTAAAAAGAAGAGGGTCAGCGAATGTAGTGCTGCTGCATGCAGATACGCAACTTGGTGGATTCGTAAGCGAATCAGCATAATAAATGTTTCCGCAGTAACTCAGGCATTGACGTTGTCGGTTATCGGCAAAAGTGCCACTAGGACATGTTGTCACGCATTTCTGACTGGCTGGATCTGCAAATTCAAAGTAGCTAACAGGACACATTGTAACACATTTCAGCAAATTGGGCTCGGCATATGTCATAGGAGAAGTTGAACATTGCGAAACGCAGCTTCCTTTTATACTATCTGCATAACCACTAGAACAAGAAGTTCCACAATTTTTTGTTGAAGTCGATGCATAATACATCACTGGATTAACGGGGCAAGTTTAGACACATTTATAGGTGGTTGGATCGCGGAAGTAGCCTGATGGGCAAGTTGAAACACAAGTTCTGGTGGTGTCATCCGCATAGTAGCTTGAACTTGAACAGTTAAGCACACATGCCGTGGAAAGTTTATAATAGGGAGGGGGACAGAATGCAACACAGGAAACATTCAAACTGTATTGATAGGTTCCTGTTGGACAATTGGAAGTGCACACTCGATTGACTAAATCAAACCATTGAGTTGAGGAAGGGCAGGTAGTTACACAAGCTCTAGCTGGAGTTAGTGAGGCGAAAGTCATAGGATTGGCAGTGCACATTGTCACACAAGATGATGTAGCAGTATTAGCGTAGTAAGGTGACGTGCATGAAGTTGTGCAACTTGATTGCAAAGGATTATAGAAGTATCCATTCGAGCAATTTCCCACACAGGTTAATAGAGCAGTATTCTTGATAAGACCAATCGAACAGGAAGAAGAGCATAGGCCAGTTGAAGGATCTGCGTAATTTGTGCCATAGCATTGAGTAAGGCACATTCTGGTCAAGGCATCTCCAAATGTCCCGTTTGTGCAGTTAGCTACGCATGTTAGTGTTTGATTATTAGCGAAATACGAAGTTGGACATCCACTAGCTGTCACACAAGACTGATTATTGAGATTGATATAGTATCCATTCGGACAAAAAGCAACACAATTCTTTTGGTAGATGTAGGTATTGTTAGGACAAGTTGACGTGCATATTAGGAGGTCATCGCTGGCGTAGGTATTTGTAGGGCATCCAGAAGCTATTACGCATACTTTACTCACCATATTGGCATAGAGATAAGTGTTGGAATTAGAGTCATAAGGGCACTGCTGCACGCATTTGTTTGTTGTGGGGTCAAGTAAACCGGGGCAGTTCGCTATGCAACTCATATTCGCATCGTACATATAGCCAGTTGTACAAGTCGATACGCACTGAGCATTGGTTGAGTTTGTGCCTTGTGCATACAAATATTGAGGAAACGAGGGGCATTCAGCAACACAAGTCATCGTAGTAGGATCACGGTAAGTCTTGTATGTTGAGTTAAAAGTACAAGTTGTTCCACAAGTTCGACTATTAGCAGTATCTCGATATAGTCCAGTAGTCAAACAAGTTGTCACGCAAAGCCGAGTTGGAGTAGTCCCAGGATCTCCAAAATAGCCAGGCGAATTGATCACTGTAATAGGACAGATGTCAATGCAAACGAGTGTTAAACTGTAAGCGAAGGAAGGAGAAGGGCATACAGCGAGACAGAGTCTAGTTATATTTTCGCCATAAAATAGTTGTCCATTTGATGAATTACTGCTGCAAGAAGAAGTGCAAAGATTAGTGAAGTTATCAGCCCAAGTACCAGGTGGACAGCTCGTTACAGGATTATTAATACATGTTCTGGTTACACTATTTCCCCAAGTGGTAGCTTCGCACACTAAAACGCAAGTCCGACTTATTTACACTTGGGCGAAGTATCCAGATGGACATTATTGTACACAAAGACCTGTAGTGCTGTCTCCAAAAGTATTAGAAGTACCAAGTGTCGAGTTTGCAGCTGGACACACTTGAACGCAAAGTTGTGTGGAATTATCTCGAAAATAGCTAGGAGAGAGGCAAGATGCAGTGCATACTCCATGGCCACTGCTGCTATCTCCATAATATAAGTCAAAGCACTTTGCAAGACACCTATTTGTTTTATACTGATCTGCATAGCTGAGGTAAGTGGCGTTATGTGGGCAATACGATACACATGACTGAGTGATATTTTAAGCGAACATACCGCCCGGGCAATGTGCGGGAACAACGCAAGTATAGGTTGAATTTTAAGAATAAGTGAAAATAGGGGCAGCGGAGCATTGACTCACACAGAGATTTAGCTGAGAATCAGCAAAGGACAGATAAATACCACATCCGCTTATAGTTAAACACATTCTGGTCGTATTTTCACCATATAGTGGATTAGAACAGGTGGATACGCAAACCCAAGTTATGTTGTAACCATAGTTAGGACTTGTGCACTTACTTATGCACATTTTAGTAGCGTTATCAGCGTAATATTGTTGGCCACTAACTAGTTGGCAGGAGGAAGGCAACACACACATGTTAGTGATTGAGTTACCATAGTAACCAGTCGAACAGCTTAAAGCACTGTTGTAGCATTTGCCAGTCAAAGGATCACCGAAGTATCCAGTACCACAGTTGGCAACACACACTCTGATGCTATCTAGAGCGTAGGAATTTACTGGGCAGCTGTCTTGACAGATAGGGGTCGTGCTGTTGACTCCATATGTACCTAAGGTGCATAGTTGTGTGCAAGTTCCTGTATAATTATCAGCATAATAAAGGTTTACAAAATTGCAAGTTAAAACGCATAAATTTAGGCTACTGTCTCCATAGTATGTCAATTGGCATTTACTAACACATTGATGAGAAATGGGATCACCAAAGGGGAGAGTACCAGAACAGAGACTGCACAGTTGAGTGTTGTTATTGCCAAAAAGAGCTAAACTACTACACTGTGTGGCATTAACACATCTAAAGGAAGATGTTCCATACAACGGTATTGGTTGAGTTGAACAAGAAGAAACACAAGTTCTATTAGCTTGCCAATCAGCAAAATATCCACCTGTGCACGTAGACGTGCAATAACCTCCCTGTGAGTAATAATCAGGGCTAAAAGGGCACAGAGTTACACAAAGATTACTGGAGGGATCACCAAAGTAAGAAGAATTAGAGCAGGATGTTTGGCAACCCCAAGTGAGAGGATCAGCATAAGTTCCAACTGTGCAATTGGTGCCTGTCACGCATAATCTCTTGTTTGGATCAGCATAAGTATAGTTGCTACATAAACTTTTTACGTTATAGCACATGCTTGTGAAAGGATCAGCCCAATAGCCAGAATCGCAGACAGTTACACAAATTCGATTGCTGGTTTGATTGATTCCATAATAGCCAGCGGGGCAGACTAGAACACAGGGGCGACCACTGAGAGGACTACCGAAATAGCCACCTGGGCATTTAGCAACGCATAGATTCGTAACTGGATTTCCATAATAGCCAGAGGGGCATCCTGTTGCACAGACTCCAACGCTAGTAGTAGTATAATTATCTCCATAGAATCCTTGAGGGCAGGTAGCAACACATAGTTTGGTTACATAATAGGAGAAGGTTTGAATAGGATAATTGGAACATATTGTGACGCATTGTCGATATTTATGATTCGGATCTCCATATTGGTTGCTTACTGGGCAGGTTTTCACACATAGATTGGTGCTATTATCGCCAAAAGTTGATTGAGGAGTAGAACTACAGGTTTGAACACAAGTTTGATTGGCTTGCACGTCTCCATACATTCCAGTTGAACTACTGTTACAAGAAGCAACGCAGATTCTAGTCGTGCCACTGACATACCCAAAAAGAGATATGTTAGTAGGGCACATGCTAACACAAATACCAATTGCCCAGTACGCATACCCAGTGAAACATGTAGTTTGGCAAAGTTGAGTGCTGTTTTACCCTACTTGACCAAGAACTTGGCACCGAAACTCGCATTTAAAAGTGGAATTATCTGCATAAGTACCAACAGGACAATCTTTAGGATTAGTACTACAACTGAGATAATAAGGATTGAGCCATTGCCCACTTTCGCACTGAGTAACACATGTACGATTGCCGTTGGAAATTGCTACTTGCGTATAATATCCAGTCGGACAAGTATCAACACACAAATGAGTTGTTGGATCAGCAAAAGAAGGAGTTGGACAGAAGTTTACACAGCTATCAGTGACATTATCACCGAAATAGGCTCCAATACAAACTTGAGTGCACTTGTTATGCCCACTTTGAGTCTGAGTGAAGTAGTTATCTGGACATGTCGTCACACATTGATTAAGGTTGTCATTCTCGTAACCTGTGGGGCAGTTATTCGTGCAAGTTGGATTAGAAGTCCGATTTTAAAGCATAAGATAGTAAGATGTTGGACAACGAGTTATACACCACATAGTATAAGGGTTAGCAATCAATCCATCTGGACATGTACTTACGCAACTTCCCATTGTTGTACCTTGAGATGAGGCTCCACTATAAAAATAGAGATTAAATTTCGAGCAGTCGGATGTGCATTTCAATAATGAGGGGACAGAGTAATATCCACTAGAGCAATTTTTCACGCATGTGCCATAGGTATTGGACAACTAAAAAGGGTAGCCAAAGGTATAAGGAGCTGAACAATTTACAATCGGAGGATTGACACATGTATTAGTCGTATAGTCACGGTAGTAACAGTTAGTCGAATTGGTTGAATAGCTGTAGTAGCAAGTGGGGCATCCATAATTACAGGTTGTGGTACTTCCAACAGCGTAAAAGTAGTTGCTACCAGAATTACAGACACAGCTACCGTTGTTGATTGTTTTAGTGCTATCGCTGCAACTTGTACATTGAGTGTTAGCAGGTCCAGTGCATTTGCTACAGTCAGGATGACATTATAGGACAGTAAACACAGCATTTTGAATTCCCCACATATAGTAAAAGCCACTAGAGTTTTGAACTGGGTTTTTGTTTGAGCTGATATAGATCGAATGAGCTGTGTTTGATGTCGTAGGAGTTATCAAAATCTTACCATTTATTGTTAACAAATAATCATATGCGTTAGTACCACACTGTTGCTCACCAATTGCTCCATATGTATTATAGGTATAGGTATATGAAGGATAAGCTGTTGAAGAGTCCAATCTGAAATATAATCCAGCCGTGGTGTCCCAGTTATCAATGAAAAGTACATTCATTCTGAAGCTAATCCCATAGTAGTTAGGATTGGTAATGGTCATTGTGTTATATTGGAAGTAGTTACCAGTGCTTGGACTGTTTTGATACCCAAACAATGTGTAGTAGCTGCCGCATGAAGTGTAACTATTATAACTATTTGTTAAGTATGAAGTAGGAGTAACTGGTGATCCAGTAGTTACCCATGTGTCCTTCCGGATGACTTGGCTCTGAGAACAACTACTTCCAGATAAAGTATAGCCCTCATTGCAGGATAAACAATTGCTGGAAGATGATCCACTGCAAGTAAGGCAACTGATATCGCAGATACTGCATGTGAGATAACTACTAAAATAATAGCCATTGAGACAGTAGCAATTCGTAGGACTCCAAGTCGAAGAAGAGTTTCCCTTTAGATAGTAAGAATACAATCGACAGGTAGTCTGACTGACGCAGGTTCCTGATACTAGAGAGTACCCCTGCAAGCAATCAGTACATTGAACACCTTTAGAACAATAATTATCGGTTCCACATACAATGGGCTGCAGCAATACATAGTTAACAGTTACATAGTTGATATTACAGTTGGAACACTGTCCAGGGCAGGCATAGCAGACCATAGTGCTAATACTGCCATAGTATCCCTTGGCAGTGAGAGGAGAAGAACTAGTGGGGCAGGTTGTCATACAAGTCGAGTTAGATTGCACGTAGCTGTAAAGAAATGAATGATTAACTGAAGGGAATATCTGACAACTTGTGCAATTGTTGTTATAACCAATGCAAGCAATGCAAAGATAGTTACAATTTCCACACATAGTAACGTTGGAGGGATAGGATGCACTGATGTTCAACTGAAATTGACCTGTCGGACAGTATGATTCACACACAGGGCCATTCGTCCAAAGGAAATAGTTATCTATGCATAAAGTACAATTGAAGTTGGAGGGCCCAAAGCATAGCATACACCTATAATCACACAATTTGCAAATGTTAGTTAGCCGTCGATAAAGCACGTTAGTGTTCGGCGTGGGTGAAATCCAGTCGGAAGGGGTTGTTCGTGCGGTGCCTGATACTTCATATCCATTGACTGTGTTATCCACTGAAGATGCATTGGTAAAATAGTCGTATCTAGAATTGGTGACGAGTGTGTTGCTCGATCCACCATTGCTTGATAGATAAAGAGGAAAGTAAAAATAGGTTGGACAATTATTTATACGACAATATTTGTTAACACTTGCACAGCCATCAGTAACTACTCCTCCGTTGGATGTGGATTGGCATTGGGGGCATGTAAAAGTAGCTGCACATGTTTCTTTATCATCAAGCAAAAAATAATTGTTTTGACACACGTAGCATTGAGCAGCTGCAGAAGCACAAAATTGGCATCCGGCATCACAAACAACACAGACTCTATTAGGCACGCTGGCTATCGGGTCAATATACTCCCCTAATAATCCTCCTTGAGTGTAAGATCCCTCCTAGCAGAAATAGTTACAGCGGTTGCCATAGGATACCTGCTGCCATTTGTAATAGCTACCAGCGCAGAGTGAACATGTATAGTCATATTTATCAGTACATTATTTGCAGTATACGTGACAGAGATAGCAGACATTCGTCTGCCGCATATAAGCATTTACGTTGTTAGCAGTCCAAGGATAAGTAGAAGAAGAAGTGCTGCTTTAGCCCAACTTAAAGTAGAGATAGGTTGGACAATTAATGTTGATGCATTAGTAATCAGGGTAGCAGTATCCGTTATCATACGGAAAGCTGCTCATACATAATGCATTGTTTGCAAGAAGATAGGCTGTTGTAATGCATGTATAGCATGTATTTCCACCACTAAGATCAGCACACCATGAACATGTGACATTGCACCAGGTGCAGATGTGATCGCTCGTTTGAGCTATATACTGTCCTTGGAAGGCATTATCACTTCTTTTAGGGCAATAAGTCGCACAATATGTATAAGAATGGTCAGTCCAGTTCAGCCAAAGATATGCTCCGACTACACAAGAAAAACAGGTTGTTCCGCCACTATAATTTTCACACCAAGAACATAATGAACTGCACCAAGAACAGGTCGCATCAGTTGTATGGGCAATGTATTGTCCCGTAAAGGCATAGTCGCTCCTATTTGGACAAAAATTATCACAGCGAGTAAAGCTTTGATCAGTCCAGTTAAGCCAAAGGTAATAGTTATTCACACAACGATAGCAGGTGTTGCCACCACTGAGATCACCGCACCATGAGCATGTGTAATTGCACCAAGTACAAGTGTGATCTGCTGCATTAGCTATATATTGCCCTTGATATTGATTATTAGTTCTGCTTGGGCAGGTATATGCACAATAATTATAGTTTGTATCAGGCCAATTAAGGTAGAGATATGCTCCAACTATGCACGAATAACATGTTGTACCTCCACTGTTGTCAGCACACCATGAACAGAGAGCACTGCACCAAGAACATGTAGCATCAGTTGATTGAGCAATGTATTGCCCCTTAAAGGCATAGTCACTCCTATTTGGACAGAAATTATCACAACGAGTATAGCTTTGATCAGTCCAGTTAAGCCAAAGGTAATAGTTATTCACACAACGATAGCAGGTGTTGCCATTACTGAAATCAGCGCACCAAGAGCATGTATAATTGCACCAAGTACAAACTAAATCAGTTGCTTGTGCAATAAATTGCCCTTGATAGAGGTTATCTCCTCTACTGGGACAGTAAGTCTCGCACATTTGATTGTTAGTGTTAACCCAATTCAGCCAAAGATAGGCGTTTGCAGTATCATGTCTGCATGATTGACAGTAGGCATTATTCCAGCTAGCGGTGCAGGTTTGACAGTAAGGGTGGCATGGTACGTAAACATAGGTGGTAAATGAATTATCGTACCAGTAATTGCAACTAAAGTCATACACGTAGCACCATGTATTATAGTCAAAAGAATCATAGCTCCAAGTGCAATCAGCGGGATAAGATTGACAATATCCACTGCCCGAGCCGTCGTCTTAGCAAGATCCTGACCAATGAGGGTTCCAGTTCCAGTAGTAGGTGTAGCTATTACCAGAGTATATGAAAGTTATTGCATTGTTGTAATCGTAGTTCCAACCGCCACATCCCCAGTACGGACAGTAAGGCAAACTACCTTGAGCTGAACCGATTGCCTATCCATCTGATGCTTGAAAGCAGTTTACCCAATTAGCATCCCTTGCCCAAGCGTTATTAACGACATCTTGACAGCTATAAGCGTTAGCTATTGGTAAGAGTAAGACCAGCAGCATGAAACAATCGATATTGATCTGCCTTTTCCAGTCCATTGATATAATATAATAATGCCTTAATGGATAATAAAATATACCTAACACAACCATTAATCCATATAATTTGGTGAATCTTATACTCTTATATTTTATGCAGGGATAGGTAGAAATTTATTATAAAAGAAGCTTTATTAAGTGTATAAAAAATCATATTTAACAGATCGAAACAGAGAATTAAAAGACCAAATTACAGTACTATTTGCATAGTCTTACAATTTCCTGACAAAAAATTTACCTAAAAGCCATGACAATTCCAACCAGCATACTTATAGGAAAGAAGATCACACCAAGAATACACCAAATTCCTTATAAATCAGTTAAAAATTACATACAAAACCCAGATACTCCAGCAAAAAGTGTGACGAGGAGTATACCTAGACTCACAATCAGAACTCGAAAAATGAAAATGATTAGGAAAAACACAGTAAACATAATGAAAAGGAAAATTTTCAGAGGAACTTTTAGAATACAGGCACCAGTTTCACCAAATGCATCAGTACAACAGCTGCAATCGAAGAGAGGATCTTAATGTTCTGGTACTTCAACAGCTGCTCCTTCTTCAGCAACCACTATGATAAGATTACCATTTTAGTCATGATTCCCATAATGGGCTGGAGCCCAAGCCGCACTGCAAACGTAGCAGAACTGATAACCGCATCGACAGGTCATGTGGTTGCAGCCTTGATTCTTCTCAATCACGAACTTGCATTGCTTGCACTGGCGGTAGTGAAGGTTATTCTGAAAAAATTATACTTAGTGTTGGTCGCACAGTCCCTCATGTTTGGGCAGCAGGCACTTGGCGCAGAACGCAGATTCACAAGTATTGCAAAACATGACTCCGTCAGCATCAACCGAAATAATTCCTTCGCACCTTTACTTTGGGCACAGTTTTTTGTTGGGATCGTTGGCCGTTTGGTAGAACTGATGTACTTTCCTGTAGTTCTTTTGGATGTCGAAGGGAAGCTGCTTAAAGAACAGTCCGTTGGTATCAATGAGCGCGCTGCAGTCTTCTCTCGGGCAGGCGACTTCCTAAAACACTTTGACCTTATAAATAACATAGTGATGCAGACAAGATTAGCAAAAGTTGAACTTGTGTTCGCAATCGCACATGCTCAGCTGCTTGTCATTTATTTTTATTTCCCCTTCGCATATCTCACAGTGACTGATGCTTTTAATATTGTTGATTTTGCTACGCAGAGCACTCCCAAATTTTGATTGTTTTGGATGTTTTTTAATTATTATGTTATTGCTTCTATACTAAACGTTAGAAGGAATCACATTACCTTAGCGTAGGGCTGACTGCAAAGACATAGGAACTCGATTTCTCCTTCCAGACATTACAGAAAGTGAATATTACGAGTGAGCGTCACCCTGAGGTGGATCCATAGATTCCTTTTTGACGTTTTTGTGTCCATGGTCTTGCCTATCAAACGTTTCGTTGTGTTTTACTCTCATTGGCTGTAATAATTGAAATAAAAGTAATCATTGATAAATATAATATGATTACAAGTAGAATATATGCTCTATACATATTATCCAATTTGCATTAATAGCGATAACTTAAAGAACGTTTCAAAAAGATCAAACTTATGAACTATTTTTAATCCACCTGATCCCATTTATATTAGTAAATAAATTAATGATATTATTGATGAATTAAGGAATAGTCATAGAATGAAATTGGTCAAAAATAGGCACCCCAACCATCAAACATCAATCTTAACAATTACGGATCTCTTGCGTTGTTGATGATCTTTGCGATGCCATCCTAGCAACATTGAATTTTTAAATTGCCAAATTTTGAACGATTTAAAATTTACTAAGTGATATTGGTGCTTGATGAACCAGCAAAATGAGATAACACTCTCCAAACATTAGCTTAATTTTCTTAAAATTGTGTAGCAATGCTTATCATTTCTGCATAGAAGAGGCCATAGACTCCCAATATCCCCAAAGGTTAGACCAAGCAATGAGTTAGTCTAAAAGGCACCCATTCTGGGTAGCGCAGTTTGAGTCCAGTATCAAGGGCATACTAAAAATCAATGTGTATAAGCTTGGCTTGCTCAGTTAAAAGAATGTTGTCAGTATGCCTATCTCCAAGACCAACAATATAGCCTAAGTAAGACCACTGAGCATGAGTTTTCACAAAATTACTGATTTTGATCCACCAATCTCTTATATTTTTACAATTTCCGTATATTATTCGAGATATAGGCGCTTTTATACAGTTTTTATTAGCATCATAAAGCTCCAGCAGCCTTTTGTCGGCTGATATCTTTTTACGTTCACTTATCTTCTTCATAAACTCCGATTATATCTTTTCTATGTCAGAATATGAAGTCATAACACTTTTCAGAGTTCCACGGTGGTCAACATGCTCAATGATGACTAGATATTTGGATAAATGAAAGATACGATAAGTAATATCGGAGTCAATGAAGCCGATTTCTTGAAAGAAGTTGGCAGTATTACTTTCCATTCTATAGTGTTTACACCCAATATTGCCCTTGATAATAACTTTTACACTTTTAATATGATTGTCCTCAATGCGAATCAGTTGGAAAGTTATTTATAAGGGAGACGATTTTCCGTTACCTAACACCTTGAAACTTAATAGCTTTTTAATATAATACTCAGGTTCAAACACAAAGATCAGATTGCTAGGAATTTCACTCAGTTTATTTTATTAAATCTTCTTCGCTTTCACCGAAGCTTCCTGAAGCGAACAAACTATTAAATTATCTATCCAATTTAAATGACTAGTATTCAACATTTTCTTTGATTCCAATAAAATTCTCAGCTTTTTAGATATACTACTGAGGCGAATCATTTCTCTTTCTTCATCCTAATGCATATTTTCTTTGCATTTGGCAATTCCAAAGTTGTTGATAAACGCAATTATCCAAACACATTTGTCAGGATGTTTTGATAGGACAACCACTAGAATAGTTTCAATTACTTGTGCTTTTTCATTGCCACCTGAAATCCTTTTTAACAGGTAGTTGATGAAAGGAACAAAATGAAGAGTAAAATTCTAGAATTTTGACATTAAAATTTTCCCGTATTCTTTCACTTCAGGGCAATAGTAGAACTTTTATATTACAAAGCGAATTAGATAAAAAATAGAATCACTGAGAAACTATTGATTAACAGTCAAAATCTAATGATTATCGATGAATTCGAAGAAAATTTTCATAAATAAGTTATTTTGATTAGTAGTTACGAAGGTGTACCGATTAAATATCATTCTGAATATTTTGAAATAAAATCCTAGGTATTTCTTCATATTGTTATAATTTTTAATGGGCTGAGCTAAACATTTTTCCTTGATGAAAAAGAGAGAATCCTCCAGAGTGTGACTAAACATACTGAGATATCTGCTTTACAGTTAGATGTGATACATTTAAATGATGTTTTATATCTATTCGCCTCTCTCATGCAAAATATTGAGCATGCTGAGAGCATTTGAGTATTATTGCGTAGAATAGTATAACTTGATAAGATAGCAGAGGTGAGGCGTGGTCATTTTTGTGTTAGGATCCCATTTGTAAAGATCTTTTCGCAAATAAAGTAAGAGTTGTGCATGGCACTTATTTTTTAATAATTTATCCAAATATAAATTTTAGACATAGCCCAAAGTGAGGTGTATTTTGAAGTTCCTGAGTAAAAATTGGTAAATTATAATTTGATCATCATATAATTGAAGTTATTAAATTCTCTAAACGATTGCAGGAGCATGAGTAGAATTCACTGAAGCAGAGGACTCAATCATTTCCATGTTAACATTTAAAATTTTATACATTATATTACATTTCAAGATACTACTACGAATTTAATTCGTCTAGCATAGACTACTGATTTCTTCAATAAACAATAAGAGTATTGGATAATAAATACTCAACCAAAATGTTAATCGGTTCTGTTAGCTTATTTTTACTCCTTAATAAAAATTTATTAGCCTACTGAGTTGACCAGTTAGTCTCAATATTTGAAGTAGTTGTATTTATATGCCTAATTTAGAAGGCTTTTAAGGAATTTACTATTGGCATGCTATCTAGAGATGTTTTTTTATGAAAGGTACAGAATTATTAAAGGATAAATACAATCTTTGATAGAGAACTATAGCTCTTTTTATGATTGAGGGATCCTTTGCTGATTCTGGATTACTATAAACACTCATTTACAAAAAGTATAAAGATTATTTCAGATAATTATGTTAATAATAAGCATTTGAATAGGCCATAAAAAAAGGAGAATTTCCTTATCTTCTTAAAAAATTAAAGTAGTTGGCTGTAGGACTTTACTCAATTAAATCTAAAGTACTAGATTTGATTTTTTAATCAAATTTTTCAAAGACATTGGCCATCTGCAGTAAAAGGCACACCCTCTACTTATTAACTGAATTTTTAATTTAATTATTTAATAGTATTGAATAAGCGTCAAGTTTTTTCTGAGCCAGACCAATATTCTTAGATCTGAAAATGTCATACAAATAATTTACCAGCAGATTATTCAAGATATTATTGCTTTTTAGACCAATCAATTTTGCAATAATTGATAATTTTTTATTTTAAAGTTTTTTTTATTTAGCGCTTAACTAATAGAGCTCATAGACTTTAGCCTAAAATGAATCACTTTAAAAGTATTCATGAAATTTGTCCATCTTTTGAGAGGAAACATTACAATTTAGCTCATTATTGAGCATTTTTAAATTCATTACAGTTTATAAAGATTATTCGAAGCTATTTTGTTCATGAAATTTTATTAAGGACTCAACATTAATTGTTTGATTCGAGGGGATACACAGTTAGAATAAACCCAAACTTTAAACATTTTAGTTGTTATTTAATACTTTCTTTTTACTCATTTAGCGAAATTAATGATCCCGTAGGTAACGACGATCCATCAGCTACAACATTTCCATATAAGCTGCTTTGCAAAGGGCAGACCCTCCTAATCTGTACTGTATTTTGTTTTACATCTTTTTAATTAAATTGATAACAACCTTTATCATCAAGCCCCTTGGCTGCTGCTCCGGCCTATATTATTCATACTATTGAATGCAATACTGCTTAAAACCACCCATCATCAAATAAACCTTTTCAATATTAAACTTTTTAAGATCAGCATAGATAAATTTAATCCAGTTTTGCAGACCAGTAATCTTGGTCGACATTCTTTGACTTTTACATGAATTTGTGTAAGACTTTACTTATATCTATTTGCTTTATATGGATTTCTTCATAGTGATAGATTAATATTCCTCTAATGGGAGTTCTTCTGTTTTTTGTGAGAGGGTGATGAAAGTACTCTCTTTATCAATATACATCTCATTAATTTTGGAGTTGCCCATTTTTTATTTCCATATTTTTTCAATAAGTCTAACTGTTTACTGTTTTTATTCTTGCTTTTTTAGCTTATGCAAGGCTAGCAAATGGTAAGAAAGAGCCTTGATTATTTCTTAATGGAATGTAAATGTGGAATGTAGTAAGAAATTCAAAAAGATATCACTAAGTATCTGTTTATGATCATAAAGATGATAAAACATACGATGAAAAGCTTAGCCAATAATTTCTTTGACTGTATCATTCTTCAGCTTGGAATTTTCTTCCTTGAAATGGTCCCAACATTAGGTAAATAAAAAAAGCACCAGTATATTTTTAATTCTATCAGTATCAGTTTCGTTATTTTCAGGTAATAGAAAGTGCGATAGAATTGATCCAAATTGAAGTTATTTATTTTTGAGTTTAGAGAGAAGATAGATTACTTTGGATTTGTTTTTAAACAAGATGCATTTATATAGATGGGACAATTGCATCGGGAGGTTTATCAAACAATAAAGAGATTCATTTATACTAATGCTCAGCAATTGTATACCATAATATTGATAGTTTATCTTGAGCTCAGTCAGATTAAAAATAGTCATAATTTCACTTAATATTTTATATCGTTAAGTCTCTGAAATATTTTCCTTTTATTAGCCTATCTAAAATGAAGCGAGCAAGGCTATACAAGTTTCCGGTTTTAGGTTCCATAAACGTTTTGCTTCTTTAATTCTATTAACAATCTATTAGATCTTTGCATCCTCAACTTTATAGAGAACCACTTTGTGAACTAGTAAACTAAGTTGATATTCATGGATTTAATTAACAATTTTTGTATTCCTTATCATTAATTTATTCTAGAGATGAACGAGTAGAGAGTGACTTACTTCAGAGAGAGATAAGTAAAAACCTTTTAAATTTAAAATGGGCTTCCATACAGATTAAAGGATTTAAGGAGGCAAAGTCTTCGAAAAAGACTTTGTGTCAATCTCTCTCTTGTCATAAAAATAGGAAAGCCTTTCAAGGTTGTTAGTAATTACGGAAATAAATTGTTCGTAACGCTGCATCTTTGAAGGAGGCGCTATTTAATACTATTATATTCAATAGGGTTATAATTAAGGAAAAAATAGTCAAAAAGGCAGCTGTCTTCTATCCTTATTAGACTACCAAATTTATGAAAATACATAACAGAATAGAAAATAATGTGTTATTATCAATTGTGCCACCCAACAACCAACTAAGAATCTAAAATAATGGAAGTAAGAAAAGATGAATAAAAAATGATTTAATAGCAAATATATCATATCTGCACTATCTTTTTGCCTTCCCCAAAAGCCTTTAGATACTAATCGTATTTCTTTTATTCATTAGAATCCAGCTGCAAAAAGAACACCATTGGCAATCTCTCATTTATGTTCATTTTGGTGGTTATCAGCAAACAGTTCTTCTCTTATTTTTCAGTACTATACTTTTACAGCACATTGACAACATTATCCTTCTTATAAAAATTCCACATCCTCTGTCCTATTAACTTTTTGACTTGCTTATAACTTACAAACTCCATTTTATCAATTTGGTGAGCCCCGAGTTAGATAACAATTTGGTTCTATTTCTTTTGAAATTTTTCGATTTGATTCACGACCTCTTCATCACTTAATTGTTTTTAATCTTTGGTCTAATCCTTTTTATTAATTTCGTAGACCCCTCTTTTAAATTGATTTAACAAATAATTCTAATGGGTCTGTCCTGAAGAACTTTCAATGATATCTTCGTAAACACGAGTATATTAATTGTAACATGTTGTGATTTAGAACCTGCTTAAGTTTTTGGAGACTGCCAGTTTGTTTATCTAGTGGGAAACGAAAAATCTAACTCGTCCCATCTTTCTAATACCATAGATTAAACAAATAACTGATCCTCCTATAATAAGAGGACTCCACTCATTGATTAATCCTTCCAAAGATAAAGCTATAAATGGAGTGTAAGCCAATAACCTTGCAAACCATGAAAGTTTTGTCCGAAAAGCAGAATCATAGAGAACTGTTCGTTCTTCTTTTAGAGGTCGCAGTGGAATATACTCTTTGTTACTATTAGTAGCAAATTTGGCAAAAATGTTTTTATGAATGTTTGTCCATCTAATGGTTTTGATTATGGTTAGCATGATACGATACTTATATCTTTATAACAAAGGTATTCAATTTCATAATTACTTAAACAGAAATTGATAAAATGATGGACAACTTAAAAACTAGTCAAGTGAAGATGTTGTAGAAATGATGATCCATTGACTCTATAATTTTAGAATAAGGAATAACCAATAATTGATAAAATGTATCTTATTTTTTTATAAAATAAGGACGAATTAATCATTTCATTTGAAGGTTATTTATTAGAATGCACACTTAATTAGTAAATTGAATTATTCATACAGTTTTAGCCTCCTAAAATAATCTCTACTAATTGTACTTATTAAAACTTTGAAATATTTCTGCTTATAATATTAATGGATTAACACTAATTCTCAATGGTTTGCTTCAAATAAACATCAGATGACGATGATATTTTTGACGCTCTTGCCCATCATCTTTTTGATGATCAAAGTTATGATATGGTTGTTCCAGCCTGGTAAAATTTCAATGACCATGAAGAAAGATATTTGGACATTTTCAATTTGAAACCTGATGAACCAATCACAGAAACTTCTTCTCCTGATCTATCGAGAAAACCTGAAACTAACCAAGATATCATTTAAAGTCTGTTTTAAGATTACTATCATTTCGATAATTAATACGTTGAATAGTTTAAAAATAACGAAATCTAATCCATAGAAAACGAGCATTTTTTTTCAGATATCAATCTTAAATAAGATTAAATAATTAATACATTTTGGAATGACAAGTAAATTTATCGAAGAAATTACTAACAAGAAATGGAGCTAGCCAATACAAAGAAAATGAAAAAGAAATCAAAGGTAAAAAAGAATGGTGAGCTTTGTAAAGGAGATTACGTTAAAAACGTGTGGAGCAACTCCTTTAGATTCATACTTCGGTAATTCTTTTCTAATAAATATTAAACTCAGATTGAAGGTCTATGCTCCAAATACAAAACAACCTTTAAAAAAGTAAAAAAGTATTATGGAGTTTACTTGAATCAACTCATAAGCCTATCAAAATTAAAAGGATTACTGGATTATATGAGTTTATTAAATTAGGAATAGGAGTCAATAAAAAGAGTATTTTATAATTTTTATATTTGGTTTATGCGTAAAAGATACACGCAACACATCATCGAAGCCGATAACATCCAATATAAAGATATTTATATTAAAGCTAAAACTCGGCTACTTTACCTTCCAAACATTCGAACAAAGGTGAAGGCAAACAAAAAATCTTCAGCAGATTGGTGAAGAATATATGATCCTACACATCTCTTATTGATTAATTATCTCAAATACAAGTTGAAGAGTTTAAAACCTTGAGTTTTAATACCTTAAAATTGATAAATATTATATTTCTATAAGCAGGAAGATATTTAACATTTTAAATATCAGATGGGACATCTTTTGATAAGAAACAGGTTTATTCGATGAGTAAAAAGGTAAAGAATATATTATCTCAGACTGTCTGCCGCAACAACTAAATCTAAATTACCATTAATTATTAAAAGTTATAAAAAAATATAGGAAAGCTAATCAAAATACTGAATCAAGTTGATTCTCTTTTCATAATTCCTCGCCAAAACAAAGCAACGCTGTACCCATAGATTATACCTTAAACTTTTAACAGTGATTGCTCGCATGTCCTCCGATCTAACATTGAACCTAAAGAAGCATTGATTCAGCAATAATATCTCTTAAACTCAAATGAAGCCATTCAATTGATCTGGAGAAGTGCTTATATTATTAAGCAACTTGGATGCTTTGAAGTGGAATTGAAATAACTTGAAGACGACAAATATAAAGGCCTAAGGAATTAGCTTTCTTAAATTATTCTTAAATTAGGAAAATAAATATAACTATTGTCAAAGAAGAAGGGATATCATACTCTATCTATGCAGGTTGCTAAAAAACAACTATTAAGATTAGATGCTCTTCGAGAAAAAATCAATAATGCATGGAAGAATGCTCATTAAAAACAGACTTCCACAATCAAAAGTATATTTTAAGAATCATACGTCGGATTGATTAAGATTTAATTTCAGCCAAGAGAAAGATAATTAGTGTTAAATCATCTCTTTAGTAAGATAATAGAGTTTGATAGAGCATTATTTAGGGACTCAATCTTATTTATTTTAGAGATTTAACAAGGTAAACGTTGTATTGTTGTGCTTGAGCAATCATATCCTTCATTCATTGTCTAATTAAAGCAGCTACAATAATTAATCGGGTTATGCTCATACTATGAGGGATTACAAAATTTTAATCTATTCAGGGAGTTAATTGAAACAAACAATATGTCTTATTAAATGAAATTATGTGTGATGTGCCATCGATGTCGTGATATTCAAATAAGAGATACTAAAAAGGAAAAGAAGGATTTTATATGTTCTTCAAAGCAGATGGATCCTGATCCAACTTCAACTCCCTACGCTTATCAGCAAATAATGCTATTTTCAAACTACGCAGCCATTCCATAGCTTTATACTCATAAATCATCAAAAACTAAAGAAAAGGAGGCTAATATAATTTTAAAAAAATATGTGCATCCGTTCTCAAAAACAAATAGTACATCCTGCTCAAGATACCTTTGCGAATAATGTGTAAATTATTACTAAGCCTAAATAAAGAAAAAGGCAAAGAAAGATGAATAAAAAAACGATTCTTAGAATTAAAAAAATAACTAAAAGTAATTACTAACAAAGGAATAACATGAGAAGAAGAAAAAAAAGAGAGCATTAGCAAAATTAAAACTTGATTCCAATTAAAAATCTTTGATTAGATGTCAATTTTGCGAATGCCAGTGCGAATGCGAAAGATGCAATACGTTAGACTGTCTTAACAAATTTATAGCCTTGTACTGTACTTTTGGAGGATCTTTGGAGAGGATTTTAGAGCATATGATCTTCTGGGCTGAGAGTAATAAGACATGCTATATGAAAATTATCTCTGCCGAGGATGTTCATAGATATTGTTCTAAGATAGATGAAAGGTCCTTTAAAGAGATGCTAAAAAACAAGAAAAAGCCTATTATGTCTAAGGCATAAAGAAAAATGGAAATAATTGTTCGAAGATCAAAGCGTTAACAAAAAAGTTTGAAACAATTGCTTAAAAAACAGCAAGAGGAAATAAATAAATATGAGTCATCTTAAAAGAATGGTGATTCTTCATCCAAAAGTTCTAATACAAATAAATCCAATTAAAACAGCCTTTCAAGCTTAGATAGTCCTGATGATTCCGAAAAACACGAACCAAATGCAATTAACAAAATTATTCAGGAATAGGAATTTAACGCAAATGAAAATTAATCTCAAAAGAATATGCCAAACCATATTAATATGATACAGTAGCCTATCAAAACAATATAAGAACAAATATCATAAAATCCACAACTTAACGAGCAAAAGCAAGTGGAAAGTTCTTTTGAGCAGAAATAGCCTGAGCCTGTTCACAAGGTGAAGCTATAATATGTATCCAATCTATAGTAGAGATTGAATCCATTGGCATCAAATAGTCCTAAAATGGATAATGAAAATATAATAAAGAAAGCAAATAACTTTGTACAACCCAAGCTGTAAATGGCATAATCTGCCTCTGAGAGTTAATAAATAGATCACGACTATCTTCATTTAAAGTAGTTATTTCGAATGATAATCAAAAAATAAGAGGCCCCCGCCTATTCTCTTAATTAATCCTAAACCACCACTAATAAAAAAGTAAAATACTAATACAAAAATCCATTGCAGCAAAGCTATTAGCTTGATGATACCAATAATGAACAAGAAAAAAATAGTATTAATGCAAATCATATGATTGTTCCCCTCGATGAGATTACACCAGGCAAAATAAGAGTAAAACGTCATCGAAGGCGCAGGGAGTAAATACAAAGATAGCAATAATAAGCAGCTTTATTATCGATCGTGAAGCAATAGTATATACCAAATAGAACTGTCAATGAAGGCATACCATAGATCGCTCATTAAAATTGCAGCAATAAGGTATCGCAATTATAAAATAAAAATGGAATAAATGTGTATAAAAATTTAATGGCAAAGTACATTGATGAAGATGACCTCAAAGAAAAAAGCAATAAATCTTAAGAGTTATTTTTTGATAGTGATGACTAAAAATGATTTATTATTCTCTTCAATGTAAGCATTATTAATTTTAAACGATATTTTTGATTATAATTCTATTGATTATAAGATTTTAAAATTTTAAAATGACACATTGTCACATCCTTTACGTACTCCTTATATTTGTATGCTTGAGATTAGGATCGACCTAAAAAAGTGGTTTTATATTTAAAAGGCAGAATTTAGTCGATTTTTAAATTTCAGCCATGACTGATTTATCCAATGAGCAGGTAGTTATTCAAGACTAGAACTTGATATATGTAGCTTCTTTCAATCAATCGTAAAGAAGAAGTAAAATTATTACAACTAACGCTAATTCATCAATCAAGGCTGCTTTTAGTTTTGCGGAATAATCTTTGATATATTATTCGAATTCAAAGATAAAAACCTAAGAGTTTAAAAGTTACATTTCTTATCAAATAACAGGAGTAACATCTAATTCTGCGGTTCTTAAGGACAAAAATAATATTTATTTTATTAGCTCTCTCAGTTTATACCTTCAAATTTATAATATTATAAAGGGATAACTAATTGAAGGACCACAGATCAGACAAAACTTTGATAATAAAGGGACTAAAATGTAGATTAATAGCGATAGGCAAATGCTTTATGTGAGCATTATGCCATATTTAACAGTTATTAATCTTGAAAATTTAACAATAAAAGATCAATTTATGCTCAATTATAACTCGACAGGCTACATAGAAGTAACTCCTTCAGGAAAATATATTATAGTTTGGAATTAAAATCAATACAACGTCTATTTTGCTGATAATAACGTGGATAATTATATCCCAATAATTTAATTTTTTGATGATTCTCTCTCCCAAAAAGGAATGTTTTGTTCATAAATGACTAAAAATTGTACTTACTTCCATAAAATGAACGATTATCGAAATAATAATGCTATCCTGCAAACATTTAAAGCCACGGCAAAATATGACTCGATCATTGATCGGATTGATAACGCTGATTTATGCTTGCTTGGTGAAGATAAATATTTAACTATTGGATTAAAATTTAAATAAAATTCAACAAATGTAAAGAATTATTAAATGATCAATAATAAATTTGAGTTAATTTCTTCGATCTAACTTCAATTAAAAATTGATAAAGATGATGTTGAATATATTGAGTTTACTCAAGCGTAAAGATATATAGTTTTAATAACAAAAAAAAATGTCCTACGTATCTGGAACATTTAAATATAGCCAGAAAGGTAAATTTGCAATATTCAACTGAAAAACCAAATTAAAATAATAAACAACACTATTTATGCAAAAATTAATCAGTTTATGAGCAATTTTTACTTTATTTTCAACAATTCTACAAACATATTGAATCAAATCAATTTAACAACTTGCTAGCACATCCAATACACCTTTTCTTCATAAATCATTAATTTTTAATTTAAAGGTTTTCACATTATTGTCATATTAACGCAATCAAAATTAATAGAAATGGATGAGTAGGAATTGGGCACGAATAAAACAATTCGAGAAACAGCAATTAATAGCTATTCAAATGTATTAATACTGAACTATCACATGGGCCTCATCAACTTAGACAATAAAATTTATCTTTTTACATATTATATATCTCTATAAAAATCAAACAAAATTGAAACATCTTGCAATGATATCAATCACGCATATCTTAGAGCAGGAATACATCATGTTACTTTGGTATGCCGTAATTAACTCCATATTTTCTAGGGATAACGGTAATATCTCGGCAGTTTCTGCTTTACAAATAGCAGAAATTAGTTGATTTAAGATAAACAAGAAGGTATGACACTTAAAATGAGATTAAATTAAAGGCAATGTCTTTTACATTACAATTAAATCAATCAATGGAAATATCAGTATCTTACAATCCCTGATAAAGTACATATCAATTTTTTATTCATAAACGAAAGCTATTTCATTTATCTTACTATCGAATAACCGGAGCAAATCTTTATCAATTTAGCCACTTACACAAGTAATAATACCTAGATTATTTTAATTAAAAAGATAGATACTAATTTGAAATATGAAAATATTGATGGCTTGTAGTTTCCTTTGTAATGGTCTTGTAATAAAACATATTTTACTCTTCACTATATGCAATCTAAAGAGCACCGTGAATGCCTCAATATATACAGAACAGATATTTTTTAATTATTGTATACTTATGTTCTTTCCAACGATAGTTTCACTCATTCAGAGTTAAATTTTTATTTGGATTGCACTGGAATATTGACCTATACTTAGGAAGGAAAGATCACATCTGTTGACTTAAATAAAAGACTTGAAATAACATCATAGTAAATTTCTTAAATCACTAATCCAATTGCAATCAGTGATAATGGAATATTTATAGCTATTCCTGGTTTTGCAACGAATAAAAGTTTTCTCA
>Ga0302188_10000579_pt1 | contig 31083 bp, 18 predicted proteins | sample II_Bog_E2_1_FD_198783 | JGI IMG/M metagenome (GOLD analysis project Ga0302188, IMG submission 198783) | Peat permafrost microbial communities from Stordalen Mire near Abisko, Sweden - II_Bog_E2_1 | ecosystem: Environmental > Terrestrial > Soil > Wetlands > Peat | place: Sweden: Abisko...
GCCCAAAATTTTTAGGATAAAAAAATAAACTAAAGAAAATGATGGATATTGGTACAGTTTTTAAACTAAACAAAATCTGACCTTTTTTTTTCAAAATTAAAAATGCCATAACAAAAATATGATAAAAATGTTTATCTCATCTAAAGACTTCCGTATCCCTAAAAGTCCGTAACTCACCTAAAAAATTCCGTATCTTATATAACCGACTGTATAGCTTCTTTTATTGTATTCCTAAAAGTACATGCTAAATCTTAAATTTATTTTTTTTGAATTAATTATCGTTTCGCAATGAATACATTATTAATATATCATGTTTCCATCAACTCTAAATAGGTTTATACAAAAAAGGGTAGGCAAAACTTTAATCCTTGTCGGACAGTAGCACTCATTATATTTAGAACCCCCTAACAGGTTGATGAGGCTACCACTAATCTTTTCAATTAAACCAAAAAATACTAAAATAGATGGACGATGCATACCGATACAAGGCTCTTACATCATTTACACCCTGGACATTAAAATAAAAAATATTGGATCGATACTATCCGCCATTACAACCAAAAAAAAATGAGCTTCTTTGTAACAAGTGTACTGGCAGCTAAGAAAATCAGTGTGCCACTTCGTTGATTAAATAACTCTAATTAATCCTTGTAAAATAAAATCAACCTTAAATTATTTTGACTCATTTGATCCAATAATTTCTCGTTTGTAATGATCATTAAAAAAATTAGATTAGATTATCATTGAAATAATTTTGATTTAAAGATTTTAATATAATTAGTTCAGTTTTATTCTAATGCTCACAAAATTAACCTATTTTATGAGATTTACTAACCAAATAATCAAATAAAGCAAAAACTCAATTAATCCAATCGAGGAGCATGTTGCCTATGGGTATTATTTTCCAAAAAACTGGAACGAATAGTTTATTTACTCGCAAATAGATCCCTCTCGGAAGAACATCACTCGCCTACAGATCATTCGTAATCGAGTTGGTCAAGCTTCAGGAAAAGTGCTGTTCAAGTTTGCTGATTAATTTGCAATGAAAGAATATATTGACCGCTACAATGAAGATTTCATAATTACTAAATAATCAACTCATCGAGTAATTATCAAGCCATTTGAACTAAAAAAGCAAGCAACGATCACTTCTAATACAATTAAAAAGACTAAGCATGCAGTTATTGTTAAAAATTTAGACTTTGATATTACTGTTGAATAGTTGAGAAGATTGGCAAAGGATTTTGGAACAGTGGAGCATATTGAGATGCAAATCAGACCAAATGGATTCAATAACGGTCTAGCCACCGTTTATTTCAAGTCTGCAGTGGAAGCAGAGGATTTTTAATATTTTTGTCATGGACTGCTATATAAAGAAAGAAGGTTTTCATCATCTGTTGTTAAGCAGATAGATAAAAGCAAATAAGTCCTTGAATATCTCAAATAACCGACGATCACGATTGATGCCAATGAGGCTCTCTATAAAAAGATGATTTCTCAAGAAACTGTGACCTATAAATAAAAATAAATTGAAAAATGATCTTTATCAATGTATTGATTAAAAAAATATGAGAAGTATTTAAATGAGGATAATAAGCAGATGTGTATCCACAGAAATGGATTAGTAATTTTATTGTAATTATAGCTTCCATTGAATTATTTTATATACATAAATAATACAAACATCATAAATCGGAACATGAATTGTCAAAATGACTGCAAAAAACAGTTTATTTATTTTTATTACTATTGAATCTTAATATTTGAGTTAATTATATTAATTTCTTTATTTAATAATGAAATCAGCAATTATATCGATAAATAGAAGATTTGTAAAATCATAGTTAATCACTGCAATATCTGAGAGTTTATCATTTCACAAAAACATATAATTTTTAAAAATACAAAATTATTATTGATGAGGATAGATTAAAAACTGACTGTGACTCTGATTTTATCAAAATGATATTTGTTTTCGAAAATAAGTAACCTCTAAATATTATGGAATCATCATTAATAATAAGTTGAAATAATATTAGAAGAAATAAGAATTATCAATAAAACTTTTACTTTTTATGAATTATGTTTATATCTGGTGATAGTAAATGATTCGAATTAGTGCATTCCGATGAAATACAAATTGTTTATATTGTTTTCATTTATAAGCAAGATCCTTTTTTAATTTTAGATTTAAAAAAATGATAAGGAAAAATTAACTTTAGAATTGAGATAAAATCCATAATAATAACAATTGAATACAATAACGATGAAACTGAAAAGCTTTTACACAAAAAGTATTGTTGGAAAGAGTAAGGGAATAAAACCAAATGCATTTTTTGCTGGAGTCAAACAGTAAATAATCTTCCATCTCATTATTTTAAAATAATGAAAATTAATGATTCAAAAATATTTAAACAAATTAATAATCTCGCATGATGATGGTGTGGAAGATTTTTTATGAAATCACATATCTTGGTTGTTGTTTTATGAATTAGTGCAGTTTGATATTTAATTTGGTGTATAATATTAATTAAAAAGTTTTCTATGAAAAAGGTGTAGAGTATTTCAATTAACAACAGCAGAGAACCTTTCGAAGAATCAAAAGAAAATTTGAGTTCCTCTTATAGTTTGTCCCTATCAAAAACAAGAAAAATCAGAAGAAAAGTTAATAAAAAGAAAATCACTAAAATAGTTCACACATCTTGCATTTGTTATTTAAATTCGGAAGGTAAAAAAGCTTATGCGTTTTATCAACAAATTGATGAATCCACTCAGAAAAATTAGGAAGAACTTAAAAACTTAGCTATTCGCCAAGCTCAATAGCGTAATTCTAAAATTATCTCGGATGCTTCTTGGTATAGAATTTAATCAATTCAAAATCGGCTCAATCTGAATGGTCCATAAAACAGTGTTATATTCCAGATGTCAAATGCTCAAACATTTCTGGCTTCCCAATATTTGCTGTTTTGTTGATTTGTGAATTATATTATCAAGTTATATATAAATAGTTTTAGATAATTGATGAAAGAAAAAATATTTAAGATAATATCTCAAGCTGTCAGTTGTCTTAAATGGTTGAGAAAATCATTTTTTTTCTTTTATATTGAAGAAGAACTTTTATTTTTGAGGAAGAATATTAATATTAATTCCAAGATTTCATTGAATTCATTAATTTACATATATTGAGCTTAAATATGGATTTTTTACTTTCATGAAAGATAATCTGAACTTCACTGAATCTGCAAACAAAAAATAGTAGCGAAAAAAATAAGATAAATAATAATTTATGAAGATATGTTGATGAGATGTGGATGCTTCTAAATAAATATGGAAGGGGTGAGGAATGATTAGAATATTAATTATGATACTATAATCTTATTATTGATTTCACCACTTTCTTCGTCCTTTCACTATAGAAATATTTATTATTTCTATCTTTTTAAAAATAAATTATTCAAAAAATAGCCATTGATAGTCAGATAATCATAAATAAATCATTTTTGCAATCTTTCCATTGCTAAAATAATAATATTCAATTTTATGTGACAAATTACATTATTTAAAGATCAGTCATATTTATTGACTCGGGACAAAACCTAAGTAAAGCTCAAGGGAGGAGGAAGCTTTAATTTAGATAGAATTAAGTGAAACAGACCGAATAAGATAATTCAAAAATGATCAAATTTTTAAAAAGCATCCCAACCAGGAGTCGAACCTGGGTCTAGAGTGCCGGAAACTCTTGTGCTACCCCTGCACCATTAGGATTGATCACTTGTTTCTTTCTGTTTTGTTGTTAAATTGTAAACCATAAACCCTGAAGATTATTTGATCAATAAATCAAATAACTTATCATTAAATTAAAGCTATTTGGTAGCTCTTATGACCAAAGGATGAGATAAATTGGTTAAATGATTAATAAATCAAATTAGGGATTTTTAATTTTTAAATTTGTATTGTATTTATTTACTATTTATCTGAAAGGTATCAATTTACACAATCTCTCACTTTCTAAATTAATGGATATTTAGGGGAATAAATATCTTTGTCGCTAATCATTCGTACCAAATCACCTTTTAAAGAATAAACCAGAAGTACAGAAAAAAGATAATAATTTTAGTTAAGCAAAATAAGATTTCTATAATTGGAGTTTGAGTATAACTAAACCAAGCAAAGCATGCGATAGAAATACTTTATCTTTTGCTGAACTGATACAACTAAAACAAAGCATATTTACTGATTATACTTCGCGTCAAATCCTGAATGAATCAACAAATTCCCTCTTTTAAAACATAAAAAAATCAATTTATGATAATCTTCGTAGCTATAAACAGATAGATATTGAGTAATCATCTTTATAATTCAAAAATAAATCCGGCCTTTATCAAGAATCAACTGATTTGTCGGAATGATTTTATAAAAGCGTGATTATTACTATATTGAAATGGCTATAAAACATTAATTATTATAACTCACTTTATTGCAAGGCTATACCTCCAACAATATTCACAATTAGCACTAGAATCCATCATTACTCCTGATATCCTATTTTCAAGCTCTGAACTAGTAAAATCGTGCTGAGATGTTATTATTAAATCAAAAATAGGCGCACAAATCATATGCCCAAACTTAAAAAGGAAAACTTGTTTAAAACCCCAATCAAAAAGAAAGTAGCTGATGCTTAGAAAGTAAAAGAGTGCTCTTACAATGAACTTCCTATTTAATTTATCGTTTCGAACTATCATCCCACCACAAAATATAGCCTCAGTCACATTAATTCTATCGTAATTAGTAAATCTTTATCTAAATAGCTGAAGGCAAAATTTATAATTTACTAGATAGCACAATTCCCAAAAGAGTGGTGAAATGTGGATGTCTAAAATCAAATTGTGGGGTGGGCTACTGCTAATGTTTTCGTTCAGGAGAACTATGCAACGATGAGTGCGGCTGTAAAAGCTGTACAAATCGGCATATTCGGCAGAAAGCAATAAAGAAAATAGAATCGTCAGGATGTAATTGTGTGAAAAGTATGTGTTTAAAAAAATATTGTTAATGCTTTATTAATAAAAGAATATGTGGCTCTAAATGTAAATGTTTAGACTGCCATAACTCAATTGAGCCATGATTATTTTAATTAATAGTGTCATATTTTTAATTTGATAAAATAGATATCATTTTATGCAATATTTTGCTAGGAATGCACATCTTTAATGAGAAATATAGACTCGATCTTAGCTCAAAATACTATTAGGTGACTGCGATTTTGATGAAGTTAAATGTTATGTATGATATGTTTATCTTATAATATTTAAAAAATAGATTGAAGTGTAGCCGATGGAAGATTAAAATAGTTCTCATTAATTCTAAGAAATATACTGTATTTTTAACTCAACTTAGAGTCGTGTAAATCTGCTGAAGACGTTAAATTCGATTGCATCATCATGGAACTTCAGGAAATCATGATAGATCCGTAATTCGAAAAATCTTTGAATAGTTTCATGGAGGATAACTGGGGAGCCTTTAATGAAAACTGCAAAGGAGAAGGGGAACTTAAAGTATTCTAGCGATATCGAACTCAGATGCGAAATTATCTTCAAAATGTACCTTTGTCATTATCGAGAATATTCGTAAAAAAATATCTGATTTTGATTGGAATAGTTTCGGACAACTTTTCCAGACTAGAAAGAACATAGTTGATGAGCAAATTTTGGACACACTGTTAAGTTTAGAGGACGTTGAAAATTTTAAGGCTTTCATAAGAGACTATCGCAAGTCCTTTGAGGAAGTAGAAATGTTTAAAGTTTTGACAATAAAGAGTAGTAAAATAACTGAGAACAAAAAAGTGAAGGGTAAGGATAACATCTTCGCTGGAGATAATGTGCTTGATAAAGGACTAAAGCCTGTTATTGTTAAAAAAAAGGAAGTGAAATAGAAAACTGAGGAAGAGTTGATGGTTCCAGATTTGATCCTTACCGTCAAGCCGATAAAAAAATGTTGATTGTAATAGCAAGTAATCATTTCTCAATTTAATATAATTTGTAATTTGAAGACTATCCTTCCGAATAAAAAGGATAAAGTTAAGAAATGAGAAAAGAGAATCATTTGACAAAATTATTTTGCACTTAATTTACCTTAGGAAATAATGATGTATAATTGTATTAATTTGAACAACTAAATTTTAATGAATCTATAAAGATAGAAACAATGATTTTTTGGTATTAAGTACATTAGCGATAAAAATAGCTTTTTGTTTCAACTATCATCATCATCACATTACTAGGCATTTAGATGTTGAACTCTCCTCATTAACGATGTAAACACATTAATAGTGAATCAAAAAGAGCACATTTATTTATAAATAGAATAAATCTAAAATGATTTTTATAATTTATTTAAATTTATATATTTTATGCGCAACCGCAATAAATTCGACTGGACAAAGTCCTTTAAATTTGTAGAAAACAAGAAAGCTTTTGATTAGCTTGAGACCAACGAGGAAAGTCTAATCATTTCCATCTCCATTGATGAACCCAAGATTGTCGAAGTACAGAAAAAATAATAAATTCCTGTCCCTAAGATAGACACTGTTAAAAGAGCCACAGAGGTTAAAAAGTTTGCTCAGATAACTCCGAATTACATAAGACTGCCTCCACATTTAAATTTACCATCAGCTAATGCTTACTAATTAACATAAGTTGATCATATTTTTCTCAAAAGCCACCAGGATCGATTTATTTTCAAAGGAAAAAGAGTTTTGACATGTGAATTTTTAGGAGAAGCTTTTGTATAGTTATAACTTAAGGCTGGTAAAGATATGACGTTGCCAAGGAATAAAGGTTGGATAATGAGTTTTTTGGAGAAGAAAAATAAGGATATTTTACAGTGGGAAAGCGTGGAAGTATTTGCAGATACAGTGTATAATTATTGGAAAAACAGGAGGGAAGAATTAAAGTTTCCCTTGCTCAGACTTCTATGGAAACCTAATCCGGATTAATACAATCACATGCTGGCTTTTCGACCGAGATAAAGGGAAAAAAGAAGTTTGAGAAGAACAAACAGAGTGGTGGAAGATTAAATTATCGAAGAACTCTTTGAGGAGTTCGATTTATCCTTGAAAGCAGTTGATAGAGTACAAATGCGAGAAGAATTAAAACTAAAGCAGATTCAACTCCAAATTGCAGGGTTTTACTCTGAATGCAAAGGATTTTGCCCTCAACCAGATTTTTTAGATGAGTTAAAGTTGGATGACCGATCGAAAGATAAGTAAAAAATAAAAAATTTCCATGGTGATTTATAGACTTTCAAGAATAGAAAATAATCATTTGAAAACGTTTCCTTTTAATCGACTGGAGCTAATGAGGTCGATCAAAAAGTTTCGATTGCTAATTTCCTGGCAACTGTGGCATATGAAGCATAATCATTAGGTATCAACTATGACAGAGTTTTTACTGCGAGTGGATTTGCCACCCAGTAAAAAGTACGAGTTATCAACGTTAATTTGCCGACTATTACTCCTCAGGCATAATAATCTCCTGTTGAAAAGATTCTACCGCCCGAAATAAAAAATATAGAACAGTATTTATCTTTTTCTTTAAAGAAAAATCAGGATTTGCTTATTAGATATTTCTAGGAAAATGAGGAATAAACTTACCACATTAAACCTTGCAAGGATTATCTTGAATACAAAAAGAGAAAAGTAGATCGATACTATTTCGGATCTGATGATGAAGGGGAAACAAAAGATGTCCGTAAAAATATTTCTGCCAGTTTCAAGAAGTTTCAACAGCTGCAACAACTTACAAGGACATACTCCGTTATTAGTGAAAATAATTGATATTATGCAATTAAATTTATCAATATGCTTTATGTTATTTAATGATGACAGTTATATGATTGTTGTATAAATTAGGACAAACGTTTTGATGTCAATATGTGAAGTTATAAAATAATAATTTTAAAAGATGGGATTAGTGGAGTCAAAGAAAGATGGAATCATAAAGAGATATGAACTTAGAATAAACTTACAAGCATAACTGAAGAAAGATTTTCTGTAGTTATGCGGGTGTATTTATCCATGTACTCAGGGTCATTTGCTGATATCAAGAATTTGTATGATTCATATTGTAGGAAAAGCGATTGCCCCTATATTGACTTTTTCACTTTTCATAAAATTATGCCTTTTTCAATAGATGTCAGCCGGTGGATATTTGATTCTTATGTTGAGGGGGAAAGTAATCATATATTAATGTAGAATTTATAAACATCTTCGAGATTTTATCTATCCTCATTTTAATATCGCATAATAACTACAGAAAAAAGCTACAATGTAACAATTATAATAAATGAGTCTTCTTTGTACTATTTGATTTTGATCATTCTGAAAATTTGACTAATCGAGAACTAATGCTGATATTTGAAAGTATTGTGAATGGTTTCTGTAGATTTACTGGAGAACCGAGGCCAAGCTATATCTATCTCAACAAATATACAGTAGAAAGATTTATCAGGGTGAATAGTTTGGAGGCTTTATAAAAAATAGTGAACTACAGAAGACTCATCGAGTAAGTTTAAGGAAATAACGATGTATTTGAACTGTTCAAAAGATTTAACGAGGATATCTATGATTATTTCACTCAATAGTCATATTTATTTCGAGTGAATCAGTATAAAAAATATTCAAGATCAGATATATAAAAGATGCATCGCATAATAAAAAAGGTGAGCGTTGATAAAAATTATGATGAAGTGTAATTGGTTGATAAAAACAAAAAGTTTAGGTTGGAAAATAGGAAGATGGAATGCTTGCAGAATATGATGTAGGAGAAAGCTTAAAAATTTAAAATTGTAGAAAGGGGAAGACTGAAAGTGAGGTCAAATAGTATGGCAATAAGATCCTCAGTACTTCCAGTTTTAAATCGACAAAATGAATAGATTTCCAAGATTACGCTAAAGAAGGAATCAAAAATGGTAAATTCCTTAACAAGTGGGTCTAAATCTTTGAAAAACAAAAAGATGCTAATTTTAAATGGAAAGATAACGAGTAAAGAGGATATATTCGAGACAATTAAATATTTCAAATCTTTGTCAAGTAATAAGAGCTAAATCAAAATAAAATAATTCATTAAAAGTTTTGAAAAGAAGCCATTTTTCAAAACACAGGTCACGTCTCTTTTCAAATATTTTGATAAAGACCAAAAGGGAGAAATTAGTTTTGACCAATTTATAAAGGTTTACTATCAAAACATTACCAATTCAGACATTGAAGTTATCAAGGAGTGGTTCTATTAATACAAACAAATTCATGAAGCGGACAATTTTGATATCAGCTAATATGGAAAAAAGAAATAGAAGAAGGTAAATATGGAATTACCCTACTCCACACTCACAAGGATAGATGAGATATTTAATTCCATTGACAGAGGCAAAAAAGGTTTTCTTGTGATGGAGGACTTGAAGAAAGCTTATAATACTGGGTTTTCAATCAAATAGATAGAAGAGATGATGAAATAATTTGGCAAAAACAACAAACTCTATAAGGAAGAGTTTATAAAAATGACATTGCCAGAGGAGTGGACCATCGAAGGGACTGATTATATCGGAGTTTGAGTTTAAATATTATCTTTTACGTAGTTAGAATACATATAAAATTGTGAATAATTGAGTTTATGAGTTAAATATAAAAATATTAATGAACGCAAGTACAACCAAATTCTCTATATTTTAAAAGATGACCTCCATGATATTCCATAGCTGGCAGAATATTTAATTTGATTATATTGTATATGTAAATACAATTAATAATATTTAAAAATAAGCAAATGAATATATTACCAACTTAGTCTTTCAACAAATTATAAGAACTTAATCAGGATGCCTGTTAAAGTATCCTTGAATAGAAATATGACGAAGCTGCAGAGTGCTTAGACGAAGCCGAGAGAATGTTAGAGTATGCTGCAGGCTGCGGAAAAACAATCTAACGAACTTTGATTACGACAATTCTAAACAATCAAGCCTGTCTGCTTCAAATGACGAGTGAGTTTTAGTAATCTTCAAATTATCTGTAAGCAATCATATATAATATCAACGATTTCATAGAAAATTGCCCTCCAATAGAATTTAGTTAGAATACTGCTAAGTGTTAAAGTGAGTAATACAGTCCATTTGTGGCATACATCGAGCGGAAAATTGCCTTAGCACTGTATCATCTGCGATTCTGCGCTCTGAATTCTCATTTAAAAAACAATGAAGTGGCTTTAAAATCAGCTAAAAAATCTCTTGAGCTTTTAAAATAAATTTGTTAGTAGGAATACAATTTTGAACTTTTTCAATAGAGACAAAGATAGTAGATCCCCAGTTGTAATGAAGGCTATGATAAAATAAATAGCAAAAATATATACAAATAATTATCACATCTTAAAGATGGGAACAATAGTGTAGAGTATGCATTTGAAATGTATATTTCTAAATTGATGGAATACATTCAAAAATATCAAAATCGGATCCTGGAAAATAAAGAAGGCGACCAGAGCTTTTAAGATATTTTTAAAAGTTATTCAATTGGCAATCTTATGCAAGTATCTCCTCTACCTCTACACTCGAAGTTGAATACCTAATAATTTATTAAAAAAGAGTTCTCCATTGCTGGTAAATTGTACAGGATAATACATATGTCAATGGCATATTTTACAATTGCAACCGAACTCCGATTGATATCAACAGCTAAATATGCACTAAATGAAGAGGAAAGAGGAAAAAGCTCTTAATTTAAATAATCAAGAACTTATCATGAAATTTCAATTATGCTTATTGTTAAATATTTTCCATGCAAATGTGTGTTTTTTGATCACGTGGTCAGCAGTTATCAAAATCATTATGGCTTTAATTTAGTGGGAATGTCTTAGGTGCACACTGGAGTTGATTCAGTTACAGTATCAATAGTTAACAAGTCTGAAGACTAAAAGGAGAAGCTAAAAGATTTTTCAAATGATTAATCATAAAATCATACTTACGAAGAATACAACTAAATTATGAATATTCCGGATCAAAAATTACTTGAAGAGGTGGGATATGAAGCAGCCAAAAATGATGAACCTGTTAAAAAAATAAGCCATCTAACGGAAGTAAAAAATAAATAAAAGATTTAGTTTAAGAAATTAAAACAGATAAAACCAAAGAATAAAATATAAAAACTTCAGAGGACATCATCCTCAAAAATTATATAAATCGAGAAAATTATGCCTGCTCCTCAATTAAAAAACAAAGAAGATACATGCAAAAACAGACTGCTTTCAAAAGGAAAAAGTGGAATAAAAAGTAGAAGTAAGGATGTGAAATTAATAACAAAAAATAGTGAAAGAGAATAGAAAAGAGGGATCTACTATTAGACCACAAATAAAAGTAGAAGTAAATCAAAGAAAGGGAACATCCTTGAAAAAAGCTCAAGCAAAAAAGGATTATTAACTGCGAAATTGGGAAATATTGCTTTAAATAAAAAGGTAAAATAAGCTAAAATCGAAGAAGAGTATGGGATTCATTCAATAATCGGACATTCTGCTAAACCCGCAAAGATAAAAGTAAAAAATGGACTAATTCGAAATTTACATAATAACTAAGAGTAAAATCACTATATCATTAAATTCAATAAAGTAATGGGAAGGGAACAAGCAGGCATGAGGAAGTTAAAAAGTCCCAGAACAATAAAAAAGTAATCAATCCGCAAGCAAAAATCAGTGTCAAAAGACAAGAATCCTCTATGATAACATTTTTAATTTAATTTTCACAATGATTAAGGATTAACGTTGATTAGAATATATCTTGATCAATCATTCCTATTTTTTGCCACCATTTTAGATATTGCTATGACTTTCAGTTGCTTTTAAATCCTAGTTTTATTTGCATTCAATTTTTAAATCTACTGACTTTGAAATTTCAATTTTTATATTGCGATTTGTATTGTCAGCTCCCATTTTAACTTAACATGCTTCCTCCTTCAAAGGCTAACTATTTTCTTCTTCTTTCTACTATTTCAACTATCCGTTTTATTGCGAAACAGTAACAGGATCTGCTCTACTTTGATTTAAATTATCGACAGTTGATAGAATAATATCCAATTTGGTAGCATTATCAAGAAAGATTTCAGTTGAAGAATGCCTACTGCGAATAACGAAATCAGGCTTATCGCTATTTCTATTCGTAAATATTGATTGCAACATTTCACTAAAATTTGGCATTTCCGAAGGTTAACTGTCTAAACCTTCAGGTGATGACGATTTTAAAAGCAAAACTTTATAAACTCCTTATAAATATCCTTTTTGATAGACCATTTTTTTTGAAATGTTATCGAGCCTCTTTTTTGTGTTGAGCAGATATTATTGGGATAAAAAGATATGGTTTCGCAATATTTGCTGGAGAGTCATCTGCTTTACAAAAAGGGTGAGTAAAAGAGGTGATTTATCATCAGAAGTAATTTCCTCGACTCTCATGAAAGGATCATCCAAGAAGTTAGTTTTGATAATTCTAAGATCATTAATACTTAAATCAGACCCTGACAGTGTGCCGAAAAACTGAGTTACTTTTTCCTTGATATTTGTCAGTCTATGCTTATGCTGATCGAAAAAAGCATCATTGATAGTATTTAAGTTGGTTAATTGAATGGGTTCGCCTATTAATCTCAGGACAATGATAAGGACTCTTTTCAAATGAAGAGTCAATGTATTGTTATTGATAGCTTGATAAATATTTTCCCATTGGATGATTTCTATGAGAGCGTGTATGAGCAGACTTAGCTTTTGGAAAAAAGGATTTCTAAGTTGTATCATTTTATAGAAAAATTAAATATCCTTACAGAATTAGCAAGCCAACAGTTGAACAAACATTTCTCTCTTGAAAGTTGCGTGCCAAGAATCTTTAACATTCTACAGCCATTCCTTACAGACGGATCGAACCCCAAATAACTCAGAGGCAGATAAGAAAGGGAAGATCTACTGCACAAATAAATCTGAAGGGATTTTGCTTAATTGAGAAACTCGATCAAAATATATAGGATCTTCATTTTTGATAGTCATGATATAATTATCACTCATCTTGAACTTAATAAATCTTTATGCCGAGTTATATTCCAGCACATTTGCTAAATAACATTATTCATACTCAGAGCCATTGCTGAAAGATTGGATAAGTTGGCAAGGCCAACAAATATCCCAAACACCTATTTCCCCTTACCAGGATTATGGTTGGTCTCTTACTCTTTTTGGGGTTTTTAAATTTAATTCTATTCATGGATGTTTAAATGATGACAACAATTTCGGCAGTTCGACTGCTGTAACTCAGACTCTTGCTATAATTTTTCTAATGGATGAGTTTATTAAACTTTTTCAGCTACAACTTCCTAATGAACGCATGTTTATTTTTAATCGTGATGGTGTTCTTCTTTTTATTAGCTTCCCTTAGTTTGCTCGACTAATTCTTCTTTAGCTTTATCTGAAAGATGTTTCATCAAATGAAGTATTTTGAAATTTGGAGATTGTCTGTCTTTTTAGATGAAAATCGATTTTTTTTTCGATTTGAGAATGCCCATCAGTTTTTATATCTGATTGATGGCGCTTTTTTTGACTTTATCCTCATACATGTTTGACAAAGATTCAAGGATGGCTTTAACATCGAACACTTTTTGGTTAACCATTGAGTCAATTTACTATTTGGTGTGGTCATTATTGCCTCTGAATGGTAAAAAGAGTACTTGATGTTGTCCCAAGGAGAGTTACGTCCAATCAGCAACAACGCATACAAATTGTTAATGTGGTATTCGGAGAGAAAGATTTCATTGTTAAGATTACGTACGTAGTGTTGCATGTATTCTAGTGGGTTTTAATGGAAGGCGTCAGTTAAAGGAATATCATCAGGGTTCATTTTAAATAAGAATCAAACTATTATCAAAGTCATATTTAATATCAGGATATAACTCGCATTAACAATCCGCTTTTAAATGCCAAGAAGTGATGTTATACTATTTAATTAATATATTTGACAATCATAGGTGGTTAAATTATTCGCCGTTTTCCTTTGAGAGTAAGCCCACTTGAATATCGTTGTTTGTTTATGAATCTTATAGAAGACTTCTTTATTTAGATGATTATGATCTTGACAGCTATGATCTTCTGCGTTAGGAAGTCTACTGCTCATAATTCATTCTGTTTTTTTATTCCTTCATAAAATAGACGAGGCCGAGTCCAATCACAAATACTCCAAAACAAAAACCTAGTCCTCCAGCTGATTGTGCTTTCGATTCTCCTTGAACAATTAGACTTAAAAATAACCCTAGTAAAAACCCAAAGAAATTGCCAATAGCAAAAAGTAATCCAGTTGCTGATCCTTCTCCAACAGGAAAAGCAAGTTCGCACCCAAGTTAAAGCATAATAGGCACAAGAGGAATGAGGAAGAACGAGTTGTAAGCTGAGACAAAACTAGCCCAAAACAAATTTCCAGTTTCAATCAAAGGATAGAAGATAATCATGGCGCTACACGAACCTAAGTTATAATAAACATACCCAGCATACAGAAAACTATCCATTTTTTAAAATCTCCGCTTTTTCTTTGCATCGGCCCGAGGATCATAACCCCAATAATACCTGATATGATTGGACTTCCTCCCACACAGGCAACAGCGAGGGGAAGATCATCTCCGCCGAACCATGGTTCAATTAAATACGACAGAATGATAGAAATTCCATTAAAAATACCAAAATAGCAGCCAAAGGCTAATAGTAAAAGTACGTAGTTTACATTGGTTAATAATTTGGGTAAGGCAATCTTGAAAGGCTCTCTTACTACAGTAACTGAGTCCGATGGAGGTGTTGGAGGTTGTTCTTCTTGGAAAAAGATGCTTGGAATATAACAGCAGGCTCCCATTATTACTTCTACCAGCATTAATTTAAACGTTAAGCTTTTTCCTTCATCAATGCTACTCTGACTCGAAATTTCTGGCTTATAGTCTCCAAATACCAATCCAGGAATAAAGATTCCCAAAATAAGGGATACATTCAGAACAAGAGTAAGAAACTGAGTGACTCCTCCTCGAACTTAAGCGGTAAACCAGTTTGCTGATATTTTAGTCTGACAATTTAGAATGAATGGCCTTCCTATTCCTGCAATAACTTGCCCGATAATGACAAAGGCAAATACTTCATTTACGAGCAGTCGAACGCATGTACCGAATAAACAAAGTACGCATCCTATAATAATTCCCACCCTCGCTCCGTAAGTATCTATGAAATAGGCTGCTGGGAAAGTGAATATTGGATGCATAAGCGTAAACAATAATCCTCCGAGATTGACTACTACTGGATCTTGATCATAGATGATGGCCAGATAGCTGGCAATGGGAGTGAGAGTGTTGAGCAAACACGAAGTCATCATTTGAATGAGGGAAAAGAGGAAGACGATGAAGAATCTTTTGGGATAAACTTTGAATTCCTCAATAGGCATTTATTTTTCCATCATTTTTGATGTTAAAATTATATAAATTCTCTAGATCTTTTATTATTTAGATTTGAATCATCAGAGTAGGCTAATATTTTATTGCAAGAAGGAAAACATATTTGTAAACTTTTGAATTAATTTTAAATCATTAATGCTAAAATTATAATGACAACTGCTTGTTCACAACCATCAACTTACACCAAAATTATTGATAATAAAAATGCAAAAACCAATTTAGTTCGGACACAAAAGAATAAGACTCTTTCAACTATCTTGAAAAATACTAAATCTTTCCCTAAATCACTCTCCAATGTATGCTATTTGAAAATGATAAAATCTAAGCTGGAGTTACTTCCTTCGAGAAATGAGTATAAGATTAATTTCGAGATAGATTATTTACGGAGCATTTCTTAAGTAATTCCATTGTTTGAGTTAATACGAATGGAACAAATTCCATTCATCATTAGTCTCTAAACATGTAAAAAAATAGTAATTCAATTAGAAAGACAAACTCAAAACAAGTAAATGGTCTTATGCCTCCTCAAGCAGATCTGCAAAGGTTTTGAGTAGTATATCCACATTTTGGATGGATAAATTTATGATTGCCTCTAGTTTATGATATAAATTGATAGCCTTTCCTATCAAACCACAACCAAGATTCACGCTAACAGCTCTTAATGCGAATTGAAGAAGGAAATCCTTCGTCGATCAGTAATTGAATTAATTGAATCTATAATAAAATGGTATATGATTTCTTCCAAGGGTCGATAAATGTCATTAAAGTATCAAGCTCTAATAGATAAAATGATTGGACTAGCAATTTGATTTTCTTTTAATTGGATTTCATACTTTAGCAATTACTACTTCAAAACATTTTTGCCTTACTAAACGTATCCCTTGAACTTTTATGCACTAAATATTTTTTTTATTGATGTTACTTCTATTCTGATGAGAGAAGGGAGATTAATTGACATTTCAAATCCTTGATTAAAAAATCAGTATTTTGTTAGGCTGCATTTATTACTTGATATTTGAAAGTAATAATTTAGATTTTATTGATAAATAGCATTATAAGCAATATGTAGTTGAAAAATGCTTCAGCGGCGAGAAAGACAACTCAACCGCGACCCCCTGCAAAGATAAAGCATCGGATTAACTTTGTCAAATAATTTCAATAGTTTAAGGAGCGAATACAATCCTTCTAAGACAAAAACTAATCGATAATCAATCGAATTCGAGATGCCTATAGTTTCAAAAGGAAGACTCTTCCTAATATTCAGCTTTATATTCCCAATCGAGAGCTGGGAAAATAATATGAAGTAAAAAACGATTAAATTGACCAATCTTCAATGTTAGAGGTTAATGAAATGTATGAAACAAATTTGAACCGTATTTCTTCAGAAGGAATGCTCAAGCCTTCAATTAAAGACGATGATAAGACCAAGGCTAACTATCTAAGTAACAGTCTTATTTACGATAATTTACTGCAAATACCCCAAAAGAACTTAGAAGAAAGAAAAAGCCATTCACCCAGTATCGGAAGTAATCTTCGCTTCCAAAGAAAACCATAAAATGATACTAGGATTAATTAGCAATAGCCGCAACTAAAAAAACTTCGCACAGAACAAAAATTAAAGAAATATGTGGAAGAGCCATACAATCCAAATGAAAATATTTCCACCGTTCAAAATCATATAGCTCGATCAGTAGTGCGAGATAATTTCTAACCTGAAGCTAAATCGGCATTCTTGGAATAAAAATGGAATAAGGCGATGATGGAAAACAGAGACTTACTGAAATTTTTGTAAAATAAAGAAAAGTAGCTCCACAGATACAAAAGTATGGAATCTAAGTTTAAATCATGCTCAAGAAGCTTTTAGGAGGTTGTCAAAGAACAACTTGAAAACGTATCTGTGGGTTTATATAGTTTTTTGAGGACGTGCTGGTTGCTAAAATAGGGGAAATGCAGAAGTATGTGAAGAAGTGCGAGAATAAAATAAAAAAACTCAGCTCGAAAGTCAGTGATGTTGCTTAGTAAAGACGGAATCAGCAAATAATACAAAATAGTCGGTTAAAAAGAATGTTGGAAAAAAGACTGAGTATGAAAATGTAAATATCCTCTTCGAGTGATAGCAAATCGAGAGGAGAAGATGATTAAGACATTGAAATTCCAAAATAAATTTAAAATCCATTTAAAATTATACAGCCGGGAGAGTTAGATGCTGTAGTGGCTGACTATGAGGAAATTATGAGGAGTCCTAAAAAGCAAAATCAATCATTTGAGCAACTGTTATAAGAGGAGTTTAACAAAAGGCAAGGACTTGAAAAGGAAATCAAATCATTATCTGAGGCTTTGTAATCCCAAAAAACACTAGTTTAGCAATTGCGAAAGAATCTGTAAGGTGAGCAGAAAAGCAATGAAGGATTATTAGAATAACTGAAACATTTAAAATAAAAACTTAATGTTCTAGAGGAAGAACTCAAAAGAAAGCAAGTAGCTGAAATGGATGCCAACTTCCAACACTAAAAATTAAAAAAGAGTCAATAGGATGAGTTTTTATGCAGGATGTAACACTTATCTACCTCTCAAACCAGTATCACCCAGTAATTAAAAAAACGATTGACTGAATACGAGACTGCCAGCAACTTAAAGTCCAATGAATTAAAAGAAATTAAGGAGAATTTAGTCGAGGCGGAAAAGAGATATATGCAAAAATAGTGTGAAATATTCGGGATCAATACTAAGTTAAAGAAGATTTAAAATTAGTGTGCCATAAAAGAGATTAAATTGAAGAAGCTTGAAGCGATGCTTCTCAAACAAAACGATACTGATTTATTCGATGATAAAAGCTTTGATGGCGAAGATACCAAAACTTTAAGCAATGAACTCAAAGAATTGCAGGATCACTTAAAAGCTCTGACTCTTGAACTTTAAGAGAAAAATCTGTAAATTGATAAACTTTACAATTTAAAGAGATAAAATGAGGAGATTCGCAGTACTAAAGATGGCAGAATATCGCAACTATATGAAACCAATAAAAATCTATCCGAACAAGTCGAACTGCTCACCAAGTAACTGCGAAAAACTAATCATGAATAAAATGACAATGTTTTGAGTAAGGACCTATTACTCAGGAACTCGTGGTTGGCGGAAGAGGAATAAAATAACAGATTATCTTTGGAAAAGATGCATCAAGATAATAGCTAACTCCATCAAGAATTGCAGAAAGTTAAGCAGGAGAATTTGTCAAATTGCAGAGAGTTAATTAGATTGAATTCCTAGTGCAGTTTCAATAAAAATGAAATTCATAACTGGGAAGTAAAATTTGATCGGCTAAAATAGGAGAAAGCAGATTTGAAACGAAAGATTAGATAGATGGAGATAGTCATGGAGGAAACCTCTAAAAATCATTTAATCTAAATTGAAAAATATATCATAGAGAATCATGATTTGAAAAAGAATATACAAGATCTTCAATCGCGCAAATAGCTGAGAGACAGCCTTACGCTAACGTCATCAATCAAATATCAGGCTTTGGGCAACTAGTTTAGGCATTGGTAGAAGGATCATAATGCAAGACGCAAGGATAATATGGAAACAATCCAAGACGAGGAAAAGAAAGATGGACAACTTTAAATTTAATCTTAATAAGAGGGAAGGGAAGATATAATCCAGTTAACCAACAATCAAGAAGAATAGATCAAAATTATGTATCAAGATAAGATCCGTTACCTCGAAGCAGACTTATAAAAAGCAAAACAGAGTGAATTGCAACTAAGCGCCATCATGCACCAATTATTTTAAAACACAAAGACCATGGAAGACTAAAACAAAAAACTGCTGAGAGAGGTGAGTTAGAAATAAAAATTAATTGATTAGCTACGAGATTTATTAGAACTGAAAGAAGTGGAAAGGTAAAATAGGGAAAGTTAAAGAGAGCAGGAGAGAAAATCACAGATCAAGGAAACTACACATTTCAGCTTCAAATTATCAGCAGATTATAGCGATTAAATCAATTAATTCATGGAACTATCTTGTCTCTCCAACATCTCAGATATATTCAAGAGAGATGATATTCTGTAGGATAAAATCAAGAACGGAAAAACAAGTCGATAAGAACAAGTCATGCTCTACTCCAAAACATCAGTCTACATCAAATCACTCAAAACAACCATTGAGGCCAAAGAAAAGAAAATTAAATTTTTAGAAAAACAGCTCGTCAGTATAAAATCACAAGAAAATAGCAGATGGAGTGCAAAATAAAACAGCAATTGTTCGGGAGTCAATACCAGCCAAGTTGATATCGTGATGGATGATGATGACGACGAGAACAATGACCATAAATAAATGGACTCTATTCAGGTTGTGCTTTATTTATATAGATTGAAATCAAATCTCCCAAGTAAAGTGGGATCATCAAATAATTGGAGAGCGAGAATAATTTGATTACAGAATAAAACAAGATGCTCACCAAACAGGTAGGGTTCGATCTATTTAGATTTAAGTGTTGAGAGTTGAACTGCAAAATGCAGAATAACAAGAAAACAGCCTAATGAAGATAAAGGATCTGTACAAGGATGAAATCAAACGGCTTATAGAGAAGAACGAAAAGAATAGTAAATAATTGGAGGACCAGGTTAAACAACTGGAGGAAAGGTTAGAACAAAGCGAGTCCTACCACAATCTTGAGGCCATCAAGCAATTGTTCTTGAAGATAATAGGGGCGGTTGCTTTTTTCTACGATTGCTCGGGTAAATCAACGAAAAAGTAATAAAAGAAAAAGTAGTTGGAGGAATATATCAAGGTGATGTGTAGTTTGCTTCTATTAGAAGTCAACATTAAAGATAAATTGTTAGCAAATTTGCGGAAATGATCACCACAATCAGTATTATTCTTTCTATTGATCTAAATTTATATAAATCTTTGATTTAGCAATTTTTTGATAATTATGGAGATCAAGCCGGTTGTGTGTGGAGTCGACATTGGCTCGTGGACCTTTAAAGTGTGCGCCTACGATGGGAAAAAATTCTAAATTTTAACCAATTAGGCCAATTTTAGATAAACCCCGTCTTTGGTAAGTTTCACCGCCAGCGAAAGGCTGATCGGAGAGTAGGCTCTCAATAAGGTATCCATTATAAAAATTAGTTAAAATCGAATTGCCAGAACACAATTCGCGCGCCAATGCGACTTATTGGATTGGAACGGTCATTTGATTTGGTTGAATAAGAATTGAAGAATGCCACTGCCCGCTATTAAATTGATTAGGAACTCCGGTTTACAATAAAGCACGAGAAGGAGAAGGGATATACTGTGCAGCCAGAACACCTGCTTATCGCATTGCTTGGTAAGGTTCGAAAGATAATCGAGAGCCATCATTTCCAAATATAGCATCTATACATTCCCATTCCCTCTTATCTATCTCACTATGAACGCAAAATCATCAAAAGGTGTGCATAGACAGCCAACCTGACAAAAAATATCAAACTAATTGATGATTGGATCTGTCTAGCCACGGAGTACAGCTTTTCTAGATTAAAACAGATAAAAACATCAGATCCAAGAGCAGTGATATTCGTCGACATCGGCTACTCCAAGCTCAGCATTTTTATAATGTAGTTCAATCAAAAAGATGTTCGCCTTTTAGATTGCGAGCATATGCGTTTCACAGGCAGCAAACATATGGATCATCTTTTGGCTGAGTTCTACGATGGCGTTTTTAAAAATACAAGACAGCAAGATACTTCAATTTTTTCACTTTCTAAATCATACATTAAGCTGATTGATAACATAGAAAAACAACGAACTGTACTTTCTGCCAACATAGACCATCATCTTAATGTAGAATCACTTATAGAGGATGATGATCTTGTCTATCATATGAAGAGAGAGGAGCTTTAAAAAATTGTTGGTCCTGTCATCAGTTAAATCAGAACTGGACTTAGCAACCTTAAAAATAGAATGCCTCCCTATTTCAAAGTGCATAGTATTGAACTTCTCGGAGGCACATCCAGAATGCCTTTTATTAAGCAGTTAATCACCAGCATATTCGATATTTAGCCTTCAAAAACATTGAATCAAAGTTAAGCAATGGCACATGGGGCAACTACTTATGGATCAATTGACTCTCAAATTCTATCTTTTGATTATACTATCCAAAACATGAATCTCACTGATATATGTGTATGTTGGAACAATAGTGGAAATAAGATCTTCTTTGGAGAGGACGATTTGCAGTACACAAAGAAGAAATTAATCTTTGCAGGTAACTCTCCAGTTCCAGATCAAAATGTGATGTCTTTTGGCAACGAAGGGCCCATTGAGATGTATATTTACTACGGTCAGAATGTGAGTACCAAATCAATCGGCTATCTGAGGTTCCAAACTCCAAACCGAGTCAAGTTCACCTTAGACTTTAACAAGATAGTCTCTGTTCAGCTCTAAAATTCTCAACCGGACATTCTGAAGCTTTATGATAAGAAATAATCGCGGTGGTAGTAGATGCGTAGGTGGTAGGCTGATCTGCAGCTTCATGAAGAGAGAGTAAAGAAAGTCTATGAGCTAAAAAATCTTTACGAAACTAAACTATATCAATTAAAAAGCAAAAGAGAGGATTATAAAGATTTTATGAGTCAAGAGGAGGTCTTCAATCTAAATCAACAACTGAATAGTATTTAGGAGTGGATTTAAAGCGAACACAATAGGAGCGTAGGCAGCCAAGACGACTATCTTATGTACCAACAGAAACTGCAGGAAATAATAGGTTATTTATAACTATTCTAAGTGCTGGAAATGCGCAAACGAAATTCAGATCATCTCCTTAAAAAAAGTCAGGAGCTTATTAGCAAGATTTCAGATCTAGTGAACTAGGGTTTCGTATAGTCTTCATTATTTAGACAATAGGAAAGCGTAGAAAACTTGAGCATTTGCTGCAGTGGCTCTGCGATTCACAGACCAAGATGAGGGACACGCAATGGGAAGGCTACTATCTCACGGACAACAATCTCGATTTTGCAGAGCAGGAAATAGTAAGAATTATTAAATCTTGATCACTTATATGAGCTAAATTGAGTAAACCTAGAACATCTCGAGCCTACATTTAAATGTATCGATCTATTTCCTATAATATTTATACTCTATGAATTTCTTAGAGATATATCCGACAGCGGTGCAATTGCGAGGAATCAGTCGCACAGCAGTCTTTCACTTAAAAAATAGCAATGATTTCTTAGCAGCATCCTATAGGGTATTAATTATTTTAGTCAGATCCAATTTATTCCTTCAGATGATCAGTAATTAAGCGTGTTCCCCGAAAAGGGTATACTCCTGGGAGGATAATAACAAAAGATACGAGTAAAATACATCGGCCAAGTACAATGCTATCCATATAGAACACAGAAAGCTCACTCAGTTAGATTCAAGGTTCTCTCACAGTGAATTACACCTTCAAAACTGATTATAACAGGCATAATTTAGTATTTGTTCGACTATGCAGAGCAAAAATGGCATGAAGAGCTGGGATAAAGTACCTGGTTAAACATATTCCAAACAGGTAGATATTCTGATGGGAGGAGAGCGGTAACTTATATAAAATTGTATTAAGGAAGATATAGTATTCACTAAAACATTTGGAAGTGACAACCTCAACATCTCAGCCATTAAGCAAAAAGACAAAAGTTTCATCGAAGATGCCTCCTTTGAGAATTTGTAAATTAACTCAAAGCGAGGATAAGTCAAAGATAATTTTTTAAAGCCATAGGATAGGATAATAGAGCCGGAGATGTCTGTCGTAAGTCAATTCAAATTTAATCCACCTGGAGGAAGCCTATTCCCATTACAGTACGGTGAGTCAAGAATAAATCAGAGTGCGATGCAAAAAAGCGCATCAAACTTCGGCAGAGAAAAGATAAAAACAGTTGAAAGTCGCATTGTTAATGAGTAGCTCAGTAAATCTTTTGAACTATCAATGAAGACAGCTCAATGCCAGGATTTTAGTGGTAGTCGATTGAATGACAGTGCCGTTGATAATCATAATCGAGCCCTAGATCTCATAATTTTAGCAGTTATTGCAGCCTTCTTCGTGGCTCTTGGGAATAATCTTGGTCGAATATTGGGATGAAAGACAAGTCAGGCTATTGTTTGTTTATATCATATCAGATATCATCACACACACTCATTATAATATCAGTTCCATTTTAGATTCAATTTGGAGTTCATATACTGGTGATTAGGGGAATGATCAAGACGTTTACGCCCACATGCTCGCGGTTGTTCCTGCTAGCGAAACATACTGGGCTGGTTTTTAAAATTATCATCAAATCGCCGTCGACCTGATAGGCTGCGCTCCTGCGTATATGGAATTGATTCTCCAAGGATACGTTTGCCTCTGTAGAAACTTAAGTTGACTGAACTATTCTCCTTGTGAGAGGGAGATAAGGTCGGCTTACAGAGAATTTATTTAAATATCTTTTTGCCTGTGGGTTGCTTTTGGCAGCTAATTGTTGGTGGTACTGTGTGAGGGATGACGTAATTTTTCTTTTCTGCTCGAATTTGAGTCATGAGTATGTTGCCCTCCATGGCTGTCATTTCTAGTCTGGGTTTAAGTCTATAATTTAGCATTTTAATAATAAATTTATCGATGTTGATTCGCTGATGATGCAGACTAAAATTATTGGTTATAATGGATGAAGTGGCAATCATAAGAATATGATATAATTTGAATACTCGTCTCTACATTCTCTTGACCCCATCTTAATTTTTTCATATAGATATATCTATTTATTGTTTTTCCTAATCATTGGTAAAGTAAATCATATTATTCGAAATTATCACTTTAATTTAATGAATTTAGTTTGTTTTTGCCTTCTAGTAATACCATTTAGCTTGCCTAACTGTCATTGCGTGAGTTATTGCCCCAATAAAATAATAACTGCATTTAATTTGAAATGATCCCACTCAAAGAGCACAACAATATTGTGGAAACCCTCATGAAGGAAATAACAGCAAAATAGTCTGAAATCAAATCAATTCAAAAGGAAAAGTTAAAAACAACTGCTCAGGTTCCACAACTTGAGCCAACCCCAAACTAACAAATTCTAAATAAAAAGATCACCCAACTCAACAAATAATTCAAAGAACGCATTAGCAGTCTTACTCAACAACTCCGCAGCAAATCACAAGAAAACAAAGATTTGAAAGAAAGATTAGTCACTAGGGCGAATATTTAAACTAAAGAGAAGGAACATATTGCCGAGATCCTCAAGAAAACTTATGACAGAAAACCTTCTTCAGGAGCAGATCATAAGATATCTGCTCTCATCAGTCACTATGATGCAGAAATCGCAAAGAAAAACAAATTCATCGAAACTCTTCAAAAACAGATGAAACAGTATTAAATGGACACAACAAGCCCTGAGCTGCCAGTTGAAGAGAATTAAAATTATAAAAATGGATCTGAGAATGAAGAAAAAGCTAAAGGAATAACTCTAGTCCAGCATCAAAAATAAATTGGGAAAATAAAAGCATAGGTTCAAAAATATCGCAAATTGTATGAAGAAAAGGAAAAATAGTACAAAGATTTAGCGAGACGATATACGTAGTTGACTAATTAATACTACAAAATACTCAACTCCTACGGTATTTAATAGCCCAGAAAAATCAATAGCAAATTAACCTAAAAGACGACGATTAAGTCTGACCCAACCATTAGAATAGGAAAAAAAAATAGTGAGAATAAATTGAAACCAAATGCATTACAAAACTTGCTTCAATAAATGATTGCCACTGAAAGTGAGATAGATGAAAGCAGCGTTGATAAAAATATGCAAAAAAGTTCGGCTCGATGTCTGTAGAGTCAAACTAGTGAAAAAAGCTTAAGCGATAACTTACTCGAGGAAGGAGAATCGAGTCCTGATCGAAAATAGGAATGGGCAGTGGCTAAACTTTAAGAAATTTTATAAATTTACAAATTGACTGATCCTAACGATCTTTTTCCATATCTTTGCAAGAACAAAACCAAACTATAAGAATATGAGCTTGTTGATACAATCGCTCGTACCATTCAGACCTTTTTTTACAACATCGGCAAAGGTAAAATTTCAAGGTAAGAGTTAGTTACTGCTTTATAAAATCTTTAAGTCAGCTATAATCGTAATCTCGAAGCAGTAGATACTTTGGATTAGATTTGCATACAGGTCGGCGCAAAAAGGTAAAAACTGATCTAAAAATTAAGTGAACTCATAAGCCTGAAGGAATAATATTATGGCCAATTGAAAAACTTAAAATTTACTCAGTAGCTAGCTAAGGGCAATAAGGTAATTTAGTTTATTGATTTCTTTGGACTTGATAAGGAATAAGTTGAGTTACCTCAGCAATTGATAAATTTGCAGTAGCAGCTGAAGGTTATCAGTAAATTTGTGAAATAGGCCAGAATAATCCTTGATATCGATGCCTAGAAATCATCATAAATGGTGTTGTAGCTAATTCTCCGATACATTGAAAAAACATCCTCCTTAGTGGCTAAATTTGAAAAGAAGATCCAAAAGCCCAAGCCCACCCCGATGTGATCACTATAGTATTTGCATTAAGACCTCATTATTTGTATTTCTCTTTAATATTTATCCAGACTTGGATTAATTTAAGATAGAGATAAAAAAAGAGAAGAAATACACACCAACTAATCAACTACTGATGAAAAAGTCAAATAATAGTCTCATATTTAGTTTCCCTTCAGGCACCATTTAAATGCAGAGAAATTTCTTATACGATATAATATTTTTGTTGTTTGATGACTACCACCGCCCCAGCTCCTGAACAGTTGAACCTTAAGGTAAAGAGTCAAGTAAACTATAAATTAGTTAGGATGGAGAATAGGTCTTTTTCAAGATCAAGAACACAACTCAACTAAAAAAGTTGATGGATGCCTATTGCCAGAGGCAAAGTGTATACTTAAGTATATTCAGCTCAATACCGGACAAGTTCGCTTCCTCTTCGATGGAGAACGTCTGCACGAAGGACAGACCCCCAAGGACTTAAACATGGAAAACGGAGATGAGATTGATGTCGTAATTGAACAAGTTGGAGGAAAAGGTGCTATATTATGATCGCCATAAAATTTAATCTATCACTCTGTTCGTATTTTTAACCATGTCCATAAAGATTTTTCCATCGATGACTTTGACATTTTACCTCGCTTTCTGATGAAATTATCAGTGCTTGAATTTATAAATAATAATTTAAAGAAAGAAATGAAATACATTTACCAAAATGAATTCAGTTAAACTAAAACAGATATATGATTGGTTTTATTCTGCAATAAGTCAATTGTAATAGAATTGCTTCTTTTTTATTTCAAATTAGAATAATTCACACATCATCATGTCACAGCCTAATGAATATCTTAAACTTAAACAACAATCCTGCTATCAATGTAAATATGATTGCATAAAAGCACGAATAAACTGCTGTTCCCACACTTACAGGCATCCATGAAAAGCAGGCGTCGTAGAAAACGGTATAAGGTGTTTCATCTTCATTGAAAGTAATCCAATTGCTTACAATGTTTGAAGTTATCTGCATAATTACGAAGATAGCCAAAGGATTCAATCCCAGCCAAGTGAGAGGCTGAGTCACCCTCCTGATTATCTTTGCACTTTTTTTATATGTCTTAGGGACGATATCAACTAAGAAAAGGAAAAAAGAAAGAGTCGTGGCACTAGCTGAAAGAACTAAAAATAAGAATGTTATTCCATAGAGACGTTTGTTTAAGGGCATTAATAAAGAGCAGGGATAAACTGGCAACAAACAAATAAAGGCGATAGCCAGCCAATATTTTACCAATCGTTCAGGTTATCCCTTCAGTTTTATTAACATGAATCCAAACCAATAGCCTACGTATGTTGTAAAGGCTGCATTAAAAGTTGAGATAACTCCTTAAGGATCTGTTTACTCCATGATATGTGCCTTAGTAAAGATAGCCCTATCAACATAGCCAGCAAAGTTACAGAATGGCTCTAGATTGTGCTATCTTGAACATCCAATGCTTGCATCTGACCACGGCAGCATCAATACAAGATACAAAATGATTAGACCTACCATGAAGAAAGCTCCAATCATTCGTTTTATGATGTTTGTGCCGTAATCTGTTAGCCAATGAATTAAGAGTATTAATCCATAGCAAATAGACATTCGCTGTAAAATTCCTAAGATTCGCACTAAATAAAAGATGTTTAACATGTAGAAAAGTCAAATTACTGCTCGATAATGTTTAAAGCAAGTCCTATTAAGAATAACAAAAAGATTCTTAAAACATTCTTGCCTTGGATCGGTCGACTTTTGCTGACTGCTATCGGAATTGCTATTCCCATGATAAAGAGGAAAGCCGGAAAGACTAAATCTGCAGGTGTGAAGCCATTCCATTTGGGGTGGATCAGCCACCAAGTTGCACCTTCTTTATCTTCATCCACGTAGTCTACTAATATCATTCCCAGCATTGTCAACCCCCGATAAACATCCAATGATTGTATTCTTATTTTTTATGTAGCAGGAGAAGAGTCAGCAGCAGAAGCAGGATGAGTTAATATTAATTTGGAAGGTAATAATGTGTCTTCTATTTTTCCGTCAGTGGTTGTGCTTGAAGGCAGAAGCATTTCCTGAATTGATTTTGCTGGTTCATCAAAGGTGGCCACAGAATCTCGATTGATCATATACCTATAAAATATCTATTATTGATAATCTAAGTAATTCTTTGTAATGGTGGATAAATTAATATAAATAAGCAAGATACTCTACTATTAAATAATAAAAATTGCAATATCAAGAAATTTCCTCATGAATACCGTATAACTCTGGCTAATTAAGGCAGAAATTATTGATATGTTTCCAGTTTATACTTATTCAGAGACTAAATCTGTTGATATTTATAGTTCATGATGCTTTTGCAGGAGACAATCTTTTCCTAACTCAATTCTATTTTATACTTGCCCATCTTCCCCTATCCTCCGACTGAATTATTCGATAAGCCTTCATTTTAAATAACAAAAAATTAAGATATCAAAAATTATTTTGTATCTTTGTTGCGGTAAATGACAATGTAATTTTGATTGCATAAGTAGTTTTTAATAATTTTAGCAATGTCAATCACAGGCTTTATATATCTTTAGCGTCTCCCTATTTTATTAACTTGAAATTGCAATATTTAATAAATCTAATAGGTGTACAGATCAACGAGAAACTAGGGATAACTGAGGTCGTTGGGGGTTAAAAATATACCAAATTTATGTTTGGTATTTCGTTGAATTTGGCTAGAAAATATATAGCTATTCAAAGGACTACAGATCTTCCTCTTTTTTTAATTCCAGCATTCCAATTCAATATAAGTCCACACACTTAGTTTTAGAATATCTTTTTCTGTAAGAAGATATCTATTAATGCCTGTTATTTTTAATTATCTGAACAACTTATGGATTTTGTCCATTAACTGTTACTGCTGTTATCTTAACGGGCAAAAAGGAAGAAATATAGTTATGTACTTGGTCGCCAAGATTTTTATATTGAGAATCACATATCTGTAGAATTATTTGAAAAAATCAAGGAGGAGAAAATCAGAGTCTTATGGGAAAATAAACTTAATTTCTTTTTATAATTGCAAAATTTTTAAGATTCCTGATTAGATTAGATTTGACTTTATGAGTTCCCCTCTTTTATTACTGATCTTCCAGATAAAAATAGAATTAAAATTTAATGATTTTTCAGTGAGGATTTAGACAATTTGGTCGGTTTTACTGAAATCAATTTTGATATTGTTCTACTAGAGAAGGGAAATTAATTATCTATTTGTTGTTTTCTCCACTGTCAAGAAAATGCCAAATCCTTCATTGTAAAATGAAGAAGTACTTTTAATATGAAAGTAAATTTGGTGATCAGTTTGCTAATAGAGGCAGCTTGTCTGTATAGTTGATTATCTAAAGTTGCTGGATGTTCTAACTAATGGATGTTTAACAATTTTGGTGATGGGAATTGATACCAAACCCTTCCTCATTCTGTTATATAATCTGCAAATTTAATTAAAGACTTCGGATGCGTTCTTATGAAATGTTTTTAAGTATGTCTTGCCTGTTCTCCATTATAATCTACTGTCTACTAGAATTTACTTTAAAAAATATTTGTTAAAAATGTTGACTTCCATCTAATTCCGAAAAATAGTCATTTATTCTTACTCAAACAGCATATCTCTTAAAAATTATTTGCATACTTTTTGGATTATTTTATAGTTACTGGGAGTACATATTAAGTACATTTAATCTTCTTCAATATTAAGATTTGAATATTCTATTTTTAATGAATGAAATGTGGAGACTAATGAGAGCTGATGCAATTTGAGATTAATGAAGTTGAGATTTAAGAAATGCTTTGGGGTTAGAATCCATTATCTCTGTTCCATACTAATTATAATATTATCAATGTTTGGAGGTGGTTTCATGATGACAACTTGAGTTTAATTCAGGAGAAAAGCTGAAATTCCTAATTTTTTAAATTTTATTTAAATTTAGCCTTCCCTCCAACAGTATATTTCCGTGATTGGCCTTACAATATAATTCAAATTTGCCAAAAATATTGAAATAACATTATATAACCTAATAAACAGATTGCTTTTCCCTGAAACTTCAAATAAAATCCCATATATTCCACTTCGATGCTATTTGGAAAGTGACCGATCAGGGGGAATAAAATACGGTTAGATTCTCTAGATATTTAAAATTGCCGTCTGGTCTGTTTTTTATATTTATGAGGAAATATAGGATGTGAGTTAATCTCTGTATTTCTAAACCAATCTCCGGACAAATTACTGATTGTCTACTGCTTCTATAGCATTCGATATGTATTTGTTGAGTGGATAAATCAGATCCTCCCTCTCATAATTTCTGCTGTCCAGTAGTATTTGATGGATTAATTATTTATGTTTTTTTGCAAAAACAATGGCCATCTCGTTCCTTGCATTGCTAGAGCCACGATAATTATTTTCAATTCCGATTAATTAATTAGGGCTCTTGATCTTCTTTCTGATCATATTAATAGTGTATTATGGATGTTCGATAGAGCTTATTCTCGAGAAGCAAAAAGTCTCAATGAAGTTCTATATTTTCTGAACCAGGTCATAGTGCATGACAACCAATGCGCTTTTGGGCTTAAATGCGATCTTGAAGTGATTAATCTTGATAATCTAATAAACGTTAGTAATACTCGAATGGGGTTTATTAGTGAAATATTTCAGTATTAATAATCCTGGAGAGGATATCTCCACAGTGACACCCTCCCGTGTTGACGATATTTGACGAATAATCTATTATTATTGGAATTGAATGTTATCTTGAGCGTGTAGCATCCAATCTATTTATTATGAGATGGTGTTTACTAATTCAATTAAGCGGACTAATTTACATTTCAATTGAGACATTTAAACCAGACAACAAGTTAATAAACTATTCATTAAAAATATTCAAATGTATTTACCTAATAAATATCCTCTGCCTCATCTTTTTAAAAGTCTAACTCCCATAGTTATTTATTAATATGATTCAAATGGTAATTTAAATAATACTTTGATATTTTGG
>Ga0302188_10000580_pt1 | contig 31053 bp, 14 predicted proteins | sample II_Bog_E2_1_FD_198783 | JGI IMG/M metagenome (GOLD analysis project Ga0302188, IMG submission 198783) | Peat permafrost microbial communities from Stordalen Mire near Abisko, Sweden - II_Bog_E2_1 | ecosystem: Environmental > Terrestrial > Soil > Wetlands > Peat | place: Sweden: Abisko...
TGTAATTAGACGCATGTTTATGAGCAATAATGATTCTTCCTTAACAATTAAATTTACAATTTATTAATATATTGATTAAAAATGGCTCTTGCCAGTCATTGGCTGTAATAAATTAAATTTATTAAAATCATGTTTCAATATGGGCAATAACTAATCCAAAGATTTGTATGGGAGTGATTCCTGACCCTCCAATAATTCTATATCTCTTGGAGCCCATTTTACCAATCACAATTTTTAACTCATTCTTTTTATTCTTCAATTACATACTCTTTTTGGACGCTTTAAAACCATAGATATTCATCATTTTTAAGCGATCTTGAATTGAAATCTTGGTTGTTGTCAAGTAATCGATTTTAGAATGCTATCTTTATCTATAATGGCTTTGAAGGCTTTATGCTAATGGAGATTGAGAAATTATTTAGGCACTATTGCTTTCATTAATTTTAGGGTGATACATGATTAAACACTTTTATCCGCGCAAAGTCTCTACATTGCAAATAGTTGCAAGGATATTGTTTCTATCCGGCATAATTTTGTAAATATTGAACTAGTTTCTCTATAAATTAGTTTGCATCGTACAGCAAGTGCAAAACAGCTTACTACTGGGCATATAGGTAAGCATATCAAAGGTAGTCTTGGTCAATCTGGAATATTTGATGGTCTTCATGAGGAGCTTCATTTATCTTCCTTGATCTAGCCAAAGTTCAAAACTTTTATCCATCAGAGTACTATATACATGAACCTCAAATATTATTCTTGTGCCTGATAATATTGGCATGTGCATCAGGTTACATATATTATTGTCTTCATCTCTTCCAGGTAATAATTTTTAGAAATACAAACTTTTTTGATCAACCTCTCCATTTGATTATATGAGGCTAGTTTGGCACAATTAGTTCTAATCTAGTCGCTATTAATTGCTAAAAACAAATTCTTGTTATTCATGGTCCGAAATGCATTGTGTTTGTTATTATAGATAATGAATATTGGCTTATTATGTTGGGTTAGTAACTTAATTCTAGACTTAATGTCCTTTTTATTCTTTATTTGGAAGCTCTTCTTCCTCTTATTCTTACGAAAAACAAAAATTATTTATAAAATTCATTTTTTATTTTGGAAGTAATTCTTTTTGCAATTAAATGGTCTTATTATTGTTAGCAGGCCCATTTTGTGAAACATTAAAGTTATTAAAAGCCTCCTTTTTTTCAGGATTTAAGGCTTTTTCTTTACAATTTTAATGATTAATTTCAGACATGTTCTACACAATTTTTAACCTTTCTTTCCTTTTTGTGATTGTTGGTGGAGTCTTTAATGTATTTTCTCTTTATATATTATGATAAGGGGAACTCTAGTAATAATCGTCTTCATGACTTGCCATGCTCATAAAAGATGGTTTCAATAGAGAAGACTCTCCTTTAAATTAATTTATTGCTTTACTTTTTTTGTTTTACAATTCTGATTGCTATTTTTTATTTTTTGTTGTTTTATTATTATTATCTTCTTCTTCTGATGATGATGACTTAAAATCATCAAAAATAAATTTTGAGATACCTCTCTTAAAAATATCTCCACTTGGAATATTTTCAATTTTGCAAAGTTCATCAGATATTACATTCGAGTCACTTATTTTTTTAGCTCTTCTTTTAAGGGGACTAAGCATTAAAACAATTATAAATTTATTATGTTTTCTAATGAAATAATATTGAAGGCACTTTCTAGAATATTTATAAATTGATGTCAACAAACTCTGGGTTTTATACTTATTTTCTCAATACAGTTAGTGTTCGAGATTTATATTCCTTACTCATTAAATTTTAAGATAAATTTATTGTTGTGAAAATAATGAGAAACCAACACTGTTGAAAAGATAGAAATAGCATTTGAGATCATTGAATAATATCTTTCAAATATTTCTTTAATTAGATGATATATTTATCAATATTACAAAGTCAATTTATTGACTTTGTTTGAAGAGTTCAGTTGATTCGCGTGAATTATTTTTAAGTGAAGGCCTTCTAAAATAGGTGTAGTTTTTTAATATGGATTAACTTTGCCTTTAAAGTGCTTCTTGATAAAAGCAAATTACGGTATAGCACCTTTTGAGAGAAAAACATCTTAAAAGTTTATTCAAATTAGGGAATTTTATAGAGAGTTTCATAGTCAATTAGGGAAATTCCACTTTTGGTTCGAATGTCTCTAGCAAATGGAATTGAATCAACAAATTAAGAGCCAAGTATTTTACCTAAATATTCAAAGTGGGCCATCTTAAAATTTGGCAAAAAATTCTTAGTTGGATATGCAGGATGTTTTGAAATTTTTTTCCCTTTGTGTTTTAAATAACCTCTTTCTGAAGAGACATCTTAAAATTCAGATTCTTCCTCATCGTTTTTTCTTTGTTTTCTTTCTTTAAGCCTTCTTTCAGGTTTTAAGACAAGATTCTTAACTTGAGAAACTTTAGGCTGGGAGATAGTTTATGAGTGACAGCTATCATCCGTTCCACTTATTTGATGAGATAAATTGGCTTCCTCTTCAAATAAATGTTCTGCCTCCATAGACACATCTTCATATGTAGGGGTTTCTTCAACAACATCGTAAGAAGGATAAATCTGGTCGAGCTAGGGAAAGTGCTGAGCCAGGATCAAGTCCCATTATTTAGAGGCAAAGTCAATGAGAGTAGAAGCAAAATCAGTCATGAATTGTAGATATTTGATTTTATTATAGCAATTAATCGTGATAAACTCTATTAATAGTGATGACATTATCAAAAGATAGAATCTGTTATTAATAAATTTTATTATTGTTTATTTCAGATTCCATCATGTCCACCTGTAGAAATTAACATTATTGATTTCTTTCGACTCATTTGGCCATTTTATTTTAAGATGACTGATGATTAACTTTTTACTTTTTTACTAACTTACGTGATCTCATTCATTGCAACTCAGGAATACCTCAAAAGATTTAGACTAAAAGAATTTTACTATTAGACTTCATAAATGAGCTCTTCTGAATCGAGATGATGAAATCGTTATTTCTTCATGACAAAGTTTTCAAAAAGAACTGCTTATTTCAGGGTCAAAATCAATCAAAGTCTCATTTATAATTCAACTGAAACAAAAATTCAATGCAGATCAATATCTGTGTTATACTTATTTCCAAGGCTAAAAGATAAAACTTAATCAAAGCGATTAAAGCAAATAATTCAATAATTGACAAATAAATGACCATGATTTTTTACAATTTTAAAATATTGAACCTTAAAAACTAATTTCTTCAAATACTTTTTGTAGGGTATGAAAAGGTCTTAAAAAAATAAAGGTAAGTAAAATAAGGAGCAATCAATGGAGGTATTGATGAATTCTGATGAATTATTAGTGAATTATAGCTATTGTAATAAAATAAATGAAAATTGTATGGTCACGTATGAATGCTCTTTTTTTCCTTCTTAAAATTAATAATGATTACTTTTTTATGAAAATTATTTATTATTACCTGCTTCTTCTTACAGATAAATAAATTAATGGAAAATTTTGTTTAATTTCAAATGATGTTAAAATTTTTATTCAACTCATTTTATGGAATATTCTCAAAACGGCTTTTTTAAAAAAACATTAGCATTTTAAGATAAACTTGATAATTATTCAATAATCAGGAAAAGAATTAGAGTTCTGTAGCTTTTATCCTATTTGATACAATTTATTTAACACAAGATAATTTTTGCAGTTATTTCAAATTGCGGAAGAAATTCGAATTTCTGCTACTCCATATAAATAATAGAATTGATTCATGCAGATTATCGGAACTGTGTTTATAAAAACACCTCCACCTCATACAGGAAGACTATTACTGTCCTTGGATACTTCTCGGGCCAACTTTGGAGATGTTTATATCTCTGTTTTCTAAAAATGTATAATTGAAAATTCTCCCAAAGGTAAAAATTACATACCATTTGACTTTGATTTAAAATACAGTCATCATCTCTCCCCACCATCCATCATCTTCTATAAACATTAGGAGAGATATGTTTACATGCTTAAGTCATATTAAGATCTCCAGAAGTTGAGGGATATTCTCAAATCTAAGCTTAATCAAAGGGGTTTTCACGAACAGTTCAAGCCTAAGAAAAAAATTGGAAAGGGCAACTTCGCATCTGTTTATTTAGCTGAGAAAGCGGAGGATAACAAAAACTATGCTGTGAAAGCTTTTTCTAAATAGGCAGCCTACAGCGAAGATAAGGGTAAGGAATGCCTGATTCTATAAATAGAGGTGATGCGAAGCTTGGCAAACAGCAATTGCATGCGTTTGTTTGAGGTTTTCTAATCTGAGAATTCTCTCTATGTGGTAGTAGAGCTACTTGAAGGAGGACAACTTCATGATAAGATCAAGGCAAAGAATAAATTTAAATCCTTCTAAATAAAAATCATTATACAGTCCATTCTCAATGGTCTCAAGGAAATGCACTCCAAAAAGATTATGCATCGTGACCTAAAACCTTAAAATTTAATTTTCCGTAGTTCTGATAGTATGGATTGTGTCATCGCTGATTTTGGACTTGCAGAGTTTTGTGATGCTGAGGAGTATTTGTTTGTTCGTTGTGGGACTCCAGGTTTTGTAGCACCTGAAGTAATAAATATTAAAGACATGAAGACTAAGTATGATACTGTCTGTGATATTTTCAGCCTTGGACTTATATTCCACATTTTACTACTTGGAGTTAGTGCATTTCCCGGAAAGAACTATAATTAGGTGCTGGCTCAGAATAGAGCTAGTAATTTCTAATTTAATAAATAGGAATATAAAATGATGGACCCTCTAGCTTTTGATTTGTTGTCAAAGATGCTAAGAAAATAACCAATCGAAAGAATCACGGCAGTTGAAGCCCTTAATCATCCCTATTTTAGAGACATCATCTAAAATAATTAAATATCAAAAATGGTTCCCGAATTAATTTAAAATAAATGCAATTCTCCTCCAATCAACTATACCATATAGAATCAAAGCATATTTCCAAAGGATAGCTGTGTTGAGCTGAGGATGGGAAAAGAAAATGTCTTCACAGGCAAAGTGGGAACAATTACATCAACAGGATTGACTGTAAACAGCATGGGCCAGTCTATTTAATATCACCATTCGCCCAAACCCAGCAAATTCCGAGCTACTAACAAATGATATTTTAAATCATTTACATCATATTCATATATATTTGTTGTTTGAAAAGTTAAGTAAACTTATCGGAAAGCTCCAAGCCCCATTAAATTTTAAAATCCTTCAAAAAAACAACAGAGTCATCAATATTTTCATTGATAATCAGATAGATTGTATATTTATTTTAATAAAAGTAAGATCATTACTCAAGGACTCAAGGATGAATTTGAAGGAATTCGTTTGCAAAAATAAGGCACAACATTGAGGGCAGTTTCATGAGAATGCTAAGTGACAACGCAGTTGCATCTTTCAGTGGCTCTCCGACTGCTTTTCCAATCAAAGAAGCTTTATGAGTTTGTGAACCTTTCACAATAACTCGACCATCTTACTCCAGCAATTTTCCTGATTCGATAAATTACTTTGCACTATCCCAAGCTGCTCCACTGACTGCGCCTGAGATTGCTAAATGTAATCCACTAACGATGACTCCAGGCATAAATCCGGCGACTATTTTCGGGCCAATTCCAAATCCCAGAGCTAGTGGAAATCCAATAATCTATATCGATCAATACATACCAATGCTGCAGGTAAGGCAATTTGAAGCAGAGTTCCACGTGCGGCTATACGCACACAGCCTATAAAATCTGCGTGCGAGCTGCCTTGGATAATACCTTAGTCTTCTGTCACTTGTCTTCTGATTTCCTCCGCAATCCAAAAAGATGTGTTGCTAACTGATCTTATGATTAGAGCTGTGAAGATGAATGGTAGCATTGCTCCCAGCAGTAATCCTGAAAAAATCAAAGGCTAAGTGAGAGAAATCTTTTCTTCTGCCATAAAAACATCAAGAGAAGCGTTGCGAAGAAAACCCCCGAATAGCGAAAGCGCTAATAGAGCAGCTGTAGCAATAGATGTTGCTTTGCCTGTGGAAGTTGTTAGGCATCCAATTTTTGTAAGAGGATTTATCCTTTATTTTGATTATTATCCAAGTTGAACCATATTTATCATTGCTGAAGCATTACTAGAAATTGGACCAAAAACATTAGTTGTAATAATAAGAGGAAGATTAGCAAGCATTCCAAGGGCTGCAAGAGAAATCCCATAAAATCCCAAGAGTCTACATGAAAAATATGCAGTTAAGGCTATCACAATTACAGGTATGATAGTGCCCAGATAGCCTAGGGCTAATCCAAGGCTGATAGTTCCAGCTGAACTAGTCTTACAATTTTCAAGGAGTGCCTGCACGGGAAACCAGTCCGAAGAAGTCATAAATTCAGTGAAGAGTGATATGAGTGGCACTGATAGCAGTCCCATAATTGAACAGAAATAAGGTACCCAAGGCTGTTGTATTTAATAGTAGTTCCCATATATGTTATTAACTTTAAAGCTATCTGGAAAAGTTAAATAGGCTGCTAAATATCCAAATCCCAGCAATAACAAGGTGGAGCCAACTAGTTACAATCTGACTATTTTCGCCACCAATGAAGGTTATTCAATCCATAATATATTTGTGGCGACTACACTTACAAGCAGACATACTAAGATACTCAAGGCTATAAGCACAAGCGGGTACATTAGGTTTGATAGATAAAGTTCACATCCGCCCCCATCTTTCCAACCTTCGATAGAGGTACAGCTGAGAACAAGAGCTGCACATATGGTCTCGGAAAGAGACCCAAATAAATCTGCGCTCATACCTCCAATATCGCCAATATTGTCACCAACATTCATAGTTATTGTCGAAGGGTTATTTAAACTTTCTTTTAGAAGAAATTAATCTACTTTTCCGACCAATTATGCTCCTACTTCCGCTGCTTTCGTGAATACTCCACCTCCCACTCTTCCAATTAAAGCAACAAATGAAGCTCCTAATCCATATCCGATAATAGCTTCGCAAATCGCCAAATAATATTTAGGATCTGGGCTAGAATTCCGAAGATCGAAATACTGTTTAAATATCTAAATCACCACTATAAGTGCTGAGTAATAGTTGATGTACATAAAAGCGCGAAAGAAACTAAGCCAAAGCCGATTGAACAACTAGCTTTATAAGCGGTTTGAAATGTCGGAGCGAGTCCAAAGCGAGAACAGTAAGCAACACGATAGTTTGCTTGTGTCGCTACAATTACTCCCACTCCGCCACACACCATTGAGATGAAAGCTCCCACAAAGTAAGCCAACGCTGTTAACCATTTTTATTCACTTAAAAATAGTACTAGCACGAATGTTAATACCACTAATACCATACAAACAAGGTATTCTTGTTTGACATACTCAAGTGTTCCCTATTTCTCATAATGGGTACATCAGATATTTTATATCCAAGCTCAAGGAGAGCTCGTTTTTCATTTTCGGGGATTTATTCGATTAGGGCTTCCGAGTCAGGTTCAGCCTATTATTCAAGATCGATTCTTTTAATCATGAGGTAGTTGTAGATAGACCAAAGAATACCAACAACGCAGCTGACAATAATCAGAATACTAGCACCTTAATAAGAGAGCGGAGATGAACATATGGAAGCTGAGTCTTTTACTTAAGTGGGAATATCCATTTGTTATAATTAGAATTAAGATAAGTAATTGAGAGATTGATATTTTAATAACATTGCATTGCTATTAATGAAGAAACAAATGTTATAATATTTAAACAGTGATTTTTTTACAGCTGAATAAATTGTTGGCAATACGTGATTGGTTTCTTTTAAATTACTAGTTTATACAAAAGAACTGCTTCTGGTCCATATGAATAAAATATATATCACTTCATTCTGAGATAAAATCCGCAGTTATATAATATTCATGTAGATAAACCTCAAAATTAAATTAGACAGACATCACAAAACTAATACCTGGGATAAGCCAGAGCCACCCTTTTTTTTTGATCACTTGCCAACCAAACATAATCGCTTTTCCCCCAAATCCCGATAGGACTCGCATCCACCCAGTACTGATCGTGCCAATCACTAAACTAGTGGTATGAACTCTGCCAAAAAGCCCACTACTGCTCATAAAAACAGTGCAACAAAATCCAAGATTGATAAAAAGTGCAATACAGTTCAAAAAAATGATTCTGACAAACTCAAAAAAATGAAAAAAAAAATCCCTTTAATTGAGCAAACCCATCTTATTGAGGAAGATGGATTGAGGGGATCATTACCCGGAATTTCAGGAAAGAAGGTTCTCCAAAAATATGCCCCTATGCTGTCTGAAAATCAGAAAATAGAACTTATCAATGAAAAAACTGTATATTATATTGGAGTTGGGTGCGGAGTGGGGGAAGATGACTTAGAGGGTCGATACATATGGCGAAAACATTAACAAATTGGCTATCGATATGAACTGCTGTAAGGATTAGGAAGGGGAGCCTTTGGCTAGGTCATTAAAGCCTTTGATCACAAGACTCGTGAATTAATTGCAGTAAAGATTGTGCGAGCTGGCCGTTAGCACATGCAACTTGCCCTAAACTAAATCAATATTCTAATGAAGGTTAAGGAACAAGATATTTAAAACAGAAAAAACGTCCTTCGTATCAAAGATTTCATTGTGTTTCGAAAACACATCTGTATTATCACCTAGTTACTGGCTACTAGTCTCTATCAACTTCTTGAAGCGAATCATTTCAACCCTTTAGATATTCATAACATTCGGGCCTTTGCTATTCAACTACTGGCTTCACTTGCATTTTTGAAATCCTTGAATATTATACACTCCGATATAAAACCTGAAAATGTGCTGATGAAGAATAGGTCTAAGGTTGGAATCAAATTGGTGGATTTTGGGACAAGCATGTTTCTCAACGAGGCTAACTTTTCATATATACAGTCTCGCTTTTATAGAGCTCCTGAAGTCATTCTTGGAGACAAATATCATTTTCCCATCGATATGTGGAGCTTTGCCTGTTTGGTAGCAGAACTACATCTCGGGTCTCCCCTTTTTGCAGGAGATAACGAGCAAGAACAGCTTAGCTTAATTATTAGAGTCATCGGTCCTCCCTCTAAATAGTACTTACAAGTAAATTATATTCTATATAGCGCTGTAAACATTCGAATATATATTTTAACAAGGATTTAACTCCCAAAATAATCAAAGGAAAAGACGGTAAGGCATTGATTCCCAGCAGTAAACCCCTCGAGTCTCTTATTAAAGATTAATTTCTTTGCTCATTCCTCCAGCAAATTTTAAAGATAGAACCTGAATAGCGGCTTACACCCCTCAAAGCTTTGATTCATCCTTGGGTGCTTGACTACTTTCCGGAAGACATTAAAAAGTAGCACCTCAACTAAATTTTGCTTAAAATTAAAAAGGAATAAGGCGACAAATCTCATAAAACCCCAAGTAGTAAACCCTCTTCAGCCACAAAAGGTCACAAGAAGAGAAACTCTGAGCTGCATGGTGGAGTCAATCAATCCCATCGTCGGAGGGGGTCAGAGGGTTTTTTCTGATTTACTCTATTTTCCACTTTTTCCCATTTACAGATTGGCAAAACATTCATAATGTATTTGTTGTTCTTATTGGTTAATTTTATTACTTTTGATAACTAATATGCAAAAATACGATATTCTGGGTCTGATTGGTGAGGGGGCCTATGGAGTGGTTCTAAAATGTCGGTGCAATGAGAACAAAGAAATTGTGGCTATTAAAAAATTCAAGGAGTCTTAGGAAGATTAAATTGTCAAAAAAACTACAATGCGTGAAGTAAAAGTCCTTAAAATGCTGAAGCATCCAAACATCGTCGAACTCAAGGAAGCTTTCCGCAAGAAAGGAATAGTTTACCTTGTCTTTGAGTATGTGCAAAACAATTTGCTTTAAGTCTTAGAAAAATCTCCCTAAGGACTAGATACTGAACTCATTCGGATGCTTCTTTATGAATTATTAAAAGGACTTGCTTACATGCATTCACTTAACATTGCACATAGAGACATAAAACCTGAAAATCTTTTGATTAGTGACAGGAAAGAGATGAAAATATGTGATTTTGGATTTGCAAGGCAATTGAAGCGACCCAGTGGAGATTAGAACTTAACAGATTACGTTGCCACAAGATGGTATCGTCCGCCTTAATTATTAGTTGGAGCTTCATACGGAAAGGAGATTGATATTTGGGCAGTCGGCTGTATATTTGGGGAACTCATAGACGGTAATCCCATGTTTCCAGGTGAGAACTAACTTGATCAACTCTTTCTTATCCAAAAATGTCTCGGCCCTCTGACTAATGATCACTCTTAAACATTCCTCAAAAACCCAAGATTTCTCGGTATGAAATTCCCTTAAATTCACAATTTGTAAAGCATAGATAAGAGATATATCGGCAAACTTACACCGAAAGCAATGAATTTTCTAAAGCAACTATTGAAAATGAATCCAACTGATAGATTAACTGCAATTGATGCTCTGAAGCATCCGTATTTTGATGGTATTAGGGAAGAGGATTTAATTCGCAAAATGTCTTCTAATATCTACAATAAAAATGAAACCAAGATAGCATATCCAAACTCCACAATACGAGATTAATAACCAAGGACAGTTAATAATGAACGTAAAAAATACTCCAACAATTTTTACAACCTTCCCTTGAACGAAAGAGAACGAACTGAGGAAGCTTTAACAGCAAGTTAATTTAACAGAACAACTAAATTTAACATGACTCGAAAGCCCAAAGAGGATATTAACAAATTACTCAACTCTAAGGGTTTTAATGGCAATTTGCACTCTAAATCAGTCAACAGAGCTTCAAAACCGGGCCAAAAGCAATTAAAAGAAAAAAATATTAGCCTGTAGAAGCATCAAAATAAGGAGATTATAACTAAGACTCAAACCGGTTTCTATATAACTGGAGGAGGATCAATCCAATAGCGTGAGGAATAACAGTATAATAGTAGTATCAACCATTACTCTCGAAATAAGATATATAATACGGAACATCCGAAATCACGAACAAACCAGCGCACTAAAAATATGCCAACTAATACCGAGGAAATCACTTAATAGGATGAATTATGGCAATCCACAGGGCAATTGCCCATTATTATGGTGGGTTCTCAGCATCAAAAAGGAGATAAGATAACTAAAACCCACGGACCTACCAACATTATTATCACAAATAGTACCTTCAATTATAGAAGTCATCACTGATATTATTTTTCATCTTAAAAATATTCAACTATTGATTTTTAAATTGATCAAAAGTATCAAGCGATCAATTTTAAATAAGAGTCATTTCTATTTAAGACTCATCAATTTGTCTGCGGATAAAAATAATCTATTTGCCATTTGATATAATTTAGTATTTTGATAAATTAAACAACAGTTCAAATGAATTTTGACAATTTGGAAACAATCAAACATTCCTATGATCATTTTTAACCTAATGATACAACTCTTGATGAAATTTATGACTTTTATCAACCTAAAAATACTTCGTAGGAAAGTCTCACTCAATAAATCGCTCATGATTTCTCTTACTCACATCAAGGATTTCATATTCATAGGCAATAATAGTTATAATAGAAAACTGAGTAGTCATAGATGTGCCATTCACTTTTCAGATAAAAAATTGTGCATAAACTATCTGGAGTGCATGAAAAATATTTGAATTCCAATGCATCTCCCTTGACAAAGAAATCGTTTCGATCTTAAAAAAAAATAATTTCTTCAGTCAGACCGCAATTAATGTAGAAAATGGAAAAGAGAAATATTAAGGAACCTTGTACGGAGGAAATTTTTAAATTGAATCCTTTGAATTAGGGATTACAAGGATTAAAAATTGAAGCTGAACAATTATACAACGTATATTTAAATCTATTTAGCAACTGTTTAGCAGATTCAATAAGAGTTAAGACGAAAAAAATATGTCCTTTTTGTAGCTAGGTTTGAAGCAACCAAAGGCCTTAGGAAAAGGTCGAACCTAAAGGGAAATTAAAAATATTCTCAAATTCCTTCAAACTGGTGAAATGCCTTAATAGTACATCACCCTATTTTTGTAATCACTTCGTAAATGATATTTCTATTGTTAATTAATCGTTAAATTAAAGAATTTATAGCGAACATGAGCAACATTCGAGTCCAAAATACAGGTCTTAAATATAAAGTATTAAAATCACATCTTTTACTCAAGGATATGCCGCGATGCTTTTAAAAGCATTGCGATTACTAGTTAGCCACTCTCCCTGATATGAGGGTTCGAAAATATAAAATGAGCACCGAGTTTATTGACAAGGTTTTGCAAGTCGCAGAGTGGAGGCATAATATGGCAAATCCAGTGGTTCATTGCTTCTTTCTTAAACTTCTGTCTCCTACACCCGCTTCTAAAAAGATAAGTATTTAAATATACATCGAAGATATTTAAATTCCACTTCAAAATCTAAAAAAATTGATTTTAAATTAGGCTCTCTACTTAGTCATTGAGGCAGTCAAGGCTTATCAACTATTATTGGAAAAATTCAAAGAAGTATCAGTCAGTAACTAAACATTCGGACTTACAGCAAGTGGGCTGTGTGTCTCTTGGTTGAGTAGTCATCTATAACTCAGCCACTGCCAACAAGGAGAAAAAGTACTGAAAAATTCGCTTTAAATTACAGAAGAAATTATTAGATTAGTGAAGATAAAAAGTGAGCCAATTTGCCAACTTTTTCTTTCAAAAATATAGGAAGGACTTGATAGAAATAAATAATGCCCTTTGCCCAAAAAAATATCTTTTAGCGAGATTCTAACTTATCTGGCTAATTTTGCAAACATTAACAAAGTAAAGCTTCCTCTCAACCTAAAATATTTAGTCAATCAAAAACGACTTTTCAATAATTTATATTCAATAAGATCAAAAAATGACATCTTGAACAGCCGAGAAGCCTTTTCAACTCAAAATAGAACCATGAAATAGTTTAACCATGACCAGCAATCATGTAAAAAAATTAATTCAAAAAGTCCCATTGAAGCCTATGGAAAACCTAGGAAAAGCCTTAATAACTATTATCCAACTCTAAGGAAGACTATAGAGCAAAATTAAAAGAATAATGCTAACATTATGGTAAATAGTCAGAATAACAACTTATCCATGGGTTCATCGAGGAGGAAGGAAAGTTTTTCTCTAAAATTCTAAACAATACGCAAAATTCAGGATTCTTTCGTGAGTAAAAATTAAGGCTCAAGTTCCTCTAATTCCAAGATCGAGTATTCCAGCTGCAAAAGTCAATCTTTCAAGCACAATCATCTTGTCAATAAAATTAAAACTATTAAGCTATAGACAACCCGTTCATCTTAAAATAACAATGGGTTTAAAAAACACTCTGGAATTAGCGATAATGCTAAAACAGCTGGATCGATCTTTGATCCTTCAAAAAAATCAGAAACAGACAATTCGATGGTGGATGGAGAAATCAATTGTCAGACAAGGAACAAATCAATTATTGGAGGAATCCCTTGCAGGATCCTATAAAATTTAAGCGATACAGAATAGTATGAATCTCATGAAACTTCACCCTATAATAATAAATAACAAATTGCCAAGTAATCAGATCAAGCAAAAGCACCACTTCAGATGGTGGACCCCCTCTTTAATATAGTCTTAGAATAGCATCCTCAAAAAATAATTAAAGCTAACGAATGGGTCACTACCATTCGCAATCTTACCAATGGAGACACCAAATTGCACAAGAGCATTATTGAGGGCCAAGACTTTAATAACTACCTTTCTGATGTTCGACTTGAAAAACTGGATGGATTAACCAGACAAATGGTTGTCAGTCTCATTCCTCATGAGTCCAAAAAATAGTTAAATAGCGATCATCGATGCATCACCGAATCTTAGTGATTGAAGAAATTTTAATTTACTTTTTATATTGAAATAATTATATTTCTTGTAGCATTAAAAATTTTCTTATTTTGGAGAAACTTCTTTGTTAAATAAAAAAAAAGTAAAAAAATGAAAGGAATATCCTTAGAATACATGTAATTTATAAAATCAATCTTTTTATTGATTAAATAATGATATTGTAAGATTATTGGATTATTATATAAAAATAAATCTCATACTCAAACGATATCAATAAAAGATTAATAAATAAAGATGTATTCTACAAGCATTTTTACTATAAACAAATAATGAAAGAGATTATTTTAATATTATTAAGTGCATTCAAAATGCAAGCAAATCAAAAATAATGTGCAATGAATCATTATATTCTGCTTTCGGCAAATAACTCAAATCCAAATATTAACCTTATTTTATGTTTATTATTGACAGCAAATCATCTATATATCAACTGAAACATACTTTCGGAAATATACTATCATCAGGCACTTCTCATTCAATAATTAATTTTAAATAAATGTCGAAGTAGCATTATAATTTATCAATATTTTTATTTTTATTTAATTAATTTTAACAATGACTCTCGAATTATATTGTTTGTTGTATCAGCACAGATTTAATAATACAAAAAAAATTGGTAATAAAATGATTATTTTATATTTTTAAAAGTAAGTTATTTTAACATCCAAGTAATGAAAATAATGAACTGACTTGTAAATCTTTTCCATTAATAAAATGATGAAAATTAAAATCAATATATTTAGCAACAATCACACTGGCATTCATAACAATCTTTGATAAAAGATCCGCTGCCTTGTGATATACTACTTTTGCTATAACTAAACACTTCATTACTGTTAGCATTGAATTTTATTTGCTTTTTCTTAATTTTATGCGATAAATTTTCTTTTTCTTCAGAATTTGTAGGGATAGGGTTAATTTTTTTTGAAAATGCATTTCTTAAAAACCATGACTATTTCTGCTGGTATTAACAAATCATATGCGATTTAAGACTCAATTCAGTTGAATTCTGCATGCATTTTAAATTGTCAATACCTTGTGACATGACTGGTTCAAGTACAATATGTGATTGCCTTCTTGTAATCGATAATTCCACATACCGATTGTTGTTCGTTGCCTATTTTTTTTTAAACGTATATCGCCTGGTTGATTTGAGAATGCTCTTTGGATTGTTCATAGAAGAATTATAAATAACTTTTAATTTGTGGATAAACTGTAATCAAAGATAGGGCTGGAGGGAAGCAAAATTGAAGTAGATCTTCTCTATCCTTTGAAGATCCTTTATTCTTTCATTCTATTTTTATATAATTCTTCTTTATTATTATGGAAGATATATTAATTTAATCTTAATATTAAGATATTTTTTCTATTTTCACTAAATTAAAATTTAAAAAATAAAGCATTTTATATACTCCATTTATTTATTATATTGCAAAGAATCTTCGCACTTCTAATTAATATTTTTTACATAATAAAAAGATATATGGTAAATATTTAAAACAGAGGCATTAAATGACCTTATCATAGCCGGTATAGCTTAGTGGTAGAGCATTTGCCTTGTAAGTAAAAGGTCGTGGGTTCGACTCCCACTATCGGCTTTTTATTATTAGCCTCCCCTTAAAATAATTCATCAAATGAAGACTTTGCCTTTTTATAATTAATACTAAACCTGCTACATCAATACTGATCGTTTTAAAAATTCTTTTGTTAAAAAATTAAATTTGATATAAAAATAATATTACTTGAAACTAAATATTGATTGGTTATAAATAAACTTTACCTTTATTTAAAATGAAATTATTGAATGTTAAAGTTTATTATGATGTATAGTAACTTAAAATAAATAATATTAGTTAAAGGATATAATTTCCCTATTAAATTCCCTAGTTCTTATTCTAAAATTCAAATTATAACAATGATTTCTTATTTTTTAAATTTGTTTGATAAAAATAATATCATGGTGAATTCAATCAACGTATTTCAAGGAAAGAAGGAGTATTTACTGAATATTTTTATATTTCTCACTTGTAAAGGACTCGCCATTCCATTATTCATTAATTTTAACCCTTTAGGTTTTTATTATTATGTCTTGCGCAGCTCGCAGGAAAAGCTGGCTAACTTGCAATTGTTTATTTTATCTTGTTGCCTTTTTAATCCCATCTTTTTCCGAATAAAAGCTAGGGAATCCTGAGATGCCGGTATTTTCTACTCTTCCGTCATTTCTTCCTTCTTCTATCGTCTACCAAGCAAAATATAATTAACTGCATAATTTGATTTATACTGATATTCAAAGGCTTTTTCCCTAACAACTACATGCTACGATTCTTTAGATCTTGTGATGAGTAAACGCTTAATGTGCGAGTTTGGATTTAGAATTTACTGTTATAGAAAGAATTTTGGTTTCTTGCTGGCGAACGAGTTACGGCAATATGATTGGAGGAGGCTGTTTGTTATATTTTTGGAGATATTTTTTCTGCAAATATATCAGCATCACTCATATTTTCTTCTTGGTCTTCCAACCTTGAAATCTACAATAATTTTTTCTGGGCTAATTCCTCTGGATTTGTGAGCAGAATTTTTCTCTTTTTCTTAATCTTTCTAATGTTATGCATTGAACTATATTTATTGACAATTAATTTAGATTTATAAAATAAGAGTGAGCAGTAAACAAAACTATACTCCTTGATTTATAATGATTGTCTGAAATATGAATATTATAATTATCACAATTGGTCATTTAGTTTTTATTCATATCTTATAAAGACTCCTCAATAACAGTAGTAGTATTCATAAAATTAAATATCAAAAATCAATGACTAATAAATTAGATATGAACTCTATCTTTGGATTATGAATAATTTTACAAATGCGAATCAGACATCATTCATCTACTATGTTAACTAGAAATATGACACCTTCTCCATCAAAGTTTATCATTGATGGCTGCAGCTAACTGTCATCGGTCAAACCCAATAAATTCATTAAAATCACCAAGTAGATAATTTCTTGAGGCTATTTTTAAAATAGTTTGATTCTTCTTTTTTGATTAGCAATCCAATAATTAGTGTTGTTTGGGTCAAACATAAATGGTAAATGTTATCGCATTGATTATAGAAAACAATATGTCTTTTTAGGGATTAAATTTTCGATGAAAATTCATAATATTATTAGATACTTTTTTTATAACCAAATTAGCAAATATTAATTAACTAATATTAAAATCAAAGTTAATAAAAATCAATATTGTCTAGCATTTTCATAACTATTTCTGGGCTAGACCGTAGCCTATCAAAGTTAGAATGGAGGGTGATCTTTCGGATAGAAGCTAAAATGGTTTCCTTAGATTCATGTAGCAGACAGTCAACAATATGCTGATAGTATAATAATTTTTATAAAAGTACCTGGTAGTGTTGCTCCTACTTGATTATAAGAGACTGAATAACGTCCTTTAAACAGTTGTTCAGCCAGTGCCAGTCATCGTTTTAAAAGGACAGTATTTCCTTTGGTATACAATAATTATTTTTGACTTTCGTCATACCAGGCTGCTTATCCCACTTAAATTCCTCAACTAATCGGCCCAAATGCCTACTCATAAAGCGCATTAAATTCTCATTGATTCCTTCATATTTGGCCATATTGCACATAAGATAGTGTATGTATTGACACAAATTAAGTTGCTCCGTGTAGCATTTATGCAAATTAGCTAACTGCTTCTCTATATCCTTCAAAGGTTTAACATGAGCAAATACTTCGAAGTCACAATCTATTAAATTGATTCGTTATAAAATTTTGGGATGAAGTAAGGCCAAAAGATAATATTTAACTTTAGGTGGGAATTGACTAAAATATTGCTAATTAGGACAGAAATCAGTCAGCTGACGAATTAATTAACATTTATCTTTTCCTTTCCAGGGGTAATGACGAGTCAGGAGATAAAAAATAAATACCCCCATAGCAAATGAATCGCATTTACTAGAATACCAGTTGCTAGCTAATGATTAGAGTGGCATAAAGAGCGGGCTGCCAATAAGATACTCTTCTTTTATAATTGTATCAAAATCAGGCAACTAATAGGCAAATCCGAAGTCTCCCAACTTCCAAACACCTTTCCTTAGAAGGACATTTGCTGGTTTTATATCTCTGTGCATGATTTTAATGCTGGCTAAATGCTGACAAGCAGCTCCTATATTCTTAATAATTGTGCCCAGGTTAAGATCAGCATTAGCTTAAATGAGGGTTTGTAATGATCCTCCCTCACAAAATTATGTTATAATGTAACAGTTATTGGGAGTATAGTAAACATCTAATAATTTAACAATGTTTGGGTGATTAATTTTTTTTAGCAATTTTATCTCATTTTACAGTAAAGAGCGACGGTGATTAGTCATATTGCTCAGTTTGACCACCTTGAGTGCTACTATCTTATTCTTATCATCATGAGTGATGCCTCTATAAACAACACTACTGAAACCACATCCAATCACATCTCCAAGATAATAGGAATATGGTCCAATTCTCTTCTTGGAAAAGCGAGGCTTTCTTAAGTCTTCTTATGAAAGCTTTAGACTATTCTTTAGACTGCTCGAGGAATCAGTATCTGTGGTCTGCTCTTTTAGTTACTTCTCAGATAATTCATCACTGATTTAGCTCTGTTTGCTCATATATAATTATTTTAACCAAAATCGTAATAAAAATCAGCGATTGCACTCACTAAGGTCGTAAAGTTCCCTATATTTCATTATATAGGGAAGCTGCCCTATAACTCAATTTTCCTTTCGACGTCCCGCTTAGCTGATACAAACCCAATAAAACTTCCTGTAATTACTCTATTGATAGACATTTAGGTAGCAAAGCTAATTAATGAGCCTATGAAAAAAGGCTAACTGTTAGGACATCGATGAAGCGATGGGAGTAAATCTATAAGAAATTTCGCCACAAATGATGAGTGGTATTCGCTGTGAGCTTTTTCAGAGGGCATTTGCTTATAAGCATGAGACGAAGCAAATAAATAGGATCATCTAAATATTATAAAAAATACCGAGCTCAAGGGCACACTCGAAAGCTGAGTTGACCTCATCATGAGCTAATAAATCTATAATTTTCAACCAAGAAGCTTTGATATCAAGAGAAAATTACTACTCTTGACTAATCTAGCTAATGGGAGCTTATAATTTTTATTGGGGCTTTATTTTACTCTTTTATCCAATGACTGTTTTGGGAGGATTTTTTATTATTATTTGGTAATCCACTTTTTCCTCAGGGAGAGGATCCTTCTTGACAGTTTGCTGGGGAACAGCCTTTGTATTGGGAGTATATATTGGTAAAGGCTGTTGATGTGGAACTGATTCTTCATAACAGCTTAATGCAATTTATTCTTATATTTATTTAGCATGATCGTCCACTAAAGGTGATTTCACAGATGAAAATCTGTCCTTTGGATTTAGAGTAAATTGATTATGTTGACTAGAAATAGGGGAACGTAAACGGCTCTCTAAGCTTTAGGTAAAATTAAGGGAGTTACTATTGTTGGGCTCAGGAAAAGGACGAGCTATATTAATTTGAGGCTGGGTGATTGTGACTGGCCGAGGTGAAGTTTCCACTAGCTACTCAGTATTATCTTTTTTCATAAATTTACTAACGGCACTCATTCTTGTTTTCTTTTCATTGATCATCTCCTTGATGCACTCAATACTTGATTTTCCTTCAACTGGCTCGATAACTTACACACCATTCTCTGGTACTTTGGAACTTTCAAGCATATGCAGATCACTTTCATTAAGCACATCATTCAGGTTGGAGCTTACCTGAGAAAGGTTATATTCCTCAACCATTTCACCAAGTTATTATTGTGAAAGAAGAAAATCAGGATTTAATTGAGGAGTTTGAGATAAATGGCTTTCAAATTGTACTTATTTATCTTTTCCTAACTTGTTAAATTGGGATGATTTATTTTAGTTATTCGGTTTGGAAGAGGGAAAGGGCTCGTTACTATTTCTTTTGTGCTGTTGTTCACTTTAGACCTTGCTATTTTTTCTAATATATTCTTTTACAGGCTCGATATTAAATTTTCTGCCATCTTCGCTGTGAGTGGTGTTGAAATTGATATTCATATTTCTGCCCTGCTCCATCAAATTTTATTCTTCTTTTCGGAGTTATTTTGCCTCTTCTTAACTAATTTATATATCTTAAACTTTGACATTTTTAGACTTTGGATTAGATTTGCTTGGCTTAGAACTTCCATGTGGATCATATATCATTTGCTCCCCTTCCTCCACCTCTAATCCGACTTAATCCTCTCCTAAATTATTGTTATTAGCAGTGATAGGTTGTTTCATATTTTTTGTATTAGTACCCTTTGGTGGAGATATATTTTTTTATTGTCCAGCAAATTATCCAAACTTATCCAAGTGCTTATTTTATTTCACTCCCTTTTTTATATATTCCCGAAGTTCTTCCAAATGTTCTTTGTGAGATTTGCTATTGCTATGACTATTTGGAGATGTTTCCACTTTTCCATGTGAGCCTCCGCCTACTCCACTACCCCTTTTAATATAATTTTTAGCCCTGTTATTGGCACCCCATCCTCCTTTTACTAATTTTTATAAATCTTCCTTCATGAAAGTAAGTTAATTTTATAATTTTTATCGATCTTCTTTTGACTTAGAACGTTCCATCTTTTTATTGTTTCGTTTTTCTTATAGAGACTAAATATTCTTTTAATTACTGCAAGACCTTTGCTTTTAGGAGATTCATCGCGCTCTTATCTCCAACTTTTCAAAGCTCTTGCTGCTGCCATCTGAACCTGGATTATTCGATGTCTAGCAGCTTGCTGCAGTGATTAAATCACATTCAAATCTCTTAGTTTTTCCTTTTCCGTCACGGAGAGAAGTGTTCCTAGTTTTTAAACGATACGGCAAACACCCACTTTACACTAAATAATCTAATATATACCATGTAATTATTGAAATTACTGGTCGTAGCTGAATCTTTCATTCCTCCAATTACTGGCATAAGTTTTGACAAAAAATTTACAATTCTTCCTTCTAGAAACGAGAGTTCTCTGGCTTCCAACATTGATGCCACTGCTTGAAATAATTCATGATATTAGCAATTCACTTTTAGGATAACTGTGAGCATATCTGGGGCTAGTTTTTGCAACATTTATTGGTTATTAGTCTTGCGATTGTAGAGAATGATTTCGTTAAGACAAACTGCTGCTGTTGCTTGTGAACCTTTGTCGACTCCTGATTTGAGGATAGCTAGCTTACATCATTAATACAGATGAGCGGTGAGTATATGATTGAGAAAATTGTATCAATTGACTGACCTTGCAAGCAATATGTTGCCACATCCAGCAAAGCGCGGGCACAGGCCTGTTGCACTGTGGGACTATGATCAGAAAAATAGGAGTGCAATATTTAAACTAGTCGAAAGCCACTTTTTAATAAAGAAGGCGGCTTGTCAAGGGGATCGAGCAGTTTATCCTGATAAGTTTGTGCCAAGATTGAGACGACTAAAATTTAATGTTCTTTTGTCGTGCTATTAGAATTAGACTTGAGGTTTTTTAGAATGGCTAGATAGCTACGCAGATGTTCAGGCTCACGATATTGTTCAATTAGCTTTCTCAATTCAGTTAAACCCTATATTAGAGTTGTATTACTATTTATCTAGTTTAGCTAGATTGCAGTTTTTGAAGTCCTTGAGCAAAAGCCTGCTTGACTTGAGCTATCAGCTGTCTATACTTATTCCCTTGCAGCAAACTTAAATTATCTAGACTGTCTTCGATGCAATGAGGGGGAGACTGTGATTTACTCATCCTAATTAACAGTTATACATAAGCATATGATAAATGTGTCAAAATCATATTTAATACAACATATCCATATATATGAGATGTGGAGATATCAAAGTCTTTGCAAATAATATTGGCCTTGAATGTATATGTCTATGAGATATTTGAATTAACATACCTATGTTTTTAAGAGATGCAAAAAAGCGTATTTGTTGGTTAGTGGAACAAAAAATGTTACTAATAAATATCCTTATTACTATTTATTTGATAAATTATATATTTAAAAGCTAAATAAATAGCATAGCTTCAAATAGAAAGAAAGAAATAAACTTATTTGATTGTATTAAAAGGGAAGAAATTTTATCAATATTTTTAAAAATTGTTTAAAGATATTAGCTCAGTGAATAAGTATAAACTCTTCCACTATATATTGTGCTTTTTAATTATATATTTTTAATTTAGATCGAACTCGTAATCTAAGACATTATTTATGAAATAAAGAATTCCATATTGTGTATGTATCTGAACTATTATGGTCTAATAATCATGATTTGAATATAATAATAATTTGTCACTGTTGATGGAAGAAAGTCAAACGATCCTGCTCCCTAAAATAAAAAAGATAGATTTTAAATGCAAAGTCATGCTCGATCCAGCTGATTTTAGAAGAGGCCTACCTGCAACAAAGATGCCAGAACTCAATGAAAAAGGCATCATACTCTCTCTCCATAGCAAAAAGGCAGGTGTTGGTAAATTAAACAGCTAAGGGTCTCTCAAGCTTAATATCATTTACACTGCGCAAGTTTTCACAGTTATCAATAGATATATTGAAGTTAAGGTTATCGATTAATATGGAGATAAATGGATCGGCATGTTTCTGGGCATTACTGTAAAGGGACATGGAGGTTAAGGCATTATTAGAGGGTGCAGAGTTATCAAGATAGAGGGCAGTTGTCTAATTGTTGAGGGGGTAAGTGAAGCTGGAAACGAAGTGTGGGAAAAATTATACAAAAAAGTGTAGAAAATATTAGAATAGTAAAATTGATTAGATATTGATTTTACCAAACTAATATTATTCTTTTAAATTATAGGATTCTTAATGTTAAAGGGATATAAAAAATCAACCATCTAGTATTTTTCAAACCATATAAGAATAAAAGTCATTTGAAGTTTCATTTATACAGTCTCCGGAATCCATTTCATCTATTGTTAATAACTGAATATCTTTATAAGTTCCTTCTGCTAGTTCGAAAACAAATTATCTAGTTTATGATTGATATAAGCTTAATAATTTGTTTATTATTGACATTTAATCAACTATAGTTTATGAATCACGAACCAAAAAATCAGATACTTAAGACCTAGAAAGCGCTCCTTTTATTAAGAAATAAAGTGGCCGAACTGATCCAAAAAAAGATGTAAAGTGATTAGTAATCTATCAAACTCAGCAATTAACTGCAACAATTGCAATCATAAATATCTGAATGTGCTCTTATTCTCCAATAAGGAATGGAAATGATGAATTTAAACAAGGAATAGTTGCCCTTTCATAAAAAAGATTAACTTTTTCAGAATGTGAAAGTCAACATATTTTTATGGCAGATTCTCAACTTCATTTGTATTCATTCAAAAACATTTCCAAATTATTTTCAGCAAAATATTTCACTTCTTTTAGCAGTTGACGTCGATTTTTAGATATCCCAGTCTGTTAATTCAATGAAAAATGCACATATTTTCATTCATAATCTGATTTCTAAGATAATAAAAGATGGTCAATATGAAGAGTTCAAAATATGTTTACTTGAGTGGTTTTCGAGATTAATCATATACCACTTTGAGAGATCAACCAATAAATATCAGTCTTTATCTATAAAATTTTAATCCACAAAAGGAGAGGATACCATTGTAAGTGAGATGGAATGGTTAGGATACATCTTCCACCAATTTTTCAATGGATAGAATTAATATTAGAGTTCTCTAATCTAACAAACAGTCTCATCATCTAAAAATACCAAGATGACATACTATATTTTGCACATGCTCGGAAACTATTTTCAATAAATAGTGGATAAACGAGTAACAACTGAGTTGGTGTCTGGGTTCGAGTGTGATTTAGCTCAAATTAAAGAAATGTATGAATCAAAAGGTTCTTGCTTAGTGGAAATTAAAATTAGTAAAGTAGATTTAGCCTATATTTGTTCAGTGTTTAAAATATAAATAGCAAAAACAATCTCTTTTATCAAGTAATATTTATCATGTTGTACTAAAAATAAAAACTAGGAAGATTTTGCTATCATTTTATAGAAATGGAATAATAGCATCTAAATAATTATGTAAATTTGTAATATCTTCAACTGTGTTCTTTTTATTGGAGGTTATAATAATAAATTACAGAATTTCGTTATTCAACACCTTCTCGAAAAGGATCCAGTTTTGTTGTCACTGCTGGAGATATCATATCTGCTCTATCGAAACATTTAGTCCACCAAATATCAGACAAAGCTTGCTTTAATTGTATAAATGTAGAAATAAGCTAAGCTTAAATTGTTTCAACTAGTTTAAGTCGATGTAGCCGACTTTTCCACTATTAATGTGAAATCGCTTCAACTGGAGAGGATTTTAACAGATGGACAACTTGTTAGCATCTTGAGGCTCCTCACCAACCTCGTTCATATCAACCATCGTGCACAGTTACCTTTCTAAGATGATCCTCGGTATTTGCACATGATCCTTTCTCTAACTCATGACAGTGTATCGCAAATCACCATGAAAGAATGGGCAATTATGTTTATTCGCAATGTCTGCGAGTGGAGCGAAATATTAAGGTCTTAAATTGGCAAAATTAAGATGGAAGTAAAGATGGAATGATGGAATGCTAGCTTGTTTATAGTTAATTATATAAAAATTGGTAAATGTTAGGCTTTTGCCAAATTAAGACCCTTGTTTAAATAAAACTGGAGTATTTCAGTAAAATGGCTGCTGTGTATTGGTGTGATAAAATATGGAAGCATATATTGCATAGTAATTGTCAAAGTATATTATCATACTTTAAACTAAACTTTTTATTAAAGATTTTTTCCCAATAGTATACCTAAAAATGAAATAACAGCCTATTTGCAAAACTGCGGTGATTTGTCATAATAGACAAAAAATAAATGATCAAATTAGACTAAAATGGCAGCTGCTGCTTGCTTTTATTAGTTTTAACAAAAAATGGTAGATCTTTATCTTTGTTTTTAATCTCAAAATACCAAAACATGTGCCTTCAAAAAAACAAATGATTGAATCGAGTCCACACATCAAAAAGTATAAAGTATAAACCACTTAAAAACCAAGGTCGTCTTTCTTGAAGAAGAGATACTGTTATTTTGAACATTCATCATTTTGATGTCAAACGAATAGCCTATGAGCAATCATGACACAAATGAATTATTTTTTCACCCTGCCACTTAAAATGATATTAGGCTAAAGTCAGCTTAAATTGATTGTCTGAATTGATATTTTTATAACTTATTTCATATCTGAAACATGAGATAGATTGTTCACGTTCAGGCAGGCCAATGCGGCAACCAAATAGGTGCCAAATTTTGGGAGGTCATATCCGATGAACATGGAATTGACCCCACTGGCTCCTACCATGGTGACTCCGATCTACAACTCGAAAGAATTAATGTTTACTACAATGAGGCGACTGGAGGAAGATACGTCCCTAGAGCAGTTTTGATGGACCTTGAGCCAGGTACCATGGATTCAGTTAGAGCTGGACCATTTGGACAGCTATTTAGGCCAGATAACTTCGTGTTCGGACAGACCGGCGCTGGAAATAACTGGGCTAAAGGTCACTACACAGAGGGTGCAGAACTCATCGATTCCGTCCTTGATGTTGCCAGGAAAGAGGCAGAGGGATGTGATTGCCTTCAAGGTTTTCAAATTACCCACTCTTTGGGAGGTGGAACTGGATCAGGTATGGGAACTCTCCTTATATCCAAAGTTAGAGAGGAATATCCAGACAGAATCATGGAAACCTTCTCCGTGGTTCCTTCTCCAAAGGTTTCAGACACAGTCGTTGAGCCTTATAATGCCACTCTTTCAGTTCATCAGTTGGTTGAAAATGCAGATTAGTGCATGGTCATCGATAACTAGGCACTCTACGATATCTGTTTTAGAACTTTGAAGTTGACAACTCCTACATATGGTGATTTGAATCACCTCGTTTCAGCAGCAATGTCTGGAGTCACCTGCTGTCTCAGATTTCCCGGTCAGCTTAACTCAGATCTTAGAAAATTAGCTGTCAACCTCATTCCATTCCCTAGACTTCACTTTTTCATGATTGGCTTTGCTCCCCTCACTTCAAGAGGTTCCCAACAATACAGAGCCCTTACAGTTCCTGAACTGACTCAGCAGATGTTTGATGCCAAAAATATGATGTGCGCAGCCGATCCTCGTCATGGTCGCTACCTAACTGCTTCAGCACTGTTCCGTGGCAGAATGTCAACCAAATAAGTGGATGAGCAGATGTTAAATGTACAAAACAAAAACTCTTCTTACTTCGTTGAGTGGATCCCCAATAACATCAAATCATCAATCTGCGACATCCCTCCCAAGGGTTTAAAAATGGCAGTGACTTTTATAGGAAACTCTACAGCCATCCAGGAAATGTTTAAACGAGTGGCTTAGCAATTCACAGCTATGTTTAGAAGAAAGGCTTTCCTCCACTGGTATACAGGAGAAGGTATGGACGAGATGGAGTTCACTGAGGCAGAGTCAAACATGAATGATTTGGTCTCAGAATATCAGCAGTATCAGGACGCCACTGCTGAGGAGGAGGGCGAATTTGAGGAAGAGGAAGCCGCCTGATCTTTATTCCAATTATAACAACCTCAATTTTAATTATCCATTTAAACTATGCACTACTGCCTCTTAATTTTGAAGAGGTAAAAATAAACTATTTATGAATGTATGGAATTTTATACTAATTCTATATTGTTATAAATATATAGACTTTCAAAGAGCGAAAATAATTTGTAATTAAAATTTTATATTAATTTTCTTCCATATTTTGGAAGTAAAGAGTAATTATTAAATTAAAAGGAGGAATATGCTGTCTTGTAGCCAAAGACTCAGTCGGTAAGTCAGGAGCATACAATATTTACAAAACATTATCAATGCGACCATGAAATATAGGCAGATGATTTACTGCAATTTCATCAATAAGATGAGACTAATGGTGATTGATAAAGATCAATCCATCGTAATCGAGCCAATAATTGTGAAACCGCATGACACTGATCTCATTACAGATAATTTCGGGATATTTTTAAGTTGATAGAGCAAAAATGAACTCTCATATTTTAAACAAAACATTAAATCTCTATTTTCTCTATTTATTAGTGCATGATTGCTAGCAAACATAAATATTAGAATTTTAATCATTAACAAAGGAAGAAATCATGCAATGCAGCTCAGCTTGCTACTGTGAAGAGAGTTATCATTTCAAGTCCCAAGCCGCAGCACTTCAATCACTTTCAAGGTAATCAAAGTGCCGAAGTTAAGCTTATCCACGCAAGAATAACCATTGTGAATTCCCACTAGTTTATTGTTATCCTTGATAAAGACTGGTGGTCCGCTTCTGCTGGTATCATCATAATAGATAACCCCGTCGCCAACTCATTTGGCTGCCTTTTGTATTTTGTAGAAGGATGTTAATTTGCTCTTAAACTTGTTTTTGATACTAATAAAAATATAAACTTGGAATCGATTTAAGAGAAAATGACTTGTTTATAATTAAGTGATGTATATGATTATTAAATATTGTAAAAAACGTCAGCAACAGGATTCGAACCTGCGAGGGTATGATATACCCAACAGATTAGCAATCTGTCTCCTTAACCTCTCGGACATACTGACTTTCATACTTATCTGCCTTTTACTTTCTAATTATCAAATCCAGATATTAAATATCGTTTGTAAAGCAACTTAATTATTATGGCAGATTATTATTTTCACCAAGCCAAGTAAATATACTATAATTATATTAGACAATTCCCATAAAATTAATATTAGCCTCTGATTTAATAGTTTAAATCAGTTGAGAATATAAACGACATTTAAAATATAACTTCAATCAACACAATAATTAAAGCAGTTAAGATAAACGACGAACTAATATCATTTCACTTTCAATGAAGATTGGTCTCAATTAAAATGAATAAACAATATTTTATTTATTATCCATTCCAACATGTTCAAATTCTTATTAATTCCTTTTATTAATAACAAATTCACACATTATTCATTTAGATAGTTGACAACAGATTATGTATGGATATGCCTGGAATAGAAATTAAATAATTTCATCAAGATACAAATTCTTCTTTTGTTTCAAAATCCCAGTTTTTCAGAAGAATAAACATATAACTAATTTCATATTTATCAATAAATATCCACATTTAATACAATATTGATGATGTAATAGGAAGAGTATTAGGGTTTAAAAAATGGCTCGTATTTTCACATTATCAACAGAGAAAAATAGGGCAATTAGTACACTCTTACTTATCCAACTGATTCCCCAAATCCTGTTCTTCATTTCGCTCCTTTTAGCGATAGTTCTCCGGATCAAATTTGGATGATTGAGTAAGTTCAGCAAAATAAATATGAAATCGTTCATGCATACTCCACTTTTGTTCTTAGAGCTAACCGAAAAGATAGTAAGCTTGTTCACGGAACTCAAAGTGCAAATTAACTATTTTTCCTCCAAAAAAGTGATCCCATAAACAATCCATTAGAATATTCAATTAAGGAAAGCAAGCTTTCTGATTTTTTATTTGATGTTTCGCTGAAGTTCTCAGTGGGAAATCCAAAAGCAGCAAGGTTCCGATGGTAATTAAAAAAGATTAGAGGAACCAATGATCTGCTAAAAAGCTGCCTCGTTCAATTCGCTTATTCTGGAATGTATTTAGATGTGCCAGAGTCCTCGATCAAGAAAGGTGTGGTAATAAATCAATATCCGTTAAATAGTCGATGTAATCAAAGATGGAAAGTTCAAAAAGTGGGGGATAAAGGATATATGATAATCAGTATAAGAAGTAAATTATGCCTTTCGATAAAAGGCAGAAAAGATAGAGCTGGGTCATAGATTATCCAAGAAAGTCCAAATGATGACTGTTAAGGACAAATTTGGAAATTAAGCCACCAGGGAGGAAGCCTCTATATAATATCATCATTGTTGGATTAAAAATTATTTTTAGGAGTAAAAAGCAACTCCATGAATTAATGCGCTCCAATTGTTACAACTAGCGACGAGTCCTATGCTTTTTGGAGAATAGTGGGAAGTATCGATAATAGTTGAATTGATCATGATTAAAACCATAAGTTATAAATCGAGAAGATCATTTCTTATCCGTTGCATGTTATTGTTTAGCTACATTGTTTTGAGATATTTTCCATTATTAGAACTATTTCATATGCTTTTCCCCGAAATGCATAAGAATTTAGTCCTATTCCACTCGCTCAGAATCGAACTTGCAAATTAATCTCTTCTTTTTAGATGATTTCTTTTGTTTTTGAATGTTTTTTTTGCCAAATTATAGAAGAAGCATCTCCTAAGGAGTTAGTTCTTAATCGTCTTCATCCTCAATGTCTTATCCAAAACCAAAATCTTTCAAAGATTATTTCATCATTTATTAGTATAGCTTGTTCATCATGTTCATTGAAGGACCACAACCACCACTACCTCTCTTCCTTCTACTTCCACCTTTTTTGCGATTACCGCCTCCCATCATTTGTCCCATCATTTTTTCAAGTGAACCTAAGTCATCAAACTAAGTTAATGAAATTTGTACTGATAAAAAATCGTCAAGAAATTCTTCAAAAAGACCAAAATCGTTCATAAACTCCTGAAATTAAGCAAAATCTCCAAGTTAATTTTCCCCGACCCCATATTTGTCGTAATCTTCCCTCTTCTTGTGATCATTAAGAACTGACTTGATCTAAATGTACCTGTATATGCTTCAGTAATCTGAGTAAAGATTACCTTGGCTTCCTATTTATTTTAATTTTTATCTGGATGATGTTTCTAATTGATGGATTTAATACCAATGCTAACTTTCGATAGGCTTGCTTGATTTAGTCATGACTAGCTTTGCGAGTGAGACCAAGACATTCGTAGTAATCTACTTTCTTCTGCATGACAAAAGTTGACTGAATATTAAATAATATTTTAATTGAAATTAAAGAGCAAAGATTAAATAATAAAAGGATAAAGTTGGTTTCATATTTAATAAAAATATGGAAGAATGATCGAATTGTTTTTGAGACTAAATTGCAATCAATCATTTAACCATTATTGAAATCAAAATTTAGAGCAAAAAAACAAGAGAAGAAAATCAAATATAATTTTAAAATACAATGAACATTTTAAATATTGTTTTAAGATAAGGTTTTGTCTGTTAAGACATTTTAGTTTAAAAACATTTGCTAAATTAAAAAGATTATATCTATGAGTGCAATAATTTAATTTTAGGTTTTCATACAGTTAATAAAAAATAATTTATTATAGTTAAGCCTTAAAGAGTTATTATTAATACTATTAATATCATTTAATTTATTTTTTTATCTTAGACATTTCTAATCTTAGTTCGCAGGGGTAGGAACTGAATAATCTAACAGTATTTACACTGGAACGACAGTCTTCTTCCCATTGTTTGTTTCTAATATCTTTCTAAAATCTCTCAGATCTAAGAATAGAATCAAAAATGTTTTCCTTTTCTTAAGCAGCAGTTGACTCGTAATCTTTGAAAAATTTTTTAATAGTGCTCATCGTAAATTTATCACGCTAAACTTAATGGTTTTTTGTGAAGTTTCCTACACAACTTCCCATTAATAACAAAATTCTTTTATAATTTTGTTCTTTATAAGAAAATGATAAATACTAATATTTCTATTCAATTCTCACAAATTTTAGCGAACACTGCTAAATTCTGATTAAATTAAAAAGTATTTTTATATTTAAAATAATAGGAAAAATTAAAGATTTCGTATGAGTCGATAGGTATAGAGATGAAATTGAATTCTCTGTTATTTTGTTATAAAACAATATTTAATCGAATCAAGACTACTCTGAAAAAAGATAAATCCGTTGAACAGATTGTGTGAAAATAAATGACCACTTTATAGTTTAATTTAGTTATTTTAAAAATATTTTTATGTTTAATCAAATTTAATTCCCTTTTAAATCTTCATATTTTTATAATAACAACAACCAAAATACAAATTCAACCTCATAGAGAAGG
>Ga0302188_10000581_pt1 | contig 31038 bp, 28 predicted proteins | sample II_Bog_E2_1_FD_198783 | JGI IMG/M metagenome (GOLD analysis project Ga0302188, IMG submission 198783) | Peat permafrost microbial communities from Stordalen Mire near Abisko, Sweden - II_Bog_E2_1 | ecosystem: Environmental > Terrestrial > Soil > Wetlands > Peat | place: Sweden: Abisko...
GCTATCTACTTCGCCCATTCTTATGAACTGTCTTGAATTTTATATCTGATATTGTATTGTTAACAAAATATTGAATCGAATTGAATATTCGATATGCATGCTCTTTTTCTTGAAAATTATATTAAATCTTACAAGCCCATGAAAACTGAACTCAAAGGTGGTAATTTGCAATATATTTAGTAAAATCGAAATTAAATGACCCAGCAAAAAAGGTTTAACAAAACCTGAAAGAAATTAAAAAGAAAGTGGTTTCTGGAGAGAAAAAACATAAAAGATAGCTTTCTCTCAAGAAAACTGCTTTACTTTAGGATTTTGATCAAAATAGCTAAAATAGGAAGCTTTCCATGAAAGGAAATATGGAAAAAAATGAAGATGATTTATCAGATTTTGAGGATGAACGACTATAAGATGATAGTCTTTTTTAATTTTCAGAGGAAATTATGCTGGTTAACCCCAAGAAAGAGTCCAGAGAACAAAGAGAATCAAATAAACTTAAACATCTTTAGGTTTATAATTGGATGATGATGACTTCAATGACATTGAAACTCACCAAATAAATTTTCTATAGAGCAATCCTCATAGCAAAAAAATTCTTTTATCTTGAACAAAAGACAGTAAACCCTCAAGTAACTTTAGCTAATATCAATTCTTATGGACTTGGGGCTTTACTGATCTCAAGCAAATTTGAAAACATCTTCGGCAATTTTTTAAGCAATAAAGCATGGATTGGAGATGAAAAAGGATAACTTTCCAAAAAATTTATCTTAGAATGCGAATTCTATATGCTAAGGGTAAGGCTTTTCTTAATTAGATTTTGGAATATAAAATAGCTAACAAATCATATATTATTTAAGCATCTCTTGAGATAATTTATAAGTGGGAGGCCTTGGTGGTATAAACTGACCTTTAGAGTCTCAAGCTATCAAAATAAGTTGTGAATTAAAAAACTTTAAATCCATAGATTAATGAATTGACCTTTACACTTCATAAAGGCAATGAATTTTTGTCAAACTTTAACTTACTGGAAACATTTATCTATCTTATTGATTATATGGTTCTAAGGAAGATGGTGGAAGTGAAGGTTAAAGATTTTAATTTATTATAAAATTTAGAAACCTACAAAATTTGGATTTCAAACGTTTTATATCATCTTATGGATCATTGCATTCGAGAGGAGGTTTTGATATCAAAAAGTAAGTTGCCAAAATTTAAAAGATTTTTTATTGAGCTTGTGAAAACTCTCAATATAAATTTTATTTAATCAAAGCAATGCTTTCGAAAGAGTCATTTATTGAGTAAGCAAATACGATAAATTTTTGTGAATCGGTATCATAAACTAGAAATGATAAAGAAAGTCAGCTTAAAAAATATCTAAATAGCTGGATCATTCTGCAGATGCGTCGGAAAATAAAGTTAAGTGTTCTTAAAATAAGAGGAACAGCAACAATATGCTAAACATTAAACTATTCAGGAAAATTAATTAACAAACGAAACAGCAGATAGTAAAAAAGAAGACAAAAATTAACCAATTCCCGCTGATGTTTATGAATCAGTTCAATCTGAACTAAAAGTTGAAATCTCTCAGATAAAAAACCTGTAGGTGTGTCAAGATTGTCAGCACGATAAAATGTTAATGCAGAGATTAGTTAATCGCCAATTTTATTTATCTGTGACAGCTCCTTGCCACTCTAACTTTTGATTATTCAATATCTCATAATATTACATGTACAAAATTTATCAAAAAATACGAAATATTGATCTTGTCAAGCGGTATTACTAAAGAAAAGCTGCTTTATAATCAGTCTTTTACGAGAAGAATAAGAAGGAAGTTCTAGACGGTTATCGATATCTGCTTAAAACAGTCCCTCATCTCTATCAAAGAAGATTACAACAGCGCTCCATTTATATCGTCCCTCTCTAATAAATTAGGAAATATGTTAACTTTTTCACAGGAGCCGAGTTCTGAGTTGTATTGAAGAAACGCAAAATAGAAGTAATCATCTCAAGCAGTGTATGTGTCATTATAATCAGTAATCAGCTAAATTAAAAGTTAAAATTACTCCAACTTGGGAACTTTTTTACCTGCACGTCAAGGATAATATGTTCATATGCGCCAGCTCTTCCTCCGCCTAAAAAAAAATCGGTTAGAATGAAAAAGTAAAAGAAGCTTTTGATTTGAGTAAATTAATACAGATAATTATAACATTGAATCATATGTTAAATGACTAGCAAATGCTGATTAATAAATATTAATAAAACACTAAATATCTTCCTTTCATGGAGACCATTTTTAATTGTATTCATAAATTTTTGTATACTCTTAATTTAAGTATATCGAATAATTGTTAATTTGAGCAAGTAATACTTTAAAAGTTAATAAGGGATATTTTCCCTTTAGTCAACAATCTCAATGATTAAAATTGCAGAAATGAAGTATAAGAAAAAATGCAACATTCATTGATTAAAGAATTATCCTTCAATAAATATCTTTATTGAAAAGATTGCTTTAAATATTATTTGTACTGGTTATATTAAAAAATTAATCTTTTGTATTTTTTCAATACTAGATAAAAATAAGACCTTTATGAAGCTTGATTAGTTTGAAAATGGCTAACAAAAAATATTGCCATCAATTCGAAAGGATTTTAAAAAATATCTTTAATATCTGGTTATTTCAATTTATTTATTTCGTATTAATATTAATATTGATGTCGATGTCACAACAATCTACAGAGACCGTAAAGTTGGAACCCTCAAAAGAAGAGCGATCGACAAGCTCATCAAAAAAAGTAGGCACCTTTCTTTCGAGGATCTAATAGGTGATCCTCTTCTTATTTTTTAAATTAATATGATCGTAGAAATATGAGTTTCTCTGGAGAGCAATGCTTTTCGCCATATCCATCATCGCTGCTATACTAATTAAAAAAATATATGTTTTTCAGACGCATGAGTACTTTAAAGATATCCGCTGCGGTAATTTATTAGAAATTCTCATGTATGGTTTACCGTTTGGAGCACTCTTTACAGTACTTATTTTAATCATTTAGATCTTTGATTTGCTTATTCATCATTATTTCGATGAACTCTGTGCAAAATACTACATTACCGACCAGAGATACACTGATTTAGAATCAAAGAAAAAGAGATGCTATACATTGGTCAAATGGGGTTACTCTATAATATACTACTTAATCAGCTCTGTTTGGGCCTATACTATCATTCGTCAAACTAGTTTCATGCCTGTCTGGCTTGGAGGCAATGGTAATCCTTTATCTATATGTGATTATGCTCCAAGGATTCCAGAAGCAACCCTTGAGATGAAAATTTTTTATATCCTTCAGTTCGGAAAACACTTTAGTCGATTTTTCTCTCATGTTTTTATACGTGAAGAAGGCAACTTTTTTGAGTACGCTCTTCATCATGGGCTTTCAGTTTTCTTGATCGTCTTTAGTTACTTATCAAATCAATGGATCATGGGTATCTTTGTTCTTCTAATTCATGACTACAGTGATTTTGCTTTAATAATGGCGCGGTCCTATAAGGTAGATATTCTTCAATTTAGGATTGCAAGAATATGATAAAAAGAGTGCTGGACATGATCTATGTACACGCAATGATAAGCTGGATAGGATGCCGAATAATCTTGTTTTGTTATTGTTGCATTTACACCACTTGGGTGGGCCTTCAAAAGGTTGACATTGTTCTAAACTAATTTGAAAAGGAAGTTCTTTATTTTCCTTACATATTTATGGCTGTGATGCTGATAGGTTTGGAGGTGTTGCACATTTTCTGGACTTACTACATTGCTGAATCCTTTATATCAGTGAAGATAACACCAAAAATTGTTCATTCATATGATTGATCATTTCAGCAATAATTATTTAATTATTTAAGTTACATTTTAATGATAATCTTAAAGGGATCCTAAACTATGTTTTATCTTTTTCATTATTTAAAATAAATAAAAACTTGATAGAGGAAAGATTCAAATATCATATTCAATCTTGTATATTTTTTAATTTATATTAAAAATTTTGCTTGATAAATTGGCAGTTCAATATTTGTCTTCCTAATAAATTGAGATACTTTTCTGGTTTTTTATGTGCTTCAGCGAGGAGATGAATAGTTTGACTGATATTAAAAGTGCTTACTGTTATTTAAAATGTTATTGATATGGCACAAATAATATTTTGCTTCTGTTATTAGTTTTTTAAAAGATATTTTTACGTGTCAAGCTTATCTATCTATCTTTTTATTTTTTGTTAAACAAATTTAACTAAATTTCGACTCATATATGTTATAGACCGGTTCATCTAATAAATTTATTACAACTATTTAGCTTTAGACACCAGCCATGAGACCACTTTCGCAACGATAATTCTACAATTCTGGACCAAAACCAGCTTTTAGAACTAAATTGAAATCCCGCATGGACGGAAAGCTCAAACTGGAGGAACTCAATAAATCGGTAGATGTGTAGAGGATGGCTCAAACCTCACGCCTGGAAAATAATGAATAACGTTTCCACCAGCATGACATCTTTGCTCAGACTGCCTCTAAACTAAGAGACACTAACTTTTCACATCACTCTAAGGACGCCTGCTTGTGTAATTAATGCCACTGCGGAAGGCATCTCTGCAAAATGCAAGTTATCAAGCCTGATCTCACCAAAAATTCCATCTATCAAAAAAGTTTTATTCCACAGAAGGCTATTCCCAACATTGTGAATCATGATAAGGAATATGAAAAATTAAAAGGACCACATCTTGATATGAATTCAACCCAAAGGGAAGGATTTCAGGGAAAGGCAGGAGATAAGGTTTAGAGACCAATTCCCGAGGATTTGCTTCATAGCTGTGGACCATGCTCTCAACTGAGCACATACTCTTCACATTTCCCAGGTTACAGAGGTGATAATCAATACATAAAACCTACTGACAGACATACTCGTGCTTATTTCCCCCTTCGAAGCAAAAGCACTTATGCCAATGAATATGTCTCTAAAGACCCGCTCAAGGATGATTATACCTACATTCCAGATCAACTTAAAACTGGTTACAACTGGCTTGGTAAAACCACTTATGGATAATTTTTCAATAGTCCAAATCCTGAATACTTTGCCAAGAAAGTGAAGATGCCAGAAAAAGCTGATAACACCCCAGAATATAACCGCCAATATTGTAAATTTATAATAATTTAGAAACCATTTACAAGAATGATTTCATTCAGAAAGAGAATCCCTTATGTCCTGCCAAGATACACCTTGAAACTAAGGCTCAAGGAACATTTAGAGATACTAAGCTAAACTTCGGCGAGAATACAGATTTTAAATCACTTTCTCCTGAGTTCCAGGCTATTGCGATATCCAAGCATTCATTTGTTTGATTCTATTGCTATAATTTTACCCAATTTTACTGAGATAATGCTGGATCAGAAGTGGATTATTATCTTTAAAATTGAAAAGTAATCATATTAAAATATTCATTTTAATAAATTTATTCAGATTTTATTTGGGCGATCATTTCCTTGACTGGGTTTGGAACCAGATTTATTCGAAGCACCTGATAAGGGCATTTCGAGACGAGGAGATTGATTTGGACTACCTTGACGGGGTTGAGCATTATTGCCAGGTATGGCAAGATTCATTTGATTAGGGATTTATTTCTCACTCAGCGAATTAGCAAAATGAAGGAGGTCATTAGCGAAAAAGTCTATATCTCCTAGAGCTTTTCCATCTGCGATCTGAGAATATATAGGATGATATGTTTTGTAGTTATCATACTGAAAGCGTACCTTTTCATCGGTAAAAGTTTTTTCATTGAGCTTAAAACTTTAGCTGTTGACAAACTCTAGAAAAGACTCCCAAGGAACAAGCATATAAACTATGGATAGACATAGAAAGAGTATAGTTAGCAATGTTGCACCATCTCTAATCTGTACATCAAAGATAAGTTCACCTAAAAATCTCCAAAATAGTGTCAAGTCAAGAAGTGATAATGCCTTCTTTGCAAGATCTCCCGAAATATTGCCTTCTAAGCTGGAACCACGGAGGAGGTTAATTTTATCAACCCAGTAGTAAATTCCAAAGCCAATCAGAATAAGGAAGGCACCAATGGGAATTAAATCGGCATATAGGAAAGTGAACCACATCATTTCGATTATTTATGCATAGCGCTTTCCCATATCATAATGATAGTCAGCCATTAGGTGATTAGCTTAGTGCTGAGAAACATCATTTCGTCCATAGTGTCGCCAACGATCATAGAGATGGCAAAGCTGAAAGGGATTAATAAACCAAATAACTGGCACCATGAATGCGCAAAGGAAAAACATTATGGTTTCCTCTTCGATGACTCCAAAATCGTGTTTATAATAGTTATGATATTTTAAAGCTTCAACCAGAATTGTCATAATAGCTGTGGTGAAGAACATGCCTAGAGCATACTTGAAGGCAAAAGAAAAGTCCTCATGTGCCTTGTTGTCGTGCTTCTCCAAATGAGTGAAAGAATGAAGGACTCTCCCCATCACAAATTTGTTGAAAAATACAATAGCTAGCAGTGTCACCCACGCGATAATGGTCGCAAATAATTTTTTGCTGCTGGCTCCTTCCGGATTTTCTTCTTCTTGTTCAATGGCGGAAACCAAGTTGTTTGTTTTGATTAACTGAAGGAAGTAGAACACGATTGTGATAATCACTAAAAATATCAAGCTCAATCCCCAGCCTATCAATAGATTTTTACCTTTATCGTGCTAATAGGGCAGATTTTCATAAATGATTTCCCTTGGCTCGGGCGCTTCAACTATTACAAGCGGTTCAGCTGGATTGTCAAAGTATTTATCCATTTTTTCCTTTTGAAGGACTTAATCAGCAATATCCAAAAAATTTTCCTTTTAAGGTTCAGTTTCAAAGATAACTATAGCATTTTAGGCCTCTACCTTATCGCTATTAATGAGACGAACAGTCTCCTGTACAAGGTGATGCTTCTATTTGTTAATCTTTTCCAATTTTTAAAAGTGATGGTGAGTATGAGGATCATTTTTTTCTTTTGCAGTAAGAAATTCCTCAATTGCTTATTCTTCTTCCTCATGCAATTCATGAACTTTTTTAGTTTATGGAATCAATATAATTTCGTGAATTTTAAAAGGTTTGCCATCAGCACAAGGTTGAGCTTTGATTAGATCGATTAGTCTGCCTTTCACTCCAGTTATTCCAGGAGGAAGCCGTTTTACAAGGACTGCATAATCAGATAGATCTGATGCCATTTCATCATAGTACTCCCATGTCTTCATTATTTTATCTTTTATGTATAGCAGACTCAGCACATGAATTACGAAAGAACAGATTCTAAAAATAACCTCATAGTCTTTCTGTTATTTGTCAGTTCGAGCCATCAACAACATGAAGTTACGGCACTTGCATGTGAGATACAACTGAGGATCCTCAGCCGGTTCTTCCTCCAAATGAGTAAACTATCTGTTGAATAGAAAATGAGTTGTAGGAGTAACTGGAAGAGCAGGAGTGACAGAACGCGAATTGCAATATTCATTGCCATCGTTGACTGAGATGTACAGTGAAATAAAGTTGTTGCTAATAATGAGGAGAATAAGTAGGATGATGCAATTTCTGATGAACATGTAGAAAAGCGGAAAACCAAAACCTAAAAACTCTAGGCTTTTTGTGTTCTCTCCGATAGGGATTAACTTTTTGTGTATCTTTTGCTGACAACATGGACACATATCATTGTCTAGCTAGTCATAGAAGCCCACACGAGAGGCCTCACCATGAACTTTAGCCTATTCCCAGTTGGGAAGATACTTCTTTTCGTCAGTCATAGATAAAATTTATAAATAATTATTCAAATAACAACTAATCCGTAAAATCTAGAGCATTATTTTTTGTAGCCAATCCCTCAGAAAAGAGGAGAGCAATCATATTACCATTAAAATTAATAAAACTGAAAAACATAGAAATTGATTTTACTGTTGCTAGATTTGAATATAAATATATGGATTATGATACATTTTTAACGAGAATTAAATATTCATGGATATATGTCAATCATTCGTTTTTTATTTCGACAGAAGGAGTTGAATTATCATTTTTATGTGGCTTTTTAGATTTATGAACTGGCAGCACAGTGAATAATACTACCATCAATATCAAAATTATTTGCGGCAAATAATGTACTTTACTCAACAATCGGAGACAAGATTTTCCGTCTAAAATTAAGAAATAGGTGGCGTTATGACTGAACATTAACTGCACTAAGAAGGATAGCACCACAAAGCCCACGATGCCAGCTTTTTTATACAGTTTATCGACTGCTGCACGACCCTGAGCAAATTTGAAAATAAGTCCTTGTAAATGTACTTGCATAAACCACAAAACAAAGGATATATAATAGGCAGCATAGAAGCCATGCCAGAATGAGCTGATAATAAATACGTAAAGTTGACTAACTGTTTTGTTTTTGAAGGTTGCTCGATTGTATATGCACTTGCGCAACCATTATTGAACTGAAATGTTCCAATGAGAGATTTTATCCCTTACGTGAATGGTAGTTTCGACCACATAAGGGTTCACTGTATTAATTCTCTTGAAATCATGACCGCTGTAGGAAGTTCCGCAAGCGTGAACTGCTGCTATACTTATCTTCCATCCAAAGTAGTATTTGAATCGAGCTAAGCATACAGAAATAAAGGCATAAGACATGGCATACCAAGCTCCATGCTCAAAAAATTAATCTGTTGTCATATATCTAAGGGGTGTGTAGATTTCAGACAGAACATAGATAACTCCAAAGAAAATAGATTAGGCTAATGTTTTACTTACAATTGGAAGGACAGAAGGAATTTTGTCATATGGTGCTTTTAATTCCATGAAATTTTTGTAGTCATTATACTCAAGAGGTGGACCCACTAAAGAGGTGGGCAAAAAGTTAGTATAACCTAAAAAGTCCAGAAAAGAAATTTAATGATCGATTCGGTTTCGATGTTGTTCCACTGTTTGTTTGTCGCAGCTAACGGTTCCATCCTAAAGATTGTAAGCCAATAAGGAATATTTACAGACTAGTATCATTAGTAGAGCAGATGCATTCATTGTCCATCCACCATAATTGAACAAAAATTCATAGATATGATAACTGGAGAGATAAACCATAGATTCCAAAGTAACGAGCCCACCACATCGTGGCCCTTTAATTTTAATGATTGCGAATACAATCAGATGCTGTACGTAAATTGGATACATTTGGGTTCCAAACACGTAGATCTGAATTACCAATGCCAAGATGAGAGAGTAAGCGTATCTGGCAGTTCTATTACCGATGAATCGAATGGGAAAACTAAGAGGAATGAGTGCGAACATACCGATCACCAAGCCCAACAGATCATCACTAATCATTTGCCTCAAATATTATTGTAAAAAAATGTTGATGAATCAATTTTAACTAATTCTTGCAAAGATATTTATAAGTAAGCTCAACAATTATATGGAGTCATTAGACAGCCATAAAGAAGATTTAGTGAAATTATAATTTTTTAACAGATAGTCAATCCATTTATGGTTATTAATTACTAAGATTTGATGGTCATAACTATCAAGCGATTTTGTTGAGCTCTGATTTTAGTCTTTAGATTCTTGATCTGAGGGAACAGTCGAGGAATTCAGAACCGGCAAACAGTTGAAGACCTCCGAGAATGGCCGGCTCAATTTCATAAGTCACTCTGAAACTAACTCCAGGCTTATTTTTCTTGAGTGAAGCTACAACCTTATCTTTCTGATCCTGCTTTAACTCCACTGCTGAAATAACACGGATATCCTCCTATTTGTTTAAAATTTTGCAATACTTCACATAGGTGTCGATAATCTTTTACAGCTCAGTGAGTCTGAATTTACTGTTAAATACCTGCCTGCATCCACCAATGTATTTAATAAGTTGAGAGTCAGTTGATGATAGTTTTGAGGGGCAAAGGAGGCAAAAATTTATTTTTGAACACTTCTTCGAATGGCTGAGTTTTTAAGGGTCTCGCGAAAAGATGGGCACTCTTTTAGCACTTCCCGCAGATGAAGGACGTCACTTAAAACAGTCTGAAGAGCACTACTCTTGGATGCAGCACTGAAAAGCGAGCCAGCATATCGACCAGAGGGAGCGTCTGTGAAGGCTGGTGGTTTATGGCCTATGTATCACATTTTCGACCTGCAATTGATTGTACTGCCTCTGAGGTAGCAGTGGTGGTTGCTTTGGTTGCAAACCAGTTAACAAGTGCCAATCTCCTGAGCATCACGATGTTAATACGAAATGATTATTAGGTTCAACATAAATAAAATAATGAATAAATCCATGGCCACCTTGAAAGAGAGAGAATAATCAACTCTAGATGAGTTATGACTATTTTTCCAATCTTGATTAAATAATATTTCAACTTATCATGTGGTACAAATACGTGGATAGGGCAAGCTACGATGTCGTACGCATTTGGAGGTAGGCTTAAATTAACATAGGCGCTGCAACCTTAAGTTCAACCAAGATGATAACGGAATCATGAAGAATAAACATCCAGGATTCTTCAGTGAACATCTCTATCGCGCAGTCCGCAGCGAAGGACCAGTAAATTGTCCATCATTCAGCTTCGAGGATCACTAGGATTGATATTCTTTTCAGTTGCTAGCGCCTACCTTTGGTATTCTGGTGAACAAAAAAAGGCTAAAGCCCCAGAAGTTGCTGAAAAGAAAAGAATCGAGGATTAAAAGAACGACCAGATAGCCAGAGATACGCTGTGGTACAATAGATTGGGTATTGCCACACGTCCTCTTCGCTCAGTCTAAGATTTTATGAATTTCATCGCATCAGAAGCAACTTTAAACACAGCCTTCGAGTACATCGGCTACGATGGCACAGTGAGACTCTATGAGGACTATCAATAAGGTTTGGATGGCATAGCATCTGACGAGGATAAAAAAATGTTCAAATACTACAAAGAGTCCCTGAAACACAAAAGTCACCATTGATCTTTAAGACTAGAGCAAATATCATCTTTAACTATTTTATGTGATTATGACAATACCTCTTTCAATCTAGAAAGGATATCTTTTTTTATCGAGTTAGCAAAGATGAATATAAAAAGGAAGTTTATAGGCTTGAGGAATAAAGTTAAATTGAGTTGAATCATCACAAATCAAATAAACAACTCATGAAATTCAAATTGTTGAATTGAAAGACATCTAAAAGTCGATAAAAGTCACCATAATTGAAGATATTTAATTTGGATAATTATTGAGCTTTGCATCCAATATTGATGAGATTGATAAATAAATAGACGGATCTATAATCTGAATTACATCACGCAGATTTGTATGGTAGACTATCGTAGCTATGATATTCCTTCTCCAAGCCTCTTTAGGTGATGTTGCTGATACGAATAATGCCGCCTGAACTGCCGTCTCTCCTCATACCGAGAGACACAGCATTAATGCAAAAGGCCTTAGCTTATTCATAACTCATATTCTCTTTGTAATTAGCATCGCAGTATCCATAAATAAATCCACTGCCTGAGCCTCCCATAGTGAAATTTCTAAGAAGGCATGCTCCTCCCAAATTAACACTATAAACTTGAGGTCCCTCATAAGGATCCCATCCAGCAACAATGTAGCCAGTTTAAAGACTTTTCTCGTAGTTTATCTTTTGGAACATCCTAGCAGCTGTCTTAACATGTGGAAGTTTTCTTTGTTCATTGGCATGAGACTCAATCAAGTGCCTGACTTTATGAGCTGTCTGTTGAGACTGTCCAGCCAATCCACTTCTTAGAACAACAATATGATCGTGAACAAAATCAATTTTATCAGCGATTCTGTCAACAGTGTAAGATCCACCTGCGGAGGTTCCTGAATAATGAAGGAGATACTGGAGTCAGCACAAGCAATCACTCCTCCATCATACTTGAGAGCCATGATGGTGGTTCCCATAGTTTCTTTAGGATAAAAAAAGCTTTTGTGTTCTATTTCCTGAGTGGTGTCCTGCCCGTACATGTTGTATTTAAAAATTATTTAAATTTGTCGTCTATAATCATATTGAATCTTTTAAACAGCGATCGAATGAGTCAAGGGTGGGGTTTTTCTAAGTAAACGAATGTTAAAATGAACACTGATCAAGTGGTGGAGAGAAAAAAAGAAGCCTTTTGGGAAGTTGCAAATGATAATGTTATCGTTGTACCCGACATCGATGCCGAAACCGAAGCCATACAGCAAGATGTATCCAATCCCATGGGCCTGGAGGTCGAGAAGCTCGTGGACTTCTACGACATGCAAATAGAAACGAGAAAAAGCACTCTTCCGGCTACGGAGGAGGGTGTAGATCTTAGCCTGCTTCTTAGTTTCATTCGCACAGGTGAGGAATTACAGGAGAAAGATGAGCCTTGGTAGTTTTCTAAACTCAAAACTTAAGTTTACGAGCTTGTTTCGAAGTTAAACCGTCCTCTCTGAATTTTTATATCATATGCCTTTCCTTATTGATTAGTTTAAAAGAGAATGCTTAAAGGACTAAAAAAAGTACAGCCAGCTCAATAAGAGCAGGTAATAAGTGCAGTGAAACCACAAGTCAACGAGAACTCAATTAAAAGGCAGCAAATTATGGAGGATGAAGGGTAAGTGGAGGGTGACGCTCAAAAAATGTTTGATTCTCACCTGGCTAACGAACAAAAAAGACAATATCAGCACTGTTTTCAAATGTATCTAAGTGGGAAAGGCTAAGCAGTGGCTTAATTAATAGAAAAACTTAAAAAAGACAGTGAGTCTAAACAAAAAATCATTTTGTCGTAGACAAAGATAGTGAAATAAAAGAAGGGAAAGTTTGATTACGATTTAAATTTTGAATAGGAAGAGGATGATATGAAGAGAGGCAACAGAAAGAGAAATAAGCCAATCATGAAATCAAATCGTATTCAATAATACTGCATCTTCTGTCCAGACAACTAAGAGTTGCAGCTACTCAGCGCCTCTAACTATGTCTATCTTGCCCTTCCAAAGTATAAAACTTTTAAAAACTATCCACATTTTATCCTTGCTCCAGTTGACCACGAACAAACAACAATTGGCTTAAATGAGGATATTCTTACAGAGATTAATAACTACAAAAAATGTCTTATCCAAGCTTTCGATAAAATAAACATGCAGATGGTTTTTTTCTAGCAATTTTCCAAGTAAAACTCACATATCTATATTGAATGTTTGGCAATGAGTCTATAAAAAGCGCAAGATCTACCATTCTTTTTCAAACAAGCCCTAGAAGGAATTGAAGGAAATTGGAGCACCCATAAAAACATTATTAAAATTGAGAAGGAGAAAGGGGGTCTTCAGAAACAAATCCCTAAACAAATCAAGTATTTCTATATTGATTTTTCATTGGGTTATGGCTATGCACACGTGATCGAAGATGACAAATTTTGGAAGAGGGATTTTTGTTACGAAGTAATTGCCACTGCGCTTGGAATGTAAAGTCATCGAGTAAAAACTACAGAATAGTATAGTGAGGAATAAGCAACTATTAAAAAATAGACATTTTCTAAGATATGGAAGGCTTTTGATTGGACCCAGCTCATCTGATATCAGTATCATTTGAAACTATAATACTTTCTGTAATATTTTAATGATAAAAATGAATACGTATGCAGCTGATGAAATATCAGTTTAAGTCGAAAGGACTGAATACTTTTTACTATATTTGCTTACTAGATCCATTTTGACCAGTTTTTTTACTTTAAGCAAAAATGTTTTGAATTTATTTCGGATTTTCTTTGTTTTTAGTTGGCTTAAAATTTTAGAGAAATTATTCGTGTCGATCTCCGTCTCTATAAAAAAGGACATCATCTTCACTATCACTACTGCTTGCATCATTTTCTTTAAAATCTTGAAATCTTTACCATCCCACACTAGCCTTCGGTAAATCTTTATAGAATTAATCCTCGTTTACCTCTTTTACCATATCATTTCTTTTTGTGTTGAGTTCATAACTTTTTTAAATACTTTTATCAATAACTTTCCAGGCTGATGACTCATTGTCAGCGACAAAGTTATTTTTTAAGGGATTGGTTATTTTTGTTGCTAACGAAATTGTTGGCTGCCTTTATATTTAGGGCTAGGGAACTTTTACTTTAATGGTTGGATTTATGACTTTCGTGGAGTAGAGAGGTGCTCCATTGGTCGTATAAGGTTCAGTATTCGGACTCACTGTTTTATGATTGGGACTTACAGATGATCCTTTGTGAAGAGTCTCAAATATTTTATGCTTTCTATTGACTCTACTAGTATCATTTTTATTATCTTTTTTACTTTCATTTTGGATTGTGGAAGCTTTTTGTGGATTAACTGAGGAAAAGTTAGAACTTTAAACATTATTGTTATGTTGAGTGATGACTGAACTACTTTCCAACATTTACTTCTTGTTATAGCCTTTGTCTTGAGTAACTTCGATCATTTTCTTTGATTTTTGCTGTTTCTAATTCAGTTGTGCCTCCAAGTGATGAATCCAGTCAATGCACTCCTTCTCTTTAACCTAAAATTATTTCATTCTATTCATTAGTTTCTGTTCCATCTCTCCTACTCTACTAACCATCTTATTTTCTGCTTCTTTATATTATTTGTTTAGTCTGTCTATCTCTCGCTTATAATTTTCCTCTACTTTTTTTAGAGATAAGAAATAGCTTTATTTTACTTTATTTACTCCCATCTCATCATACTTTTTTGATAATTTGACTTAAAGCTTTTTGTCAAAGGCCTCACCGAGTTTGTCCACTATCTTCCTGGTTTCTTTAACGATAAGCTGAATCTTTTTTTCGATTGTCATCAAAACTTATCGCGAATGTCCTCCATTACCTTCAATATTAGTTAGAGAATTTTTATTAGTCAGGTTGCTCTCGTTTCTTAATACGTTCAGATTATCTGTTTGCTGCTCTAACTTTTTAATTTTTTCAGATAAAAGTTGAATTTCTTGTTAAATAACATCGTATTGATGTTGATTAGGTGCGAGCTGAATATTTTTGGATGAGTTGATTGCTCTTGGTTATTGAGTGCCTCTCACACTGGGCTACTCATCATCAAAGATAAGAACATTTAAATTACCGTTTCCTTTCGTCTTTTCCATTTTTCGAGTTATTGAGTTAATAATTGATTATTTGAAAATAATTTCAAAACGGATGATATTCAAATTGACAACTGATAATGTTACTTCCATAAACTATTGATATTTAATTTATATTATCCTTAATGCTCAGAAAAGATAGTAAAGTTCAAGCATTTTCTCAACTATTTAAGGATAAGGAGAAACAAAATATATATGTAAATATATTATCCACTTAATTGAAATATTTAAATAGAGATCATTTTTTATAAGTATTTATCCATCGACGAATCGTTCTTGGTGTTCGATTAAATCTATCTCCAATTTACTATTGAGTTGCCTGACCTCTAATCACTTGATAGACAGCTTCTTTGATTTGATTTAAAGTAGGTTTTCTTGGACTTGGTACATACCTCCTGGATCTTGATCTTGATTTTGATACGTCCTCTGAAGAAGAATCTTAATCCTGCATCTCCTATTCATGGTCTTCCTCGCTACTCTATTATATTCTGCATTTTCCTTAATTATTTTTTTGATTAACAGTTGTTTATAACGAATTAACAGTGGCTGATAGATTTTAAACCGTTGATGATAAGTTCTGAACAGTGCTGAAGACATTCTGAACAGCTGGGAGTAGATTTTGAATAGTTACTGATAAAGAATTAGCAGTTATTACTAACTAATTGATAGTTGCTGTTATATCGTTAATTTGCTCTTTTACTTCTTTGATAATTGTAATTGGCTACAACTATTCCATGGATGTTTTTTCAGCCATACTACGTCTTGGGAAGATGTTGTATTAATTAGATTTATGTTGTGACGGATATTGATTATTTTTATAAAAGACTAATGCAAATTGATTTGTAAAAGATGTTATTATTAATAGATAATATTACGATGTTACTTAGATTATATTTTAGGAGTTAAAACATTAAATATAGTTTTATATTGGCGACAATTATCAGCCATGAGAAAAGGATATATCTATCTATTTCTTCATAAACCTTCTCAGATAATTGCGTTTTTTATAAAAAATATTTATTATTCGAAAGAAGTAATTGCAGATTGGTGTTGAAAGTACAGTATATTGGCCAATTTCAAAGATCTTTTTGTAATAAATTATTTACTACATTCAATCTTCGTTATCAATTCTATCGACATGGATGATTCTTGTAAACCTACTATTTATATTTTATTATTGTCTTGTCCACCTCATCATTTTATTTATCAACTGAAATTGATAGATCCAAAACTCAATATTCATAAGTAAAAATGTTCTTAAAACATATGCTAATCATCGTTAATATTTGTTTATAAGATTATTGACTTTTATAATAAAGAATGTAAAATCAACAATCATTCAAATTGTCATTGGCGGCACAACACCACATCCAATCTTTTAACTACATCTCGGAGCACGGTCTACAAAAGATACTGAATCGCTTCATACCCATGTAACTTCACTAAAAGGATATTCTTCTAGAATTAGGTAATCATAAAATTGTTCCTCTTAACTTCAAAACACTTAAAATTACCTATACACAACTTCGTATTGGTAAGTCCTATCGCTTTAACGATCCCACAGCTCTTACTCAAGAAATATATCCCCAGGAATGTAGACTCTCAGGTAAGACATATACTGCTCCTCTTATAGCTTAAATTGGTCGTTAAATTGATGGCAATTTTGACACATTTACTGTCAACCTTGGATAAATCCCAATAATGACTAGATCTGTAAATTGTCATCTCGCAGATCTGGATTAAAAGCAATTAATATAATTGACCTAAGATCCAAATGAATTTGGAGGATACTTCATTGTGAATGGCAACGAAAAGATAATACGAATGTTAGTCCTCCAAAAAAGAAACTATCCTGTAGCTTTTTTGCGTCCTTCATATACGAATAGAGGTCCTGGATATACCGAATACGCAGTTCAAATGAGATGTGTCCGTGACGATTTCTATGCCAAAACCTTTACTCTTCACTATATCTCTGACGGTAACGTCTACTTAAGAATACTCTATAAAAAGCAATAGTTCCTTTGCCCCATGATAATAATTTTAAAAGCCCTTGACATTTTTTCTGATAGAGAAATATATACACGACTGATGAAAGGTAATTTTGAAGATTCTGATAGAAGTGATAAACTTGAAGTACTTATTAAAACTGGAAGATCGCTTGGGTTATATACCCAGACTCAATTTTTAGAATATTTGGGCAAAAACTTTAGATTATTGCTAGGAATCAGCAACATTTATTCTGATAAAGAAGCTGGAGAAATATTTTTATCCGAAAATATCTGTGTTCATCTCAATAACTCCAGGGATAAGTTTAACACCCTCTCTCTAATGATTGACAAGTTATATTGCTTAGTAAATAACTAAATTATGCCTGAAAATTTAGATAGCTTAGCTGTTCATGAAGTTCTTTTGCCAGGCCATCTTTATCTGATGCTTTTGCGATAAAAGTTATAAGATAATTTAAGTTTTTTGAGATCTAAAATATTGAAAGACATCATAAACAATAAGTCTACAAGCAAATAATCAACCAAAGTAGAACAAAACAAATTAAATAATTCTGCAAATAAAGTTACGTAATTAGAGTATCTCAAGAAAAACATTGAAAATGGAATGATTGGAAAGTCTATCGAATATTTTCTATCCACTGGAAACTTAAAGTCAAAAACAGGCCTAGATCTCATGCAAGATAAAGGATTTTGCGTTATTGCTGATAGACTCAATAATATGAGATTTTTATCGCATTTTAGGTCAATTCATAGAGGAGCATATTTTGCATAAATGAAAACAACAGCAGTCAGAAAACTTCTTCCCGAAAGTTGGGGCTTTTTGTGTCCAGTTCATACTCCGGATGGTGGCCCCTGTGGTCTTTTAAATCATATAACTATAAGCTGCTGCCCTATTGCCCACTAACCTTATGATAGCCTAAAACATTAAAATCTGCATGACTTGTGTGTGAAATACGGCATGATTTCACTCTAAAATTACAACTACATCAGCGATGTTGACTGCTATCCTGTGCTGATTGATGGAGGATTAGTCGGATATCTTGAGAATAAAATAATTGATGATTTCATATCTTCAATGAAACAAGATAAAGTTAACGGTCTTTCAATTCCCAAATAAACTGAAGTTGCTTGTCTTAAAAAAGGTCATTTTAAAAATACAGTTTATCCCATGATATACATCACTACGTCTACGGCTCGATTCATTAGACCAGTCTTAAATCTTTCCTTAAATAAAACTGAATGGCTCACTCCTTTTGAGCAAATTTCAACAGATATTGATCTCCCTGATAGCAATTACTCTGAATACTCACCCACCAACTTTCTTTCTATTTTACCTCAACATATTCCTTTTATGAACTACAATCAGTCGCCTCGTAACATGTATCAGTGCCAAATGGCGAAGCAGACCATGGGTACAAGTGTTTTAAATTGGGACTACCGATTTGATAATAAGCTTTATCGTATCTTGCACAGTCAAAAGCCTTTAGTTCGCACTAAATACTATGAAGACTTTAAATTTTAAGATTACAACTCAGGGACTAATGCTGTCGTCGCTGTGCTATCTTATACCGGATACGATATGGAAGATGCTATGATTATTAACAAATCTTCTTATGAGCAGGGATTCGGTCACGGCTGCGTCTATAAAACGGTTGAGTATCTCCTTTCGAAAGATGAAGGCAAAAAGCCTCCTAAATTTAAATTGTTTAAAGATGCTCCTCTTGAAATGCAAAAGCTCTTCTAAATTCCTCAGCATGTAGAATCGGATGGTATTATCCGAGTGGGAGCTAGTATAAAAAAAATGTCTCCATTGTTAATTCTATTCTAAGTTGCAAAAAAATCATTTAAAACATTTTATAACAAAGAATCAGAACCATGCTCAGTTGAGAGTGTAATCATAACTGGAGGTGATAACAAAATGGCAGAGAAAATTTATGTAAAACTTCGATTTGACAGAAGACCAGTTATTGGTGACAAATTCTCTTCACGTCATGGTCAAAAAGGTGTTCTTTCGATGTTATGGCCCAAAATTGACATGCCCTTTACTGAAAGTGGTATGACACCTGACGTTATCATCAATCCAAATGCTTTTCCAAGTAGAATGACCATTGGTATGTTGATTGAAAGCATGGCTGCTAAATCAGTAGCATTATAAGGCGAATCATTTAAATATGAGGCTTTCGAGGCCTATGAAAATGATAATGTTGTAAGTTACTTCGGCAAAAAATTGCTTAATGCCGGGTATAATTACTACGGTAATGAAACAATGTATAGCGGAATATACGGAACAGAGCTTAAAGTAGATATTTTCATGGGTTTGGTGTACTATCAACGTCTTAGACATATGGTGCACGATAAATCACAAGCGAGATCAACGGGTCCAGTAGATATTCTTACTCAACAACCACTCAAGGGACGTAAAAAAGGAGGAGGTATCAGGATGGGAGAAATGGAAAGAGATGCCATGCTTGCTCATGGTCTGTCGCAGACTGTAAACTAAAGACTGTTCAAAAGTTCAGATAAATCTTAAGGTTATGTTTGCAATAAGTGTGGTTTGATGATTTCATGCTTTAAGCAAATGCACAAAATATCAGGAAATTCTCTACAGTAAGTCTATGACATAACCACGATTTGTACGAACTGTAAAAGTAACGACTGCAGTTTAGTGGGAATTCCCTATGTAATGAAATATTTAATCAATGAGCTGGCTGCAATGAATATCCGCTTGAGATTCAAGTTGAAATCATGAAAGGAATGATTTGTATGTTTATAATACTTTAAAATGAGTTGACATGATTGATTGGTGAGATTGCTATAAATATAGTTTATAGTTGATTTATCGATGGATTTTATTTTAGCTCACTCCCGATACCAGAGAAAGAAATACACCTAATCTATCGAGATATGCGACTCATTGCTATAAAAAAATAGTAAAGATGAAGTAAAGATTTCACAATCTAGGCAGCATGGATGCTTAAATGCCAGTGCTTAATTAAGTAAAACTATATAGATGAACTTGAGACAGAAGAAGAGGGCATTGCAGAAATGATGATTAAATAAGAAGATACGAATACTTTCGCAAGAGTTGGAACTTCCTTTAAAGCAACTGCTAATGCTAATCCTATCATGAGGCCCCTTAATAGTGGTAGACTTAACACTGGATTTCAAAGAGTTGGTACGAGTGTTGCTTCTAGAGCTGGGTCTCGATCTAATGGTATGCTTCGAACTGGTAGAGTTATGACAAAAGGAGGTGTACCTACAACTTCTAATGGGCGCATTTTACGACTAGCTACTGCCTCTTTGTAGCAGTATGGATAAAACTTTTTTGATAGTTCAAAGGTTGATTTACGAAAAATAGCGCAGCGTAAATCAAAAGCAAGATTAATATTTCAGTATCTTTTCTATGTCTAGCACAATATAAAAAAGAGTCTGTAATTGGCAGTGATGGCAACATAGAACAACAACTATGAAGATGCTTGGTGGAAATTAGCATTAGGAAAGTGTTACTATCACTTGAATTTTTATAAATAAGCTGAGAAACAACTATTATCTTCAGTAAAGCATAACAATAACATTGACTCTTATTTATACTTAAGTAGAATATATGAAAAACAAGATAATGTTGCTAAATCTATCAACATATTAAAGGAGGCCAAAGCCAATCATCCTTTCTAGCCTAAATTGGAAATTGTTATAGGCAGAATATATGATCAACTGCATGATCTTGACAAATCCCATTAATATTATAAAAATGCACTGACGATGGAAAATTGCAATATTGAGGCAGTAGCTAATATCGCGTCCTTTTTCTTCTACAAAGATCAACCATAAATTTCTTTAAAAATGTACCAACGTCTCATTGAATTAGGCTATGAGTCCGTGTAGATATGGAATAATATGGGACTATGTTGCTTCACCAATCATCAGTATCATCTTTTTTACAGTTGCTTTGAAAGAGCCATCCTAAATGGTAAAGACGAACCACTCATTTACAGTGATGTTTGGTACAATATTGGATATATATATACTATCTTTGGATAAATGGATATGGCCCTCGAAGCATATAAACTATCGTTAAATTACAAACCAGATAATTGTGAGTCTTTGAATAATATCGCAGTTATTGAAGCAAAAAAGGGAAAACTGGAGTCAGCCATAAACTACGCCTAAAAGAGTTATCGTTAGTTAGTTAATTTTGAAGCTGCCTATAATTTATCCATTTGGTATTTCAAAACAAACCAACTATAAAAGGCTAATGTTTACAACAAATAGTCTTTAAAATTGTACCCGTTGCATGCTGAATCCAAGGAATTGGCAACTCGTTTGCTCCGTAAATTGGATAGTCTATGATATTGTATGTAATAACTTAATATAATACTAAATCATTTAACGTTGACTATTGATGAAGAGAAACAACTCTGCACTCTCTCTTAAAAATTTAGCCATGTCCATTAAGCAATCCATCTGCCTCGAAGCTCAAAGAACCGCCAAACGTGAGGTTACCCTTTTAAGAGAGACTCGATCCTCGACAAGTCTTAAGTTAAAAAATGAAAGCGTCTTGAATAAGATGAACGAAATAAAAATGAATAAACAACAAAAATAAAATAGAATATTCATTTTGTAAAAATAGATTACTTATCTATAAAAGCAGATGTAAGCAAATAAAAGTTCAATCCGCAATTATAGTAAATAGTTAGGGTAGTTTGAAGATATTACCAAGAAAATAGAGGAAAAGTAAGTAAAAGTTCAAGAGGAACGAATAGTTATTGAGCAAATTAGAAATCAAATTTTAATGCTGAAGTAATAAATAGAATCCATCTATTATAACTCTGAGTAAAGGGTAGCTGAAAAATAATACTATTAATAGCTATTATAAACTTATGAGAATCAGTATGAAGCCTAAAGCAAGCAAGTCATCAAAATACTATAGTTGTAGCAAAAAAATTGTCATTTATTGAATTAAATCAAAGCGCTTGAGGCTAATATTGAAGCAAGTCAAGGAGAATTTAAATAATGGAAGAACTCAGTTGAGTTTGATCTCAACGAACACAAACTCAAAAATAGTCTTAAAATTGTCAGATTAGAATTAATATAATATGAAGACAAATGCGATGAGTTTTGCAATTAAAACTCTCTGAGAAAATTAAGATAGCTTTTTTGTTTGTATTTTAAAAATTATGCCAAAACAAATGGAATTAGTAATGAGTCAGTAGAGAATGGAATCGATATCTACATTTGTAAAAATGGTTTGGTCGAGGATTTCAGTTAATTTCTCAGGTAAAGATTGATTTATAACAAGCCCCGAAGCTAGCCAGTATAAAAATATTTATAAACTTTAATAAAAATGGAGCAACTATTTAGAAAGAGCAGTAGTGAAGTCAATAACAAACTTCACAATTATTTTTCAGATGATATTAAAGGTCTCATGACGTCAAAATAATAGAAAACTAGTTAGATAAAATTGAATTAGTTGGCGATAAAAGAAACTATGGAGAAAATAGACTTGCTTTTTAATAACGAAAGCATTGCAGTGATTGAATATATGCGAGAGCAAAACAACAATAAATATGATATTAAGTAGATAAAAAACAAGCTGAGATAAAATAAAAAATAGCAGCGAAATCGTATCGATAAAATGAAGGAATCATTTAAAGTAGTGCAATAGATTGAGGCAATCATTGAAAAATAACGCAAAAGCACCAAAATATAAGCCAATAAAGAACAGATTATATAACTTCAAGATAATCTCATCCATAGTGAAAACGTCATTGATTAGCTTCAATTTAAACTTCAAAAGCTAAATAATTAAAAAGATAATGTTGAGACTATTATCAGTAATGCTATCTCCAAATGGAAAGAAAGAGACGATAATAAGGACAAATTGAAAAAGTTATATTCTTAACTTCATCAAGCGAGTAACATATAGCTTATGTAGAATAAGAGAATGGATTTGCTCTCACAAAAAATATTACGGAATCACCGAGTATCAAAAGATAGATGAATTCAAACTCCAAATCCTTAAAAAAATAGGTATATGAAGAAACTAAAAAAACCAAGCATAGTAAAAATCCAAGTATTTACTCCTTGAAGCAAAATAAAACAGTGTTATCTCTAAGTAATCCTTTTAAAAAGATTATGGACCGTGAAACTGAAATATGCCAGCCGATCATAGATAACTGTCAGATGATAATATCTCGAAAGCTCTCGAGTAAAGATGTTCAAACCAAGTAGTTTACTTACAATGAGCTGAAAGAAAGCAACACGATCAGAAATATGACTCATAACATTGATATGAGAAAGATAAAGAAAGAACATCAGGAAGGGAGAGTATCGAATAAATAAAATGATCGATGGAAAATAAAAAATGAAAATTAGACTGTTACTAAATCTAAATATACGATATCAATGAAACCAAATCTTTCTTCATCAAATAAAAATACCAAAGGTAAAATTTCATAAAGTTAAAGAGTATCTTTATCCAAATTACTGCTATCGAAATTCAATCGCTGATTCTTTTCCACTTTTAAATTATGATATTGTTGTTTGATCATAAAGCATAGAGTTGGGTTTAATAAGTTTATATTGATAAATTAACAGTTATTAATATTGTCTAATGATGAAATATACATCAAAAGAAGTGAGAGATAGTTTAGGCAGAATTGGAATTAAAAACATTAGCAGAATAAAAGAAATGAACTCGTAGAGATATAGATAGACGTTAAATTTCATGCAGGAATGGACCAACGATCTGATGGAAAGATAAAATTCGTTGCATCTTCAGCGAGTACAATATTCACACCAAGTAGATAAATAGCCCAGCCTTCACAATTAAAATTAGCAATCAAATCGTTTGGATATTTAAAAGTTAATAAGATAGGAGTTTTTTAAAAAAGTGGAGAGTTTGTATATAAAACAGCTGGTAGTCAATAACATCAACCCATCGTCAAATTCAATGAGGGAATCCAGCATGAACGATTTTTAAGATAGTCTTAATAGGACAAACAAAAATGACCACACTTTTAGTAACTAAGAAAATTATTATTTCGGGAAAGATTGCAGTCACCATGATCGTTCTGATAATTATTGATAAGAAAAAGCAGACTGTTAATCGGCTAATAAATAATTTATTAACATCACTCTTGGATCTGCAGAAATTTTTTACTCTTCTTTTTGACAGCCCTCAATTCCAAATTTTATTTGTCTTCTTACTTTTTACGTTTGCTGCTTGAACTTTTGTTTTTAAAACCTTTTTTATCATGAGCGGTGGGACTTTTTAAGTTTAAGAGATGACTAAGTGGATTGATAATCGACACTGCTTTTGTTTATTTTGTTTCAATAATATCAATCTTCATACCTTATTTTTTATTTTTTTTGAAGTTGCCCGCCATCTATTTTTTTGTTCTTACCTCTATATGATCAAATTCTCCATTCAAGTGTGATAAGTCAGACAAGACCTTGATATGATCTTTCTTTTTGATTGGAGATGATTATAATTGTTAAATCGAATCCTCAACAACTGAGCTCAATGAAAAACTTAATAAATTGCTCTAATTGTAAACATTCTTAGAGATAATACTTTCACAACTTTATTTCATACCACTCGAATAATAAGATTATTTTTATGTACTGATTTTCAACTCTTTGTTGAGGGACTCACTTTATTTTTGGCTTTCTTCTTTTTCACTGATGAAATATAAATCGTTTTATAGTCTTTTTCTTATCGTCTATTATCTTTAAAGCTGCTTACTCAAAAAATCAAGTTGTTATTTATATTAAAGAATAATTTGATTTAATTTTTAATTTTCTTTTTTGCACATTTATGTTTCGTTTTTTATTTTGGAGTTTTCTTGCTTTACTTTATTCATCTCTTCAATACTTTTTACTTTTTATTGGATTAGCCCCTTGTAGGCTTCCTTCAATGTTTGATACTCCTCCTTTAGATAGCTAAGTGAATTTATGATATCTTGAACATTATTGCTGTCTTTACTTTTTTTCTTGCTTTTATCGTTGCTTTGATTATTGTTGTCCATATACTGACTCTTTCGTCGAAGTACTTATTACGTTAATTTTGAGGGAGAATCAATCTTGGGGTTTTTAAGATTTTGATTGGAAAAGCAGAGATGCTCTTGAGAAGAAGGAATCCGTTTATTTCTGAAAGAAGGACTTCTTTGCTTTGTAAACAGTTCAAGCTTACTCGAGTTAGAATACTGTGGTGACTGTATAGTCGTTATCATATTAATTATATGATGAGCGGTTAAATCCTAAAATGAAAAATGGATTCTCGAGTATTTTTCTTCTTGAAATATGATTTTAGCAAATTGGTTCAATAGTGAAGGAATTCATAAAATATAAACTAAATCAATTTTTGCAATAAGTTTGTGCTACTGATGGATTAGATTTATATTATTTATTCTCAATATGACATCCTCCTTAAAGTTGGCTAATATTAAAACAATTCATTAATTTTTGAAAACTTACAAAGGAACAAAGCTTTCTAATTTAAGCGAGTTGCCTTTAAATTTCACTGTGAAACAAGAACATGCAAACAAACACATTGAACGTACATTTGTTTATAGGGACTTTAAGGAAGCTTTTTGCCACTTTACGTTAATAGCTAAAACTTGCCAATAATTTAACTATTACCCGGAAATGTTTAATGTTTACAACAGGATAGTGATCAAACTTTCCACAAAAGATAATGATTTAAAGTAAGTAACAACAAAAGATCTCTATATTGCCTACCTTTTGGATGAGATCCACTCCAAGACAGCAGATTAGGCGCATGAATCAACTCTGGCCAAAATTCAAGCAATCATTTGATTATGGTAAAAAATAAATACAGCTACATATCTAGAAAATATTTTTATTTCTAAGAGGTAGTTTATTTACAATAAAATATAGCTATTTGAGAAATTGAAAAAAAATGAATTGCCAAACAACAGAATTTTATATTTTACTTCTTCTTCTATAAATAGCAATCTAATTATTTAATAAAATATCAAAATCAGAATTTCTTCTATAAATGAAAGGCAATAATATTTATAGCCTCGTTAAGCCATACGAGGAGTTTATCACCCAACATTATGATTAAGTTCAAGATAAAAGCAAACCCAACTAAACAAACAATATTTTCACTGAGGAAACGACAGATAAGTTAACAGAGAATGATCTTAACAATTCGAAAAGCTATGAAATAGTCGGGTGGAATGAACTCAACGCCTATAGAAACAGAGTTCTCAAACTACAAAAAATATCTTCCAGGAAGGATACTCTTATGAGGTCAGATCGAGGCTCATCAAGGGACTCAAGCAATCGATAAAAGAATCATTTTCTCGATAAATAAGAGGTTATCAATACCTTACCCTTACTAAAAAAAAATATATCTAACCAACGCTTCCCAAAAAAACGAAAATAGACTTGGATGACTAATTTTTCAGATTTGAAGCAATCTAAAGCCAAATCAAATAATCAATCCCCTAAGAATTTTATTCATTAACTTAGCATTAAACAAGTGAGAAACAAAATGAAAGAGCATGAAAATGAATGGAAAAAAGTGTTTGCCAATGAAAGTCCAAATTAAAAATTTCCAACTATAAACAAGAGTATTGAGCTTCATAGATAAAAAGAATAACAAAAATCAATTCTTTCATTAAATGAAAGTTTAAACAATATGAAAAGTAATCTTTGGATTGAAGTTTTGCGAAAAAATATGAATATGACAGACATATACACAAAAAAACAAATTGCTAAAACATTTACAGACAATGGTCGATTTACTGCTCTAGGTAATTCCAAATTTAAACTATAAAAATAGTGGATAGATGAAAAGGAGCAATAAGGATACCGATTTAAATTTTACCGAACTGTACTTCCTTCTGAAGACTTAAACAAAATAATTTCAATTAGATGACGAAAATTGATATTGTATAATAGCAACATTTAATGATATTTAAAACAAGTGTATCATTTCAGAATGAATTCACATGGCATAACAACAGTATGCTTTACGATTATGTTATGGCTTTTTTAATTTTGTTGTTTCGTCTCCTTCGGTAGACTCAGTTCCCTATTTGGAATTTTATTTTTTCCTTAACTTTGATTATTTTGAAGCGTTTAGTTTTATATTGGCTTGAACTAGCATATCAGCGACTTGATGAAAAGCATCTTCAATATGTTATGCAGTTTTAGCGCTGGTCTCAATGTATTGTATTTATTTATGTTTGTCTAAAAACTACTGAATCATTTCAAGAGAAACCACTCTCTTTTATAATAAATCGCATTTATTGCCAATTAACAGAATTTGAGTTTAAGGCGGACAAGAATTGCGTATTTATCCGTACCAGTAATTGACAGCATCTTCATATGACTGTTTGTCAAGAATGTCAAAGACAATCATTAAAGCATGCGCTCCACGATAGTAAGAACTTGTGATTGTTCTAAACCGTTAGTGACCTGCCGTATCCCAAATCTGCAGTTTTATCCTATTTCCATTGAGGGGAAATGACTTGAAGCGAAAATCTACTCCGATGGTTGCTAGAAAAACATCACTGAACTAATCATCAGCGTAGCGAACTACTATGGAAGATTTGCCAACTGAAGAGTTTCCCACCAGTACTACTTTGAAAAGATAGTGATATTCGCTTTGATTTTGCATGATTTTGAATATAATTATACCTTTTATCTATTTTTGAACAAATAGCAGCCAGATGACAAATAATAAAATTGTTAAATTGTTAAATTGTTAAAACAGCTCCTTTTATTCTGTTATTGGAATATATTACAGACTTGAAATAGAAAAACTGATTTTTTTTTAGAACCTAAATCATTAATAAATTGGCTGAATATTTTAGAATAATTAATTTACTTATCTTACAATTAATTGCAATTAAATCATTGTTCATTGTTCATGGAAAGAACTGATAGCCATCCTAATTTGAGATACTCCACCTCGCTATTTATTTTTCTTTTTTCGGTTAATTTACTCGCATTTTTTCATGTACTGGTTTAGCTCATCGTTTAATTTTTTTATCTTTGGGTTTTCCTAATCGATTTACCCAAGATAAACAGGGAGCTTCTTATTTTTTGAGGCGGTTGGTTTTTTGCTTTTTTTCAAGTGCTCATTATATGTCTATTCGAGCTCTATTCTTTTTTCTCTCAGTTCTTTTAATTAATTATTGATTTGAGTCAATTATTCAGGCTGCTTAAGCTTAAAATATTCTTGAACTGTCTCCTTGTTTTAAATGATTATCTATGATGAATTCTCACCGAGTTCTTTAGGAATAAATCGATCTTCCTCCTCTTCTTCTTTTTTAGAAATATATATATGACCTTTAAATTAATCCAGCTTATCTTTTGTTGCTTTTTCATATTAAGTTTTAGCTTTTTAAAGTTATTTCTTGAGTTATAATAAGACTCTTTATTTTTGTTATTTTTAAATCAATAATTTCTTTGTTTTTGACTCCACGTCTTATATTATTTTATTTTTTTACTTTATTTCTTTTTTACTAACTGATTCATATAAATCCTGTTTTGTCTTTTTCAACAAATTTGGCGGAATATCATAAGAATGGTTGATAAAATTTATATTGATGATTGTCTACATCTGTTACAACTCGGTATCAACTTGAGTGAACTCTTAGCTTATCACAGCCTCCTTTCCCTTTGCTTCTTATCCAATTATCGCATTAATTAATTAACCTTTTTTCTTGATGAGACCTTGATATTTGGCAAAATCAAATTTATTTGCTTCAATTTACTCTTTACTAGTTTTATTAAGTTAAATTAAAACTTTAATTTGATTTACATACCTTTTCTTTCTCTGCAAACTCTAAAACTTTGCAGGCGTTATATGATCTTTTAATTTTTTTATTTGGTCGTCGTAAAACTCCTTTTTCGGTAATGCTGAAATAAATCTTAATCTTTCTCTTTATTTTAATGTTTCTTATTATTCTTTCTCTTGACGTTTCTTCTCACTTTATTTCAATTTATTTACAATTTGACATTATTCTTACTCTTTCTTATCCTTTTCCTATTAAATAAATTTAGTCAAAAGATCCAATTGGTTTTAATATGCATCTAATATTTTCGTTTTATCACTCAGTTTTTATCCAATATATTTCAATTTTTATATTTTTTGCCTTATACTTGTATCATTCAGAAATTATTCAATGATTTCAGATTTTTTATTTAAATTCTCCTCCATCTTGTTAAGTTCTTATATGTTTTAGAGGGTGTATTTTTTAATTTCTTCTTCCAACTGACTCTATTTAAAGTATTTTTGTATCTAATCTGAAATACGTTAAAATTCTTCTTAGTTAGCTTTTCTTTCCTCTTTTAGTCTTCTTACTTCTTATTCCTTTGCTGCTTTTTCTTTGGCGATTCTTTCCTATTTTAATCTTTCTTATTATTTTCTTATTATTTCTTATTGTTCTTTTCGTTCTTTCTCTCTCCTCTATTTTTATTTGATTTCTTTTTAAATATATAAGTGTTTAAGTACTAATTCTGTTAAGTTTGGAACTTGCCCAAATAAAAGTTTTATTTTTCTCTAATTTTTTTCCTCTACAGTTAGTTCATCTTCATCCTCTATTCCCTAGTTTCTTTTGTTTAAGAATTCCAAAAATGTCGTATAATTGTCAAAATAGGCTCGTTAAAAAATATTTTGATTTTATAGAATAGGAATTTGATCTTAATATTTTTAATTTTTAATTTTCTCATTAACTCTTTCTCTCTCTTGATTAAGATTGTGCTGATTATCGCATAACTTGAGAATAAATAAATCTTGAAAAGTGAGTATTTAATTCATTTTATCCTCTGAAGCTTTTTTTCTTTAACATTATTAACTTTTAGATAAAAGCTATGCCACTTTTAGGTCATACTACGATTAATTTTCAATAATTTTTCTTCTAATTTTTTCTTTTTCATTGACTAAATTTTCATAAACTTCAGATATTTTGAGTTCATCTTCAAGAATTAAGGTTTTCTCATAATGTGATTTAATTATTTCTTACTCATATCTTATTAAACTTGAATTAGCTTCGTTAAATTATCTTTGATTTTTTGTTTGGCTTAGTTTTTCAGCGTCAATTTAATTGGTCAGCTGACGAATTTCCTCCTTTACCTTTTAATCATCAACATCCCTATTATCCTGGAGATATTTAATTTTCAAAATATGCCTTCTAATTTTCATCTTGTTCGCATCTAACTCTTTATCACATTTTTATTTTTTGCCTTTCATTTCTTTGATACTATTTTGTAATTTGGTTTAACTTTTGTTAATTTCACTCTTTTGCTTTTGAAGTTATGAGACGGGGATTATTTTTTTAATCTTTTTTTCTTATTTTTTTCTATGAATTTTTGGCTATTAAACTTGTGGTATATCCATAACTTTAATTTTAGATACATCATCATTAGCAGAATCATAAATTTACTAATTATTAAAAAAAATATCCGCTTCATTTTCATTTTTAATAATTAAATCAAGAGCTTTGGATCCTTCGAAGCTCTCTTTTTTGCTCGAGACATTAAATATATTCTGTGAAGGTTATGCCTGTGATAAAATAAATGGAGGAGTCGTTGAGTTATCTGAAGGATTTGTATCAGGACCAAAAAGATTATTAGCAGGTAAATCTTTTGGAGGCTATGGTTGTGATAAAAGAGCTGGAGGGGTAGTTGAGTTGTCTGAAGAATTTTTAGCAATACCAAAAATATTAGACGTTGTAGCTTTAGGATTTATAAAGGGATTAGTGGGAGATGCAGAAGATTGAAGCCCTCCAAATGGATTGATTATCGGAGAATTTAACGATTTACTAAAAAAGTCGTCCGGTGGCGCCTTTCCAGGGTTTGACATAGATATTGAATATATTATATAATTGCCTTATTTCATCAATTCAATTATTGGG
>Ga0302188_10000585_pt1 | contig 30907 bp, 17 predicted proteins | sample II_Bog_E2_1_FD_198783 | JGI IMG/M metagenome (GOLD analysis project Ga0302188, IMG submission 198783) | Peat permafrost microbial communities from Stordalen Mire near Abisko, Sweden - II_Bog_E2_1 | ecosystem: Environmental > Terrestrial > Soil > Wetlands > Peat | place: Sweden: Abisko...
CAACCCCAACCCCAACCCCAACCCCAACCCCAACCCCAACCCCAACCCCAACCCCAACCCCAACCCCAACCCCAACCCCAACCCCAACCCCAACCCCTCAACCCCAACCCCAACCCCAACCCCAACCCCAACCCCAACCCCAACCCCAAGATATAAGATGAATTGCCATCAAATAAAATATAGCTACTTACATAAATTCATGTGAATCCTGTTTATTTAAAAATTTTGAGAATAAATATGATTGACTATTTCGCTCTTATATCACATCGTACAATCAATATGCAAACACAATCATTTTTTATTATACTGCATCTCTATCTTGAATAAGTCCTTGTCTCCCTCGTAGTCCACACATGAGTAGTTCATATACTTATCTCGCTTTAGCACGAATTCTGCCAATGGAATTATGTGTTTGGCCTGACAACTATTACCTTGAAATACTAGCTTGCGTCCTGCTCTAAATTAAAAATTGGCTAAAACTGCTTGGTGATGGTTAGCCTCCTCGTGGCTGCGCACCTCGAATAGCAGTACTTTTTCACTCTCCATCAACTAATTATAATAGGAGTTTTTAAATAATGAGATTAGTGGGACAGCCTTGATAGTAATCGAAAGTGATTCTTATCGGTTATTTATCTTTAAGATGAAAAGATTGATTTTGAGCTCGGTTTTTTGATATAATTATGGCAGAGATAAAAGATGTTAGATTATCACTTCAATTAGGAGGTTTATGTAATATTTAGTAGTGGGAAATTAGCTGATAAATGTCTATACTTATTTCGCAATACGATCTGTTGAGAGATCGTATTAGACTTGGATCGATGATGGTTGAGAGAGAAGACTACCCCTTCGTCTCTTTTTTAATAGGATATTTTGTGGGCAAAGTTAATGCAGACATTGACGTGATCTTCGAACTTATAGAAATCATCCACTATTTAATCAAATCAAAACTGGTATCGTCCTTTCTAGCATTTCAAATATTCAAGGTCACTGAAGATTTTCCGAAGGATATTCGCAAAATGGTGAGGGTATTGGGGGATGCCAAAAATGGTGAGGAGATCAACCTCATAAAATTTGTGGAATCATATTATGGAGATATGGATTCGACTGCGTGGAAAAAAATTCCAAATATCTTTAAAAAATAGTAAAATTCATAAATAAAATTAAATCATAAATAGGAATTGGCCAACGACGGCACGCAATAACTGGACAGTCCAAGCCAAATCTGCATGAATTAAACGTATAAATTATAGCAGGTGGACCTGGAAGAAAGACGCAAACTTGAGTAAGCTGACATTTAAATGGCCAAAAGGATGCAAGAATAGTTTAACCAAGAGAAAGAATGCAAGAAGGAAGATGATGATGTTCCCTGCGAAATTTGCTATTCTGGGCTGTATGATGAGGAATTCATACCTTTGGATCGGTGTGGGCATCTTTTCCACAAAAACTGCCTTGTATAAACTTTTAAGACAAACATTTCAACCAACAATTTTCCTATTCGCTGCCCTAAGGATTAGTGTAAATAATAAATCAATGAAATGGATATCAAAGCCATCCTTTCAGCTGAATTATTCTAAAAATATTCATCTCATACTCTTAAAGCTTATGCTGAGCTTCATGGTGATTCTATGTATATCTTTCTTCATTTAGATCATGGTGTCCGACAGCCAGCTGTGGTTATATGTTCTTTTTCGAGAAAGAAGACAATTAACGATTTTAGTGTGCCGAGTGCAAAAAAGAGTATTGTCTTAACTGCAGGGTTTAGTGGCACAAAGGCATGACTTGCAAAGAGTATACGATTTCAGCAACTACTAGTGAGGATGATTAAAAATTTATAGCTTTTGTCAAAGGCAAAAAATTCAAACAATGCCCAAAGTGCAAATTTTGGGTCTAAAAGAACTAAGGTTGTGATCACATGACCTGTAAGTGTAAGTTTGAATTCTGCTATAAATGTGGTGGAGTATACATGAAATGCGAATGTGTTGAAAAGGCGAGATAATAGATGTAAGCCCGACGAAGAAAGGCCGAAGAGAAACGTCAAAGGAAGTAGTAAAGACAAAGACGTCATTATGATTAAAAAAGTAATCGGGAATCGAGACCAAAAAGAAAAAAATGATAATTGTATTGCTGTCAGTCACTATTTACGATTTGAAAATACAGATAATAAATGTAGCAGATTAAGCTATTTGATTTTCGATTTTATGATCTTCTATTCTCTATAATACAATTAGTAAAGTAACATAGAATAAATTATGCAGGAAGAAGGATCATCCATTCAAAGTAGTCATCATCTAACAGATCGCCATAAGAATCCACTGTCGCCTCCAACAAAACAAGATGATTAACAGTAGAGATCCATTAAGATTCCACTCATCTCGAAACGCATGAATAGTGTCGAAAAGTACGTAACTGAGTTTTATGCTCATACTGTGGATGTTAATAAGACTAAACAAGATAAGGACAGCAGCCAAACAAATAAAAACGAATAAAAGCAAAAACCAACGCATAAAGACATGTTAAATCACTCTCATTCTGCAGATATTTCTTCTTTAATGGAGCAAGATGGGTTAACGCCAATATCAAGCAAATTTTGTTTAAACTACTCCTCGATTATGAACCAAAAGAGTTAAGATAAGATGGAAGTATTAGGTAAATTATAAAAAGATTACCTACTCCTCAAGAAAAAGATGCAACCTCACATCAAGCATATTAATAGTCTTGCTGATGGATTAAATTACAAAACCCTAAGGATTGCTGATATCTCAGAGCAGGAAATTACACCAGAGGAAGTCCAAAAATAGATAAAAAATTCAATCATTAACTAGGATGGTCGCAAGTATTACGCTGATCTGTACCTACTAAAGAAGGGGAGAGATAAAATCATCAACTCATTGTCCAACGTCGGCAAGCTATCACTCTAAGGCAACTCCCATCAGATCAACGATCTTACTTATGAGGAGAAGCTGAGAGCGAACGAAGAGAATTATGTTAAAGGCAAAAGTACAAAATTGATTATTTAGTAATTCGGTAGCGGTAGGCTAAAAAAGCTAAGATGATGAAGGGTCGTAACCTACACTGGAATGTGTACTACGATATGCTGGCTTTATCTGCTAATGAAAAGAAAAAGCTGAAGGGCATTTGCAAGTTTACATCTACTTTCGGCATTGCCTGATTTTTATTACTACATATGCATGACAATAGGCGCCCTAATTATTTGTAAGCAACAATAATTTTCACTCCAATCTTCAGTTTCACTTTTGCACTGCTCTAGAACTATTATCAATCAGCAATAGTAAATAGTTGCTACCAAGTGAACTCCTTAATATTTTGCTGATATTTATGTATCGAAGTAAAAGAACCAAATAATGAGATGAACGAATGATGTTCAAGTGATGATGAACATAGATGCTTATAATTGATTTTTAAATTAAATTTGCCTTGATGCGCTTTAAAATCCGCAGCCTGGAAGGCCAAAGTCGACATGATGACATTTGCACATCTGTATCATGGTGTTCCTTTAATGAGCTTACCAGGTAGGCTTTACTTTATGCAGCATCGGCGACGACAACATTATTTATCGATGGAATGCTAGCTCCGGACAAGGCACCAAGTGGCTTGAGCTTGACTCATACGCTATTGACCATGACTGGATGCCCCTCACCAAGGGTGTGAGCTAGACCCTCGCAGTCGGATTTGCTGATGGCACGATTAAATTCATTAGCAAAAACGGAAAGATCGAAAAGCACATCACTGCATAAACTCATAAGAAATCTGTGATATCGCTAAGATGGAGTTATGATGGTGGAGCTCTAGCCACCACAGGCCAGGATGGCAGTCTAAAAATATGGTCTAAGAATGGAAATCTTAGAACTAATCTTGTTCAGTCAGATAAACCAATCTACTCGGTGGCCTGGAGTCCTGATAGTGATGCAGTACTCTACTGTTTTGATAAATTTATTGCTCTAAAACCTCTGAGCGCCAATCAGCAAAAGAATTTGCAGTGGAAAGCTCACTAAGGTTTGGTCCTAAAGGTTGATTGGAGTCCCAATAACAACTGCATTCTTTCTTGTGGTGAGGACTGCAAATACAAAGTTTGGGATAATTATGGTAAACCATATCTTATGCAGGCCGTCTTCTATATTCATCAACACCTTATGACCATGTTGTCAACTCCATTGCTTGGGCGCCTAATGGATAATACTTTTCTGTTGGAGCTTTTGGCATGTTCAAACTTTGCGACAGAACTGGATGGACTTATTCTTTCAGTAAAGTTGATAATGGCTCAATTGAAAAGTTAACTTGGTCCTCTGATGGTACTCTCTGCGCTGGGTCATGTGGAGATGGAAGTGTGGTGTTTGGGGAGGTGGTAGACAGACAGATATCCTTTAGCAACTGGGAAGCTACTCTGAGTGATTAAAACAGAATCTAAGTTACGGATATCTTGGCTGAGAATGTGGAATATCAATAGAACTTAGACTTCAAGGATAGGGTGATTAACTTGTCAATTGGCTTTGGCAGTTTAATTGCAACCACTGCCACACAGTTCTATATCTATAATATCCCTAACTGGAATACGCCCCACATCTACGAGCTTAAAGACTCAGTGGCCTTCATCCTACAAAGTCAAAAATACTTCTGCCTCGTGGAGAGTACTAATGGACTCGTAATCTACAACTATGAGGGAAAGTTAATAAGTAATCCTAAGATTGCAGGAGCTAAATGTACTTTCTTTTGGATTTAGTTGAATTTATGAGCAAAAAGAAGATAGCTATCGCATCAGACATTCTTGCAGTGATTGAGGCCACAAATAATAAGGTTGTCCGATTCTATGAGATTGCGACCGGCAAACTGTTAAATTTCACAGTTTAACACTCACTCTCAATTGTTTAAATTAACATGAGTCAAGTGGAGCAATCCTTATAACGTAAAATTGCCTTCCTTGATGCTAACCGCGATCTTTATTTAACCACAGTCAACAGTACAGAGCGCAATCATAAACTGGCAACCATCTGCGACTCTTTCCAGTGGCATGATAAATTTGACGTACTCGCTTCTGTTGCAGATGGTAAGCTTGCAACTTTCTTTTATCCTAATGTTATGTTTATCGATCCAGATCTCCTCCCATCAACTACCACATTCAAGGAAGTGCCTGAACTTGGCAGATCTCCCCAAATAGTTACTTTTTGTTAAACACAAGTCACATTACGACGAAGGGACGGAGGATTAATTACAGTGGCTAACTCGCCTTATCCTACCATTTTGCTTGACTTCTGCGAAAAGGGAAAGTGGTAGAAGGCTACAAAACTGTGCCGATTTGTCAAGGAACCATTGCTGTGGGCCTGCTTAGCGGCTGCCTCCTTGAAGTACAAAAAGCTGGAATCTGCTGAAACTGCTTTTGCCGCTATATAAATTCCATAAAAAGTAATTTTCTTAAGTTAGCTACGAGACAGTCCATCTGAGATTGTCAGAAATGCATCGCTGGCCCTACTGTTTCACAAGAACACTGAAGCTGAGCAAATTTACACGCAAAATAAATTTTATTATCGGGCAATTCGAATGCACATTGATGGTTATCGTTGGTAACGTGCTTTGAAACTGGCTAGAGATTACAAGGTGCATCTGAACACAGTGATAGCTTTCCGCAAGAAATACCTTGAACGCATTGGTAAGCAAGAGGATAACAAATAGCTGCAAAAGGCTGCACTATAAGTTGGGGAGATCGATTGGCCCGCCATTGAAGCGAGCATAGCTGACGAGCTCTAAAAATAAAAGAAGAAATGATAAGTATTATCCAAACCCAATATTAAATGATTAATTTAGAACCGCATTAACAATAATCAATCCACTCAATTGCCGTTCTACATTAAATTTAATAGGATCGCAACTATGAAGTGTAAAATAGAGATTTGCTGCCAGGAAACGTTTAGTCGGGCATTATTAGCTATTTGCCTGTTAGATCTACAGCTGCTGACAATTTATCAATTTATCCAAAATAATCATCTGGCTTTAAATGGACAAAGATTTCAACCTTACTTGGCCGGGTGATCCTTGTAGTTGTCGTGATCTTTTTACTTATTGTCTTACCTTATGCTCTTTCTGAAAAAGATAAAATGCCGTTAGCTGATACTTTAAATAAAGATAATACCGCAGATATATCTCTTAATAGCTCTCTGCTGGAAGTTAAGATCCTTAGTATTGATAAATCCAATTTCACCAATAGCACATAATATACGAATAGCACAATAAATTTAATTAGCAGTGTTAATTCGTTAAATTAAGGGCAATAACAAATATCAGAATAATACGGATCAGAACAATAGGAAATTACACCTATTTTACCAAAAATATTATGGATACAGACCGGCGAATACCTATAAAATTAGTCCATTCTGCCTGCAGTTATGGTCCATCACCTCATGCTCTATGCAAACAAAAGTGGCTTTAATGCCAGGATAATTAACAATTACAATGCCTATGAATGGTTGTCCGAAGATTTGACTGAATTGATCAGGTCAACCCTGCACAAAAGCAAGTTTGATTTTAGGGTCGGGCAGTTATTACGATTAGCTTTACTTATTGAGCATGGAGGTATCTCAGTGGAAATGCCAAATACCATTGTCCTCTAAGACTTCAATTGGATTGTTGACATCTTCGATAAAGTACATGGTCAGAATAGCAATAATCTTACTCGTTGCTAACTGAATTAGCCAACAGAAATATTCATGTTCCACAGATAGGAAAATTAGTCTCTATGGTATACTGACAATTTCATTGCATCAAAATAAAACTCAACTCTTTTGCGGGATATTCTGGATGAAATGTCCAGCATTTTGGTCAACGAAACTTTCAAGTATGGCCAGGTTAAAAATACCATAAATATTAACAGGGATACTAACAGTCGTTCCTTCAATTGGTTTTTTGAAAACATTCTTAATGAGAAACTAAAATCTTAATCCCTCAGTAATTAAACGTCAGATATTTGCCAGAAATATGGCCTTCAGTCAATAAACATTTATAAAAACATTTATTAGCCTGCCTGTGCAAAATTAATCTATCAAGACAAACAAAGCATGATGGAAACATGTCAAATACCATATGTGTATTCTTTTGAAGGGGCCGAAGGCCAGATGAAGAGCAGCATCATTAAAGTCATAAACTAAGGCCATTTAAATTCTTTTCAGACGAATAGTATCTTTGCCAATGACATCATGCGCGCCGAAGGCAATAAATGGTTGTTAAATCCAGTCAGTCCTCAAAGATAAGTTCATCTCTGTATTATTTCTTTGTAAATTCAATCAAAATAAAATGCTTCGATAGAGATTCAGGCAAGTCTAAGGAGGATCAAGGAGCAAACTTTTAAAAAATGGAACTCAGTCTATATGGTGGATAGTCTGGGTAAAGATAGTTAGGCTTTTTAAAATGATAATTCTGCTGTTTTGGTCAACGCCTCCATTTATTAAGGCCTTAATTTGCAGACAGCGATTACTAAGCACTGCCCATCAAAGAGTATTGCCTTTTTAATGGATTATAACTAATTTCTTAGTTCGAACGATGATCTCTCTAAAATAGCTGACATTTTTTTAGACAGATCCGTATATGGAGGTTTGATTAACATTAAAGTAAACTCAATAATTTCAATACCGCCGATATTGGTAAACGTGAAGAGAGTACTTTATGAGCCGAATCGGCAAACATTGGTAACCATTCTTAACTTTTTTAGGGTATTTAGTACAGACTATTACAAAATCATTCCCACCTCCGATCTTCATAACGTATAAGGAGAGTACTTCGATAGAATTATTCCATTATTAGCTATGCTCGAGCTTATGGAGGTAAATGGCAACTGCTAAACTGACGAAATTCGCTATTTGACTCGTAGAATTAAGGAACTAATAGACTTTCCTCGAAACAGAGTACCCATTGATGTGACTGTTGTAGCAAATCAAACCAAAGAAGTGAATATTAGCAGACCTGAACTCGGCTATAAATATTTCTATTTAAGTATGTGCTACACTTTGTGGTCAATGGAGTATGCTAGCATGTGGGACCCTAAAAGATTAATCACATTTAATTCGGGAGTGAAATATCAAAGTCCAACCGATAGAATACATCTGTCAAAGATAATTCCCAAAAAGATTCATCATATCTGGGTGAGGGGATAACTACCAAGTTTTAAAAAATATTTGATTGAAAAAGCGAGAAATGATCACCCAGGATATGAATACTTCCTTTGGACTTAAAACAACATTACTCGTTAAAATTTTCCCTTCACATACGATATTATTACTAATATTTTAGAGTTTGAAAGTAAAAGTCCTTATAGTAAGATGGCCATGGTCGCCGATCTTCTGAGATATTAGATCATCTATAATTAAGGAGGATTCTATTTTGATACGAACTATTACTGGATTAGACATAATGGCCTATAGGATTTTAGGACATACTAATTTGTAGGGGGCACTGAATTATATCCTCGCAATCGATTGGCAAAATCCAATGGTTTTTTTGGAAGCACTGCACATAATAGCCATCTTTTGAAATTGATCAATTCAGCCAGTCTCAGCACAATTAATATATACTCTAACCTAGCGAATAAAGTTACAGGACCTTACTATTTCAGTAAATCAATTAGCCCAGAGGATTAAAGTAATGTCAACATATTGCTGCTGTCAATGGAAGAACTATATCCGTATTATATGTGGGAATTTGTTAAAAAAATAAATTTATGCGAGGCAAAATCAGTTAATTAGCCCGATTTAGCTTTTGTTGAGAAAGGAAAAGGATATTATAAGGACTGTGACCGCAGATATCCTTATGCTTATGGTGTGAATCTATTTGATTTTGGAAAATCTTGGGGAAAAAGAACTCCCAAGCGCAGATGATAATTATTTAGGATGTTATCTTTAATTTAGCATATCCCTTACTGCCTACTTTATTCAGCATTCCTTTAAAATTTATAGTATTATTTATTAATCATTACAAATAGAGAATGAACATCCAATAACAATAGATACCTATTGAGTAGCTTTTAAATTTCAGCAAGGAAGAGCTGCTTGCTCGCATGCAATAGCAGTGGAAGTTATGGATCAAAAGCTCGCTCGATCTGTAAAATCTCTATAGATAATATGAGATGATTCCTCCCAATAAAAGTTTGCCGTACAACTTGCCCTCGTCAAAGAGGGAGGGAAGTGACCAAAGTTCATGATCTGCTATACTTGCGTTTTTGAAAGTAAACCTTTAATATCAAATTAGATGTTCGTCAATATAAATTTGTATGAATTGACCAAATAAATTTAACGCATTTGCTAGCTGTGGAGGGTAATGAATTTGATTGATAAAATCCAATGACTTTCCTCATATCAAATTAATAATTAAATAGCCCTTGCTAAAAATTATACACTATTTTGTTATCATCACTTCTGAGATGACTGACTTTGAACCACCAACTCGCCTATTTTTTTAAAAGAGCTTTTTCTTAGTTGCAGCGAAGGCTTCCTAGGCATCTATTCATCAACAAGACTACTACCACTTGCTCTTGATTTATTATAACGTGGAACTTATCGAGCGAGACCTCCAGAATACTCTGCTTTTTTAACTGGCTGTACCTATCCCTCCTCAATAAAATCCTTGTCTTAAATAGAGTATTCCACGTAATTACCTTATTTTGGAACATTTTTCTTTGGCATTGGTATATCAGGGTATCTTTTCTTTTTGAATGAAGGCTATTTATTTTGGTAAATGCTCATTATCTACTTTTAAATCTCGTTTTTGGGCAAAGGAATGTCGGGCTTTCTTCTATTCCTTCTTTTTTTGCTTCCTTTTATGCCTTAGCTTGGTTTGAGTTCTTCACCGATGTCTTCCTATTCGATGGCAGATATTTCGAAAGGGGGTTGTTGAAAAACTGTATCTTACTCTCGATAAGATTAATCTTCTTGTTAATCAATTTTGATGATTTGATTGGGTGTATCTTCTAATATTTGTTGAATATCTTCTTCCAGTTTCACCTTCCTTCTCTCTTATTGTCTTTTATCATAATCTTCCATCTGCTTTTTCGAAAATGAAATTTACTAAATTTAGTTCACCTCATCATAATCGGCATTAATAATCTAAAACTGAATTTGGTTGGTGGTGTCGGCCTAATTTTTGTTCGTCTCAACGTTAACTCTATCCGTATATTAATTAAATTTATTAGCGTCATCTAGATAGCTGTTTGCAAACTCTTTCTAAATTTATTTATTTGGCTGATACTCTGAGATTTAGGATGGACTATATTTTTATGCTTCGTGAACTATGTTATCGTTATGATCCATGTTGATGTTTATTACTTCAGTTTTTGTATGCTCTTCCTCCATCTTTTGGAGTTAATTCTCCAGTATTCTACTTTCTCCCTCAGGCTGGTCTTGATGCACATTATCAACGTATATTATATCTGATATGTCGTTAATATTTGCATCTTGCATTTAGCCTTCATTATGTTGTTGAATTTTATGAACCATTTTTTCATTACTATTGTCGATGTCGTTTTCAATTTGCTAATCTTTATGTGAGAGGAGCAATTCTGAAGAATTAATCGACTATTTTTTGCCAATTTCTGGTGATTGCTCTTCCTAATGCATGAAGAATACATTATTGGCATCATTCACTTCTGGTGAATTCTCCAGAGATTAATGTTGCTCTTTGTTTTCGTTCATTTCCTGCAACATTTGATCTGGTGTGACTTTCTTTGCCTTGATTCGTCTTGTTATAATTGGGAATTCTCCGTTATCGTCTCTATTCGGGATTTAAGAAATTTCATTCTAATCCTTAATGCTGTTAATATCCACTGCAAGGTCACTGTTATCGACTGACATCACTATCTGAGAATTGCTTTAATTTCTTTTATCGAAAATATGAGAATCATCCCCCATAAGTGAGTGATGCGAATCGCTTTTGTAATCAGGCTCCACCTTTTAATTATTTTTAGTGTTGTATAGAAGGTATATCAAGACTATAATTGAAAAAACTGAGACTATGAGCAACTCAGTCGTATATGAGCTATCAATCGGATAATTAGCAGAATTAACAAGTAATCGATAAGCGTGAGATTGAAAAAAGTTTAGTTGGAGAGCACTATAGCTCATATCTATCAACTTTATCAACAAAGAAGCAATAAGGATCATTTTAAAGAGTTTATTCATTCCTAAAGTCTGAAACTTTGCTGAGAAACAATCTAAATTCATCAACTGCGAGCTTAGAATGAAAAAGATATTAGAGTCCACTAAAGTAAGTACTAATACACTGCTTAAGATAATCGGATATTTTTTCCAGATTAACAGTAGCCCTGGATCTTGTAGTTTTAGTATAATAATTATTGATACAACAGATGTGATTGTTTGACAGATGCTTGCTGAGAATAGAAGATAAGTTGAAGCAGAGACTTGGCTAAAATCACCAGAGTATATTCCTGAATTATATATTTATAAATAGAGTAAGTTAATCGTCATCGCAGTTGACATGAGAGCGAAGCTGAGAGCAATAGTCAGCATACAATTTACGCCAGGATAGTTAAACTTAATAATAAAAGTAACAGCAGCAAGGCATCCTGAAGTAATTAGGAATGTATAACTGGGCACGGCTGAGTGGATGATATTAGAAGATGATGCCGAGGTAGATTGGTTTGTATTTGTTGCATTTGATGGCGATATTACACAGGAAAGGGAGGTCAAGTTATATATATATCCAGAAGAGCAAGCCGTAATGCAGGATGAACTGCTTCCAGTACTAATTAATAAATAATTGCTGACACAACTACCACAATAAGTTGTATTTAAACATGTTTGACAGTTAGTAATACTGCAAAGAGAACAAATAAAATTAATTGAATAGGGTGCAGCTAAAGGACAAGTTCCATAGCAATAATATGAATAGTAAGAATAACCACTCGAACATTGTGAACAGTAGGCTGGACTAATGCAAGCCTGACATCCGTTGGGACAAACTTGACAATATTGAGTCACACCCATATTAAAGGTCCCTTGAGGACAGGTCTGAGTGCATTCGTTGTTGCCACTATTACTTATATTGGATGGTAATATCTTCAATGAGCAATATAGTGAGCAGGCAAATGTAGAAGTGGTATAATAAAATCCATTGGAGCATAGGAGACAAGTTGATACTGTTTGAGTGCAAGTCAAACACTGCGAACTGCATTGATAGCAAGTTTGGTTTATTCCTACCAAAGGATAAGTGCAGGCACTGACGCATTGAAAGTTTTAAAGGTAATTTAAAGAATTACTGCAAGTAAGACATGTAGATAGGGAAATACAAGTGGAGCAAGGACTTTGGCATGACTTACAGCTCTCACTAGTATTATCAGCAAAAAAATAAGTCGGGCAAGTCATTCCACAAGTACCCAAATACATAAAGTTAGAGGCATAGCAAGAAGTACAGTAGCTAGTATTCGAATTAAGGCACGTTTGGCACGGACTATTACAATATACACATACGTTGCTACTGTTAACAATCATTCCAGATGCACAACTCCCAACACAAGACGAACCTTGCAGATACAATCCCGTGTGACAGGAAAGACAAGTACTATTGGTAGTTAAGCAAGTATTGCATAAAGTTGAGTCACATGCCAGACAATAAGTACTGTTAGAGTAATAAGTTGCTGGACAGTTTACATAGCAACTCAAATTTAATTGTGAATAACCTGTCCGACAAGTTAAGCAAGAAAAAATGCTGCTAGAGGTGCATGTTTAGCAAGGAGAATTACATAGCAAGCAGTTATAGGATCCTCCATCGTAATAAGTGCTTGGACAGGACGCCATACAGTTGTTATTAAATAAATAGGACAAAGATGAACTTGTATTGCAAGAGGTACAATTTGAAGGAGATAATGAGCATGTTAAGCAATTACCACTGCAGGTCACACAATTAAAATTAATTAAAAATGATGTTGAGAGCAGACAAGATAGACATTGAGTACTCGAACTGCAGGTTAAGCATGGAGATATACATGCATCGCATCTACTGTTATTTGCATCAGAGTAATACTGAGCTGGACATGAAGGAATGCAGGTTCCTTGATATAAATAAGTTGTAGTTGGACAGCCTGTGCAGTAACTATTACTGTAACTATTACTATTATTAGAGCTAAGGCATGTAACGCAGTTGCTGAAACATGTTTGACATATTGTACCGTTGATAATGATCTGCCCTGTTGAACAATTTGTAACGCAGATTGATCCACTAAGATAGTAACCTGGTTGACACGAAATGCAGACAGTTGAACTTCCCAAACAGTTAGAACATGGAAGTGAGCAGGAAGAACAATTGGTTGTGTTTGCAAAATAGGTTGTTGGACAAATTGAATAACAGCTGTTGAGTAAAAGATAATAACCAGTCAAACAGGAAAAACAAGAATTGGTTGCAGAAGAAGAGCAGGTATCACAAGGAGAGTTGCATTTAGAGCATGTGGTGGGAGTATCATTATAGTATGTGATTGGGCATGCAGTCAAACAGTTATTATTAAAAAGAATCAAATATGCTGAAGAAGTATTGCAACTTGTGCAATTATTTATGCTTATTGAGCAAGTTAAGCAAGGAGAAGTACAAGCTGTACAAATAGAGTTTATCAGGAAGAGACTAGGATTTATGCAACTAAGGCAAGACGTACTAGATGTGCATGATGCACAAGGACTGACGCAACTCAAGCATTGTTTAGATGTTGAGTCGCCATATAAACCGGAAGAACAATTAGATTGGCAAACTCCATTATAGAGGAACAATCCTGTATTGCAAGAAGTACAAAAGGAGTTATTATTTGTTAGGCAGGTTAGACAATTAGGGTTGCAGTAAAGACAAATACTACCATTAGTGGCCATTCCACTGCAGTTTGATTGGCACAAAGCTCCAAGCAGATAAAGCCCAGATGTGCATGAAGTGCAAGTTGAAGGACCTGTGCAAGTTAAGCAGGGTGGACTACATGCTATGCATTGATTTGATAGCCCATAGTAACCGCTTGGACAAACGGCATAACAACTGGCGTTCAATTGAAGATAATTTGTTATACAGGTTAAACAAGACTGAGATCCAACACCATTACAGGTTAGACAGGGAGAAGTACATGGTAAACAAATAAAGGAAGCATCATTGTAAAAAGTTAAAGGGCATGTTGATAGGCAAGCTGATACATAAAAATAAGGATAAGAGTCAGAAGTATTACATGAAGTGCAGTTTGTAATTGTAAGTGCGCAGGTTAAGCAGGGGTATTGACAACCAACACAAAAAGAGTTTATCAGAAAATTAGTGGCAATAACACAGGATAAACAGTTGGATATTCCATAACAGGTACTGCAAGGCGCCTGGCAAACAGAGCAAATCCCAGTTGCGTTATTGGCGTAATATCCAGAAGAGCAGTTAGTCATACATTGCCCATTAAATAAGTAAATTCCACTATTACAAGAGGTGCAAAATGAAGTGTTAGACGACAGACAAGTATTGCATGATGAGTTACAATATTGACAAACTCCACCTCCGGTTGAATTGCTGCTGATCATTCCATTCGGGCAGGTAGGACTACAGGCTGAGCCAAGCAAATAAGATGATGAAGGACAAGACAAGCAGATTATATTGGAACTACATGTTGCACATCCATTAGTACAGTTTAAACAGATCACAGAGTTAGAGTAATACCCCGCAGGACAGGCAGGCAAGCAGGTGTTAGCAAAGAGAAGATAAGATACGAGGCAAGTTATGCATGAGCTAGAACTACTGTTATAGCAAGTCTAGCAGGGTGAAGTACAGGTAAGGCAGGAAAAATCGCTACTATATTTTCCTGAAGGGCATGCAGCTACGCATGCTGAATTTATCAGATAAGGAAAAGATCCGGCCGTATCACAGGAAGTGCAATTGTATCTATTGATAGAGCAAGTCAGGCAAGGAGACAAACAACCAACGCAAGATGAATTTACTAGAAAGAGAGTAGGATCCAAACACGAAAGGCATAAAGTGAGGGATAAGCATGTGGCGCAAGGAGGTTGACATATTTAGCAATTACTTGTGTTTGAATTTGCAAAGTATGTTGCAGGGCATGTCATATAGCATGCACCCGCTAACATATAGAGACTGAAATTACAGGAGGTGCAGAAGGATATATTTGATGAAAAACATGTCAAACAAGGACTAGTGCAAATTTGGCAATACGTGTTATTAATAACAGTCATACCGGAACTACAATTAGATACGCACCAGCTTCCTTAAAGCAGCATACCGCTAATGCACGAGAGACAAACCCCTGCACTAAAACAATTTTGACAGGGCGAAGAACACAGATTACAAGAAATGCTATTTGAATAATATCCGTTAGGACAACTTGGCAGGCATGTGCTATTGAGTAGTAAATAGCCTAAAATACATGAAGTACATAAGTTTATTGATCCATTTGTACAGGTAGAGCAGGGCGTAATACAAGTCAGACATTAGGCTAGGGATAATTCATTATAATAACCCAAAGGACAAGTTAAAAGACATGCGTGATTCAGTAGGTAAGGATAACCAGTTGATTGGGAACACGAAGTGCAGTTACTAATTGATATTGAACATGTAGAGCATGGAGTTTGGCAGCCTTGGCAGGATCCGTTTATTAAAAAGGCAGTCGGGTCGAGACATGACAAGCAGAAGATAATACTTTGACAGTTTCCACAAGGGATAGAGCATGGCTAACAAATGTTACTGGAGTTATCAGAGTATGTAGTGTTTGGGCATTGGATTAAACAAGCGGAATTGTATAAATAAGTGGTTGAACTGCATGAAGTGCAGGCGGAATTATTTGAAGATTGGCATGTTTTACAACTTGAGTCACAGTATTGACAGATTGAACCATTTATGATCATCATTCCAACACTGCAGTTTGCCACACATGTAGAACCATAAAGGTAATATGTGGAAATGCAAGAAAGACAAGTTGATGAATCAGAGCAAGTTTTGCAATATCCGATGCAGGCAGAGCAGACAGTAATATTCTGAAAATAGCCTGCTGGACAATTAATAAAGCAACTATTGATGAGCTGATAATAACCACTGAGACAGCTCAAACAAGTTTGATTACTGGCGTTTGAACAAGTTTGACAAGGTGTTGTGCATTTATAGCAAAGAAAAGTTGAATCCCCGTAATAGGTACTGGGACATTGTGCAAGGCAAGTTTAATTGACTAAATAAGCATAAGCCGAGGAAGTATTGCAGGATGTACAGTTACTGCGCAAACCAGAACATGTTAGACAGGGAGAAGAACACGAAAGGCAAGATCCATTGATGACAAAAAGGGAGGAATCCAAGCAAGTAGTGCAGAAATTCGAAGAAACACAATAAAGGCAAGGTTGGATGCAGATTATACAAGTGCTTGATGCACTATCTGCAAAATATCCATTAGGACATGTGTAATTGCAAATGTTATTTAGGAGGTAGGTTGTGGAGTAGCATGAAGTGCACGCTGACGTATTAACTGAAAGGCAAGATTTACAACTCGCTGAGCAAAGTGAACATATATTGCCATTCACAATTGTAGTACCATTATCACAACTGTTCTGGCATGTAGTGCCGTAGAGATAAGTACCATTAATACATGATAAACAAGTACTTGAGGACGAGCAAGTCAAGCAGGGAGATTGACAGGCTGAACAGTTTGTCACATTATTAAAATAAGCGCTTGGACATATAAAGTAGCAAGCATTTGATAACCAATAGTAACTTGTTAAGCAACTCATGCATGAAGAGTTCGTAGATCCTGAACAAGTTAAGCAGGGATAGGCGCATGTAGTACACTGATATGTTGTATTATCACTAAAATAATTTGAGGGACAGAGAGCCAAACAACTAAAAGAATAGTAATAAGGAGTTGAAGTATTAGTCAAGCAGGATGTGCAGTTTGTAATTAATCCAGAACATGATTGGCACGGACTTGTACAAGAAACACAGGATCCACTCACTAAAAATTTAGTAGTATCCGCGCATGAGGAACAAAATGTTGAGTTACTGCAACTGGAGCAGGGAGTTACGCATGTGCTGCAAACTGAGATAGTGGTATTGGGATAAGTTCCATTCGGACAAATACTAAGGCAAGTACCATTATAAAGGTAAGTAGTATTGTAGCAGCTTGTGCAGGAAGTAGTGCTTGAACAGGTTAAGCAAATATTTAGACAAACTAAACATTCGTTTCCGTTTACAATGGCCATTCCTGTCGGGCAAGAAGGAATACATTGATTTTGATATAAGTAAGTGCTATTAACACAAGTCAGACAGATCAATTCCTGCGTACAAGTCACACAGGGAGAAACGCACAGATGGCATAGACCACTTGAATTGTAATATCCAGTCGGACATGTCAATTGGCAATCAAATTGATAAAGAAAATATCCATTAATGCAACTTATACAACTGTGTATACTTGAGTTAGAGCAGTACTCGCAAGGAGAAGTACAAACAAGACAACTGTATGTCGAGTTTGATGAATAGTATCCGTTTGGACATTGACTGAGGCAACTAAAGCTGTAAAGGTATGGACTTGAAGAATTAGTATAGCAAGATGTACAGTTGGAAATGGTTATAGAACAGGTTAAGCAGATAGAGTTGCAACCAGAACACATTCCATTCGTGGCAATCAAACCAGCTGTTACGCATGTGAGATAGCAGCGGAAAGTATCAAGAACATATCCAGGAATACAAACTGTACACGTAACTAAAGTGCTATTACCTTGACAGTTCGTGCAGTTCTGAGGGCAAGCATCACATGTCCGATTAACTAAATTGGGGTAGGTAATTAATGAGGGGCAGTTTGTTAAGCATTAATAGTTGTAATAATAATATCCAGTGATGCATGTTAAACATTGGTAACTACTTATGCAGGATTAGCAAAAAATAGCAGTTGGACAAACAAGGCATTGCGAATTATAGCCATAATATCCAAAGGAACAATTACTAAGGCATGATGAATTGTAATAATAAGTGGTATTGCAGGATAGACATGCTGAGTAGGAAGAACAAGTCAAGCAAGTTGATGAACAGAGGGCGCAACTTGAAGTACTATTGTTCATGTAGTATCCTAAACTACAAGTGGCAACACATACGCTGTTGTTCAAATAAATTTGACCCTGAACGAGACTAGTATTAGTATAGCAGCTCGTACACATCGTAGGTTGGGATGCAGAAGAGCATGTTTTGCATGGCAAAGTGCAAATTGTATTGAATTGAATAACTGTATTTGCATCCATCATATAATTGCTACTCGAATAGGACTGTAAATAAGCATTAGAAGAAGGTGTGAAAGAGGGAGTAATAATGTTGTTGAGAGTGAAAATTAAAGGAACAGTAATAGTTGTCGTTGAATTTATAATTATGCTGGTGCTGTTCGTTGAAAAAGCGCAGGTCATTCCTGAAGGAACTGAGCAAGCCATACTTGTTACGTCAAATTATTGAGGAAGAGTTATTACTAAATATGAAAAAGTAATTGAACTCGTTGCATTCATATTCACATGCAGATTGCTTGAGGTTAGCAGAGTAGTAGAACTGAATGAGTAGGATGCTAAATAGATGGAGCCAACTTGAGTGTTTTGAAGCGGGCTGAGTGAGTTTGCATTTGAACAAAGTTTATATTGCATGTACATATCTTGATACAGGTCCACCTGAATTGTATACGGTTTAAGAGAGGGATAGTTATTATACGTTTGGATTGATAGTTGAGTACTTGTATTGGTAGAGAGATAGCTATAGACAAGTTGCACTTGAAAATTATTCGAGTTAACTGAGCAAGATAAAGAGAGAATGTTTGTTGATAGAGGAGAGCATCCGCTGGAAAGAATATTAATTTCTGAAGGAAATATTAAAATAAGAAGTGTATTGTTATTGTATGTTGTGCCAGGAACGTTGAAGCTAACGGTGAGTGCTGTCGGACCAGAATTTATGGTATTGTTAGGAATTAACGAAAATGAATAAAAATTGGCTGCGATTGTTACTTGATAGGTGAGTCCTGAGTTCACATACTCGATCACTTGATTTAAAGAGTTGTACAGATATACACCAAACGAAGATGTAATTTTTGTAGAAGATGGATTCACTAAATTCATAATTTGAATGGGAGAGGACACCAGTTGACCTGCCGAAATGGATGAACTCGAAAAATATGATAAAGTCAGCATATTTGAAACTGCATTAAAGCTACAAGAAAGAGTAGAAGATCCGGCGAAGCAGATAATGTCGCTAGGGCTGAGAACTACAATTTGAGGAGGGATGTAAATTTGCAAATAAGTGTAAGATGGGAGAGGGTTTACATTAGTAATTTTAAGAGTATAAGTTGTGGGGTAGTTGTTAACTACCATCGAGGAAGAACTAATTACCACATTTTGTGATGGAATTGATCGAGCTACCAGGGTTAATGTAATACCACTATTTACATATTCTACGATTGAGGTAGGCTGAGTTCGATCATAAAGAGTATAAAGTGTTAACGATGTTGTGGCTCCTAAGATATAAGGATTAACCACATTCAATAGCGTCAAGCTCACTGAAATCCCAACTGCTGAGGCAGATATGTTGTAAATCACTTCCGTACTGCTTATAGAGCAAACTGATGGTGAGCAGCTTCCAACTAAACCCTGAAACATAATTGGTAGTCCAATGACTACTTGAGGATTGCCAAGAGGCTGACCTAATGTAAAAGTAATGGTATAACTAGAAGTAACTCCAATCTGAAAAGATGTTGATGTAATAGCTGCTGAAGTGATCATTGCCCTTGTTGCAGAAAAAGTTAGACCAGAGGTCAATGTTTCCATGGAGTAGCCATCCCTAATGCTAGTAATTTGAAATGAGGAAGTCACAAGTTCGCTTGTGGGATTATATATATTAGTAAATGTAATGTTCATGTTATCATTTTTGGAAGCGTATGCTCCAGTAATATTCACCTGCTGCCCAGAAATTGCAGGACTGTTAATTTGGATATCTCCATTAGCAATGTAAATGCTGTTCAAACTCGATAGAGATATGGCGGATGGAAAAACCACCACAAAGATATCAGTGACGATAAGATTTGAATTTATGGTAAAATAAAGATTTCCTTGAGTTAAAGCGTTTACTGTCCCAGTTTTGGAAACGAATGAAGCAGAAGTTAAGGAACCTGGTGAGGTGTTGGTAACATTAACATTCGTACACTGAGACATTGATATTCCTCCGTATGAACTTGTTATAGTAAAACTGCCCTGCAATTGAGTTGTTGGAGGAGTTAGCACAGGACCAAGTGAAAATGATATCGTCGAAGAAGTAATACTGCTGGCTACTAGATTCCCAATTGTTACAGAATTAGATGAACCAATAGGTGAGTTTAAACAAGTAATGCCCGATTGGGAGTTTATGATAGGAAGGCAAGTCAAACTAGTTCCCTGTATGATTTAAGAAACAGCAGGGTAAGTCTCAGGCCATGAGGTAGAGAAGGTAATTTGTAGAGTTGAGCCCACTGGAAAGTACTGCGGGGAAAATGCAAAATTTATAACTCCATTTTGATTGACATTAAGTGGAGTGGTTGTGATGGTGCATGTCATTGTGCCTGTACTAAAAGTTAGTCCATTATTATAATCGGTATTAATCGAGTAGGGGCCTGAATTTGTTGTGCATGAAAGTACAAAGTATCCAGTTGTAGTGGCTAGATAAGGATTTAAAATTCCTTGGACTTGTATTATCAGCACTCCACTGTTTAAATCAGTTGAATTTGCAAATAAGCCATTGATTGTCAAACTGAGACCTGAGATAGAACAGACTGAAGTTGGCTATGGACTAAATGCCCAGTTCGTTACTGCGCAAGTATATGCCCCTGAGACAAGGATATTGCTATAGTCATTAGGAAAGACAATAGTAACTGCTGATCCGACTGAGGGAATGAAAATGTTATTGGGGATGAGAATAAAATTATATGCTGTTGTAGCTGATGCTTGGGAAAGAACAGGATTGATGGTGAAACTATCTCCAGGGCCAGCAGCAAAGATAGTGGAAATCAATGAGAGAATGAGTATAAGGGTCACAAATTTCATGTTCAGACTTTATAATTAATAAGTTAGTATCAATCAATTAAATCGTTCACAACAAATAAATAGAATTGGTTGAAGCTCACATTATGACATTATAGAATAAGCAATTATCGAGAGGTCGCATATCAATAACCGTCATAGATAAAACAGATGTAATATATATTTTTGACATGTGAAATCCTCTTTATCCTACAAGATATATTCATCTATAATTATATCAAAGAATTTAGATATGATTTCCACCAACTAAAATTTGGGAGCAGAATATACATTCATTCAAAAAATATAAGAAGACAATCATAATGATGAGATCAGCTTTCAAGATATTAGAAACGTAAATAAAGCATTTCTCATCAATGAAAAGGGATTCTATTATCCATATAATAACTCCTTCAAAGATCAAGGGTGGGGATGTGCTTGGAGAGCTATCCAAACACTATTAAGTTCCGTAGGATATTATGTATCATTTGATACCCTTTATTCTGCTTTTAGCGAAAAAATAAAACTTTTGTCCATCTTAAAGCAACATAAATCCTGCTCCTAAGAGTTGATATCAATTCTTTAGAATAAAAAATGGGCGCCAAGTGAAACTTAGTGCCACTGGGCATAACCCTTTATAGCTTCTATGGTCTGTATTCATTATCAAATACCCCATTCTTTACTTCTGTTGAATGGATATCCGCAAGCATATGCCCCTCTCTAAGCATTTTAAAAGACAATAAAATTTGAATAATTTCGAGTCATGATTAAAGAAAACATTAAAAAAGGAAGCATTATGATTGATGATGGTTGTTTTGCTCTTTCAATCATAGGATATCAATAAATGGAAGGGGGTAGATATTAACTGCTATTTGCTGATCCCCATATACGAAGTAACAAGGCTAACAAATCAGTTGGTTTATATGCATAAATATTTGATGGAACTGGCAAAAACCTCGGATATAATCTCAGTTAGTTCCAAAAGGAGGAAGCCCTTTATTTAGTTTACGAAAAATTGACTTTCTAAAACAAGTTTTGGATGATTTGCATTCCTCATTGAGCAATTATTGACTGTTTCTTTATTAAATACTTTTTTTTTAAGTAGTCTTTATAACTCCATACATTATATTTGTTCAATAATACTTTGGAATAAATCTACTAAGCAGAAAATTAGTATTTATCTATCTTGTAATACTCAATTTATGAAACATCATCCTTTCGATGTTTAATTGGTTGACTATTTAAAGCACAATGATATATAATATCAAACCTTTTGGAGTAATAATAATAATGATTGAAGGAAGCAAGATAATAGAAGAAGTCGACCCTGCTCTTGAACACTCTTTCATCATGCCCAAAAGTATTATATCAACACAGCCCGTACCTTCCTTCTCGGAAATTACCAGAGACGTTGATAAATTGATATCTAAACTGTCTCATCAAAAACAAATTTCATCGTCATACCCTTTTGAGTTCGACAATAACTAACCAAAAATAGAGTATCTACCTTATCAAAGTTCATCTCTTATGGTTGGGAAGTATAATTACACTGGACGAGCCTATCGATTTTAATAAGCAGAAAGGCAGTTAAACATCAGTCAGGCTGAATTAAAGCAAGAATGCCGAACAGAACAACACCTGGAGAAGGACAGCAATGACAAAATTTCGCTCCGAAGCAATAACGACTCTAAATTCGCGTAATAAAGTTTGAATAGGTCATAGGTAAAATTTCCTTCTCACGACTATTGCATCATGTTTGATAAAAAGAAGTCGCCAGGAGATTTTACACAAAACTTTAAGACGATGTATCTTGAGAAAAAAGTTGATCAGCTGGAGAATTAAATCAAAAAAATAAAGGCAGTATCGAGAACAACCTCGACTAATTTTAGAGCCAAGGAGGGAAAAATGAAATTGAATCGATTATTGGATTCCATTTTGGGGTGAAGCACCGATTTATTGTGATTTTTGACTGATTTACATATTTAAATAAATTAATGAGGAATAATTTTCAGGCCAATAACTTGAATGTAAGGAATCTTTAATGTCCTTCTTAATTCAGAATTTTGAAATAGTATGAGTCAAAATTATGTTTCTGGACAATTTTAAAAAGGTAGTGGCATAAAAATTAATTATCAACCAGAAACATGTGTTGCTTTGTCAATTAAACGAGTTGCATTTCATTTATCTTCCAATTTATATTAAACAAAATGGTCAATGATGATGATGGTGATAATAAATGAAGCAAACAGGCATTGTCGGATTGAATTATCCCTGATGCTTGGTTGTAAATGTTCAGACTAAGCCGTCTCATCAAAGTATTTATGACTGGGGCGGCATACTAACGTCATCATTTGATTGTTGAAACTAATTAATATACAATTCAATTCCAATTTTTTTTATTTATAAAGATAATATGCAAGGTTCATATTTTCTTATTTTTATTACGAGTCAAATTACATGTTTTCTTCGTGTCAATGGCTTTATCCCATATCAAAGATTTTTTATATATAATTCTGGTAACTGTTTCGAAGAAAAGAAAAATATGATTGAACAAATTTAATAAATTGCTTATATACAAGAGGAAAATATGATAATTTATCTTTCTATTGATCAAAATGTTCGATTAAAACGTTTACTAATCAACCTATTTTATTATTTCTCTAAGTTAAATAATAGTTTTTAATTTGAATGGACGAAGCAAAGGCATCAGAAAAATAAAGTGGCACTGATCAGGTCATCATTGAGGAAAAGATCACCAAGACTAATGGTTAGGTCACCATCAAAAAGTACTCCAAGGGCAAAGTCTTGGGAAGGGGAGGTTTTGCCAAGTGCTACTAAGTGATTAATCTTGAAACAAAAAAAGTTCTAGCTGCCAAAATCATAATGAAGAATTCTTTAAATCGTTCCCGTGCCAAGCAGAAAGTAACCGCATTGATATTCAGCTGATCACAGAAATAAAGATACATAAGTCGCTAAGCCACCAAAACATCGTAAAGTTCGAGCATGTTTTCGAAGACCATGAAAACGTGTACATTCTACTATAAATATGTACCAATCAAACTCTAAACGAACTGATTAAAAGAAGAAAGAGATTAACTGAAATGGAAGTGCAGTATTATCTTAGCCAGATAGTGGCTTCACTCATCTACTTGCATCAGAACAAAGTCATACATAGAGAGTACAACCCAATTTATACAGTCTTAAACTGGGCAATCTCTTTTTAAATGAAAACATGGAGATTAGGCTTGGTGATTTTGGACTCGCTACTCGACTTTAGTATAACTAAGAGAAGAAAAAGACAATTTGCGGAACACCAAACTACATTGCACCCGAAATCCTTTAAGGAAAGGGACATTCATATGAAGTTGACGTTTGGTCAGTCGGCGTTATCATGTAAAATTGCAATTATTTAGTTATACTCAACTCTTCGGAAAACCACCTTTCGAAACACCAGAAGTTAAGTCGACCTACAAAAAGATTAAGGCCTGCAGCTATTCTTTTCCAGAACATGTGACCATCTCAGATAACGCAAGAAACCTTATTTCTAAAATCCTCGTTCTCGATCCATCAAAGAGGCCTACACTTGAAGAGATACTATCTGATCCCTTTATGTCAGACCCTATCCCAAAGACAATTCCTAGAAGCACCCTTGCCTGTCCACCAGCAAAAAATTTTACTGATCAATACTTAAAGTCATCGACTCAAATGAGCCAGCCCCAAATCTCACAAAAGTCTAGCATAGGTCAATTTTAAAAGATAAGGAAGGAATCATAAAAATAGCCATTAGCTAAGGCACAAAGCAAGGAGGGAATTGCACCTCCAAATGTTAAGCAGGACACTAATTTTGGATCATCTACAACCAATTTTAGGGCTTCCTCCAAGGACATAAAGCAGAGCACTAAGAATTTACAGAAAGTCGAAACTCCCTCATCTATAAAAGGCAAAAACTAAAAAGCAGGAACAATGCATGCGGAGATACATGTCAAAAAATGGGTTGATTACTCCACTAAATACGGGCTTGGATATCTGCTATCTGATGGATCCACAGGAGTCTACTTTAACGATTCAACGAAGATAATTGTTGATAAGAACGGATAAAACTTCGAATACATATAGAAAAAGCAAGGAGATAAGGCAGATACAATCACTCCCTACAAATTGAGCGACTATCCCCCCGAACGATAACTTCAAAAAAAAGTGACTCTTTTGCAGCACTTCCGCAATTACCTTTATTCTGACTCTAAAGCCGAGATAGATCGGGATGCCTTTCCATAAGGAAGTTACTGCTATGTGAAGAAGTGGATGAAAACTAAACATGCAATCATGTTTAGACTCAGCAACAAGATAGTCCAAGTTAACTTTACTGATAAAACTTAAATCATCCTTTCAAGCGAGCAGAAATTGGTAACTTATATAAATCTAAAAGGGGAAAGAAGTTAGTATCCTCTGGCCACCGCACTTGACAGTAAAAATGCAGAAATGGCCAAAAGATTGAAGTATACCAAGGAGATATTGACTCATATGCTCAATGGCACCAATGTGCCGCCATCGACTGGGGGTGAAGACCTGAACTGATGAAACCCTTTATTTTAAATTAATTTGACTTGAAAAATTATCAACATTTTTAAAATGGTTCAGTCATTCATCAGAATAGAGGACAGGATAGTATCGAATGAATTCGTTTTTTGCAATTTAGTAATTTTATCTCCCTTTTAGCGAAAATAAGTTATATTTCTCTCTAAATATCGTTCTCCACTTGATGCGTCTGATTAGTAAAAGCACTAGAATTTTTCTTATCTTTTCTTGTGAAATCATTAATTCATATTAAACTCACAATGCTCATCTTTGATATTATTTGAAAGATGGTATGAGAATGATTATAGCATCTTATGAATTAGAATATTATTATTTGATCAATAATCGTGGATTATATATGATTATTCCATTTTGCATAATTAAAATTAATAATTTTACCATCGAATGCAGTAATGAATATCAAGGGATTAATCGATAATTTTACTGATATCAATTAAATGATCACTTAAATAAAACAAAAGGTTGCCTTAATATCCGTTATGTTTTTCAAAGCAAAATATTTTAATATCCAGCATAATTTTTAATATCACTTTTTGTAACAATAACCTTCAAGAGGGAGAAATTCAAAATTCATATATTCTATCTTCCTACCACAATAATTAATTTCAGAATCAAAATGAAATTATTTGAGAGTTTACTTTAAAAAAATAAAAAATAATTATCAAAATTAACAAAAATATAAAGAGTTAAATGAATCAAAAAAAAGTATATCAATATTATCAAAAAAGTGTTTGCTGATAGAAGCTGTCAGCGAAATTATGAAATAAATCATCTTGGACAAGCATAAAATAATATGATCTACATAAAGGTAGCTATAGTAAATCGGAATCAAGGAAAACAGAAGTATTTGAGCAACAAAAGGACCATACTCATAAAATTACGTGCCTGAATTTTTATACAAGGTATTTTTGATTCAAATGATTGATATTATTATCAAATTTAAGCTATTTTAGGTATTTATGATGAAACTATAAACTTTTCCTATCAATTTTTTAAATTATTTTATGTTTTTATGTTAGAGGCAGGACTTAACTCTTTTATTAATGGTACTCATAATTAGTTAATTTAAAAAATAATTTAAAAACAATCAAATGATGGGTTGAGTTAGGATTGTGTGAGAATCATTGTGCTTTATTAACAAAGAGGGACTCTTCATTTGGCAATCATTACTCCTAAGTGATTTATTCCATACACTAGATAAGAATAATAGCTACGCCTCATTTGGTAAAGAAATACACTTAATAAATTGGAATAAGACCCCTAATTCTCTAAAATCATTACACTGAATCAACATTATTAATACGCCTAATTCTCTTAATATTTACTCTAAATAAATGAAATTGATGCGTCTAATTTTCTCGATAGTTACGCTTAATAAATAGCATTGATACGCCTGATTCATTTAATAATTGCACTAAATTAAATTCATAGATACTGCTGATTCTTTTGATTGTTACACTTAATATTTAAAGTTGATACGTCTAACTTTTTTCATAATTACTCTTAATTGATATTTTTAATACGGCTAATTTTCTCAATGATTACCCTTAATAAAGATTATTAATACAGGGTCTAAATCCATAAATATTAACTCTAAATTATACTATAGATACTCCTTAATATCGAAATAATAACCCTAAATCTGGAATATTGTACGTCTAATTCATTTAAAAGTTACTCTATATAAAAATAATGGGTACGCCTTATTTGGTCAATAATTACACTAACATAGACGATATTGATACGCCTACTTCTTTTATTATTGTACACTACATTAAATATGTAAAACCGCTGATTTAATTACTATATACACTAAATTGATTATATTAATACGACTCATTCTCTCATAAAGTTACACTAAATTAATGCTATTAATACGGCTGATTATCTTAAAAATTACTCTTAATCGATGTAATTAATACCACTTATTCTTTCATAAAGTTACCCTAAATTGATGCTATCAATACAGCTTATTCTTTCACAAATTTACCCTAAATTGTCATATTATTACGACTTATTCTTTCATAAAGTTACCCTAATTCGATGTCATTAAAACGTCTTATTATTTTATAAATTTACCCTTAATTAATAATATTAATACGCCTTTTTATCTCGTAAAGTTACTCTAAATTGTTAATATTAATACGCCTTATTTTTTCATAAAGTTACCCTAAATTGCTGATATTAATACGACTTATTCTTTCATAAAGTTACTCTAAATTGATAATATTAATGCGCCTTATTTTTTCCTAAATTTACCCTAAATTAATATTTTGAAGACCGCTTATTGTTTTGTAAAAATACGCTAAATTGATGCTATTAATACCGCTTATTCTCTCATAAAGTTACACTAAATCGATACTATTAATACCCCTTATTCTCTCATAAAGTTACACTGAATCGATGCTCTTAATACACCTTATTATTTAATAAAGATACACTAAATTGATGCTATTAATACGTCTTATTATTCCATAAAGTTACTCTAAATGGATGTTATTAATACGCCTAATTCTTTGATACAGTTACACTAGATTGATGCTATTAATAATACGCCTTATTATTTTATAAAGTTACCCTAAATCGATACTATTAATACTTCTTATTCTCTCATAAAGTTACTCTAAATTGTTAATATTAATACGCCTTATTCTTTCGTAAAGTTACTCTAAATAGATACTATTAATACGACTTATTCTTTCGTAAAGTTACTCTAAATAGATACTATTAATACGCCTTATTCTTTCAAACAGTTACAATATATTGATGCTATTAATACCACTTATTATTTCATAAATTTACACTATATTGATGCTATTAATACCACTTATTATTTCATAAATTTACACTAAATCGATGCTATTATAACGTCTTATTGTTTTATAAATTTACCCTCAATCAATACCATTAATACGACTTATTCTTTTATAAAGTTACCCTAAATTGCTGATATTAATACTTCTTTTTTCTTTCATAAAATTACACTAAATCGATGCTATTATAACGTCTTATTGTTTTATAAATGTACTCTAAATTGATGCTATTAATACGTCTTATTCTTTCATAAATTTACCCTAAATTGCTGATATTAATACAACTTATTCTTTCATAAAGTTACTCTAAATTGATGTTATTAATACGTCTTATTCTTTCAAAGAGTTACCCTTAGTTTATACTATGAATACCGCTTATTTTGAAAAATAATTACACTAAAATCGATGCTATTAATACGGCTTATTCTTTTAAGAGTTACCCTAAATATAAGATATTAATACTCCTTATTTTAATAAAGAGATACCCTAAATTAATCGTACTGATACAGCTAATTCTTTTAAAGATTTACGCTTAATTGATGTCAATGATACTTCTTATTCTTTTAAAATGGTACTCTAAATGAATGCTGCATTGATACGCCTTGATTTTATCAAATAATTACACTGATTGGATACTATTTGTACAGCTAACTCTCTCAATGAGTTACCCTAAATTAATTTTTTATCAATACTCCTTATTATTAGAAAAAGTTACCCTAAATCACAATTGTTCATACAGCTATTTTTTAAAATAGGTACTCTTGTTTATTTATTTTAATACAGCTATTTTTTTCAATAATTACCCTCAATTATTTTAAAATGATACAGCTGATTTGGCCAATCGTTACTCTAAATAAAAATAATTAGTACTCCTAAGTTTAGCAACAATTACCCTAGATCATGCTATTGATACTCCTAAGTTTATAAAAATTTTACCCTGAATAATATTACTGATACGCCTGAGTTTTTTCAATTTCACACTGTATTATCACTAGTAATACTTCTTATTTTAGCAATTTTTACGCTAAATCAATTTTATGAATACCGCTGATTAGCTCAATAGTTACACTGATTTAATTTTATTCTAACGCCTGAATCACTCAATAATGACACTTGATAAGGATATTTAGTTCGCCTTATTTTCCAAATATTGACACTAAATAAATACTATTTAAACTTCTAATTCAATTTGTAGTAACGCTAAATTTATTGACTGGTGACCACTGAATCTCTCAATAATTACTCTAAATTAAATGTTTGATACGTCTAATTCTTTCGATAATTACTCTAAATTAAATGTTTGATACTCCTGATTTTCTCAATAATTACCCTAAATTAAATGTTTTATACGTCTAATTCTCTCAATAATTACGCTAAATAAAATGTTTAATACGTCTAATTTTCTCAATGATTACTCTGAATAAAATATTTAATACAGCTAATTCTCCCGATAATTACCCTAAGTAAAATGTTTTATACGGCTGACTCTCTCAATAATTACCCTAAATAATATTTTAAATACCCCTGATTTTCACCAATGATTACACTAAATACAATGTATAATACAGCTGAATCTCTCAATGATTACTCTAATATAAAATGTTTAATACCACTGAATCTCTCAATTATTACTCTAAGTAAAATGTTTAATACAGCTAATTCTCTCAATAATTACCCTAAATTAAATATTTTATACGTCTAATTTTCTCAATAATTACCCTGAATAAAATGTTTTATACAGCTGATTCTCTCGATAATTACCCTGAATAAAATGTTTTATACAGCTGATTCTCTCGATAATTACTCTAAATAAAATGTTTGATACGTCTGATTCTTTCGATAATTACTCTGAATTAAATGTTTGATACTGCTAATTCTCTTCATGATTACCCTAAATTAAATGCTTAATACGCCTGATTTTTCCAATAATTACCCTGAATAAAATATTTAATACAACTAATTCTCCCAATAATTACCCTAAATAAAATGTTTTATACGACTAATTCTCTCAATAATTACCCTAAATAAAATATTTTGATACGTCTTATTTTCACCAATGATTACACTAAATACAATGTATAATACCACTGATTCTCTCAATAATTACTCTAAATTAATTGTTTAATACTTCTAATTCTCTCAATAATTACCCTAAGTGAAATGTTTAATACACCTAATTCTCTCAAAAATTACCCTAAATTAAATATTTTATACGGCTTATTCTCCCAATTATTACCCTGAATAAAATATCTAATACGCCTGATTTTCCCAATAATCACCATGAATTAAATGTTTGATACTGCTAATTCTCTCAATATTTACGCTAACTAAAAAGGTTTGTACTGCTAATTCTCACAATATTCTTACTCTAAATTAAATGTTAGATACTGCTAATTTTCTCAATAATTACGCTAAATGAAATGTTTTATACTGCTAATTCTCTTCATGATTACACTAAATTAAATGCTT
>Ga0302188_10000588_pt1 | contig 30854 bp, 37 predicted proteins | sample II_Bog_E2_1_FD_198783 | JGI IMG/M metagenome (GOLD analysis project Ga0302188, IMG submission 198783) | Peat permafrost microbial communities from Stordalen Mire near Abisko, Sweden - II_Bog_E2_1 | ecosystem: Environmental > Terrestrial > Soil > Wetlands > Peat | place: Sweden: Abisko...
CCCAACCCCTCTAAAATAGTTATAATATTGTTCACTATATTCAGCCGAGTTGGCATCTCAGCATTTGCAATGAATTGACTTAATAATAAACAAGTACTTATTCTTTATTAACATAATCGAAAATATATATTATATTCAGAAACATTAAAATTCAATCAAAATTCAATCATGCAAATATAATCACCAAATCATCATAATTACCTTCATCCTGACCAGAATTCCTTCTATTCATGATCATCTTTTTTTCATTTTACTTTTATGATTTTATTTGCTTTTTGATTGGGAATGGTATGTTAACTCATACCCATCAATAAAATGTACTTTAGTTGATAATTTTATTGCAAATGGCTAGAACCAAGCAGACTGCACGCAAGTCCACCGCTCAAAAGGTCCCACGCAAGCAACTCACTGCTCAAAAAATTGCCCGCAAATCAGCTCCCATCATCTCAGGTGTCAAGAAACCTCACCGATTCAAACCTGGAACGGTTGCCCTTCGCGAAATCAGGAAATTCCAAAAAAGTGTATGTTATTATCAGACTCAATCATTGTGTGGTTGAGATTCTTTCTCTTTGCTTTTGCTTATTCAGACAGACCTGTTGATCCGTAAGCTGCCTTTCCAGAGGCTGGTGAGATAGATTGCCACTGAGTTCAAACAATAAGTTAGATTCCAAAGTCAAGCAGTACTGGCACTCCAGTAGTCAGCTTAAGCATATTTGGTGTCATTATTTGAGGATACCAACCTATGTGCGATTCATGCAAAGAGAGTGACCATAATGTCTAAGGATCTTCAACTTGCCAAAAGAATCCGAGGAGACCGTTTTTGATCACATTCAATTCATCTCATATCCATTTTTACTACTCATTCCTTAGAAGTCCTTTTAAAGTTGCTTTTGCTTGTATTTTTTTACTTTTAGTAAACTAAATGATTTCTAAATTACTTATCATTATCGAAATGAAAATGATCAAAGACTATGTAGAATTGATGCAAATAAAAAAGGGATTGCTTCTATCACTTTGGTTGAGATGGGATTATAAATCAAATTTTATATATGGATTGCGAGAGTGCGGATGTCTCGGAAAGTAAAAACACGAAGCTGATAGACAATAACTTTGTGGTGGATTTGAATCAGAGATTAGGTGGCGGTTCATATAGTCAAGTATACACCGCATGGTTCAAGAATAATCCTTCACAACAGGTCGCCTGCAAGATCATTTCGAAAGTATAGCTGGACAAACAGGTATCATATGACTAAGTAAGATTGCGAGAAAGGAGGGCGATTAGCAGGCAAAAGCTAAACTTAAACAGTACATTATTAAACGCATAAAAACTGAGGTAGAGATCGGACATAAGATAAAACACCAAAATATTGTACAATTCGTTTACTTCTCTGAAACAGCCAAGAACATCTACATTTTTATGGAGAAATGCGAAGGGTACCACTACCATTATACAGCAATCTTGAAGAGCTAATCAAAACCAAGGGACCAATTCTTGAGAGATATGCGTTGCCCATTTTCAGAGATGTCGTAGCAGCAGCTTGCCTCCTCTATGATCGCGATATCACCCACCGGGATATCAAAGCTCAGAACATCCTTATTAGAAATGGAGTGGCAAAACTTGCAGACTTTGGCTTTGCTAAATAACTTCGGGAAAAGGATATTCAGTAGGATGGAACAGGAGTAGGAACTATTCTGTACATGGCCCCTCAGCTAATTTTCGAAGAAAAGCCAGTGTACAGCATCCGTTGCGATGTTTGGAGCATAGGAGTTGTAATGTATTATGTAAATTTACGATGATAAAGGTCCTTTACGGCAGTGTGCCTTGGGATACAAATCAAACGCTGAAATCCTTCCAGCTGTCTCTTCGAAAGCCAATCTAATTTGCTCCTGGAGTGCAAATAAGTCTTCAGTTAAAAAACCTGATCTCTCGAATGTTGATCTTCAAGGATTAATAGCGAATCAGTATCAAGGAGGTCAAGTTGATTATAGACGAACTGCTGAGCAACTATTGATTCAGTCATGTGATTACTTGATAAACTATCAAATGGCCAGACATTAATAGTACGATTTTCAGTTTAAGATTGTCATGATTGGTGACTCAGGCGTCGGCAAATCCAGTCTACTCTTACGATTTATGGATAACAATTTCGAAATCTAGCAATAGCATTCTGTTGGAGTGGGTTTTGTTAACAAAATATCCTACATTGATGGTAAAATCATCAGGAATCAGATATGGGACTCTGCAGGACAAGAACCCTACAGAGCTACAGCTTACTACTTTTATGCTAGAGTTGCTGGAGCCGTTATTATGTTCGATCTTACGAAATCTACATCTTTCTAAAATGTTTAAAAGTGGCTAGAAGAACTGAGAAACCACATTCACTAAAGAATTCCAATAATGTTGGTGGGTAATAAATCGGACCTTAAATAACAGCGCCAAGTGGAAGAAGAAGTGATCGAAGATTATGTAAGCAAAAATAAGCTATATTATTCGTAGACTTCAGCAACGACGGGGTTTAATGTTAACGAAACCTTTCTCCAACTTATAAAAAGTAGATATTTCTCAATTTAGATATCTATTTAAAGGCAAAATTTGTGATTCCACTTGAATAACCAATTTGCATGAATGCCTCAATGGACAAAAAAAACAACAACTTGATTACTAATTCAGCTTCTCAGCATTACAACCAAAGAAAATCCCCTAAAAGGGATTGCAGTAAAGTTAGACTAAACTTCAAAGAATCTAAAAAAAGCAAAAGGGGATGCTGCTGATATTAATAAACTATCATTAAAAAAAAGAAATATTCTTGATAAAGGATGTATTTATGCTTTGGATTTAATGGGGGTGGCATTGATCAGATTCAATTAATGTTTAAATGATAATTTGAGATTTGTTGCATATTTTTTATTTGAATTGAATGGCAGAGCAAGCTCACACCAGTGAAACTGCCTTCAAGCCGGAGTAGCCCTTCCTTTACAGGCTGGCCATGGCCTTCGGCATCAAGACCAAACCCGGCCAAGAAAAGATGCGAAAGATCATCCACGAATCCTATAAGTAGAAGTTACATTATTCAGAGAAGAACTGGAAGGCTTTCTCCGCAGAGACAACTTCAATGAAGTCCTTTATGCCTTCTCCACAGGCACAGACCAGGTCTCAATCACCACCGAAACCCCAGTTGTCGACAAGTACAAACGAAAGAGTACCATATCTCTTATTTAGGCTTTATCATCTTGAGGATAGGAAGTGAATAACTCGAAGAGGAGAACTTTAAGAATGACATCATCTTCCTCGAAGTGACAAAGAATGTGCTGGAACATATGCACACTGTCTGCAATGAAGTGTTAGGACCTGTCATGCAAAACCCGGACAATCAACAAGGATGGACTGACCTTGTGACTAAAGACCTCATGGAGAGATTCAATAACTTTGTGGCTCAGACTTATGTGGTGATTGGACTCAGCAAAGGCCGCACTCTCCTTCCCCTTCCTAATCGTAAAATCATCCACTCTGAGGGACCAGAAAAGGATAAAGCTCATATCTTTGAAGGCTGCATTATGACTTGGACCAAACAGATTAAGAGTGTGCTAAAATTATAACCTGAACAGGCTCTCAAAGAAGGAAAGAATCCTGGCCCTCGCGTGGAGCTTTAATTCTGGGAGAACAAGGCAAACAACTTAAATGCTATCTATTCGCAGTTGCAGTCAGTTGAGGTGAAAGGAATCCTGCGTTTCCTCTAACGCAGCAAAAGCACTTACACTAACCCCTTTGGCAAGTTAAAAAAGGAAGTTGAAGATTCCCGCATCTAGGCCAATGATAACACCAAATACTTGTCGACCTTGAGATAACTGTTCGGGCAATTAGGCGATGACACTCGAGAATTTGCTTCTCTCCCTGAATTATTCCCTCCCATTATGCATACATTTCTTAAGATCTACCAGTTGAGTAAATTCTACAATTCCCCTCCCCGCCTTGTGGTGCTTATCAAGTAAACATGCAACGAGATTATCGCCAGAGCCAGTGAATACATAAATGGAAGCATGATTGCAAGCGCATTAAGTTCTGGATCCTAAGATATAACGGAGGTGTGTCGCAAATTGTAGACCACTATTGATGTCTGCTCCAAATTCAAGGAATACTACTTTGAATACAAAAACAAATCTGAGGGAAAGTGGAAGTTGACTCTCAATGCACTCTTCTCTCGTCTAGACGCCTATAGTGAACGCTGCCATGATATCCTTCATCTCACCACGACCATTATGCAGTTTAATAAACTTGAAAGAATTTAGCTTGGAGGTACCAAGGGAAAGACACTCACTGAAACTCTTAAGCAAATCTCGGAAGAGTTCAAAAAAGCCGTGGAAAACTTTAGAGCACTGCCTTATGACACAATGGACATTAACCAAAAGAAGTTTGATGAAGATTTTCTGGTCTTTCGTGGAAAGATTAAGGAACTAGAGAGAAGACTGGCCTCAGTTGTAACTCAAGGTTTCGATGACAATGATACTATTATGGGCAAGTTCAAGTTGCTGGATTGCTTTGAGGGTATACTTAACCGTCCAATAATTCAGGATGAGCTTTAAAAGAAGCATGCAGTGCTGCTAGACATGTTCAAACAAGATCTAAAAATTGTGCAAACTATCTTCCTGTAGGGTAAGCAGCTCATTGACCGCAATGATTAAAAATCACCAATCTATAATAACTATCCTCCTGTGGCTGGAACACTCACTTGGTGTCGCACTCTTAGAGATCGTATCTCTGAACCCTTTAAAAAAATTGACTCTTTAGGTAAAGGTATCACTGAAAGAGAGGAGTATAAAGACGTTGATAAACTTTACCAGAATATTCTTAAGATTATCAAGGATTACTAAGAGAGCAAGATTGGATTGTGGGAGAAGGAAGTTGATGAAAATACTCACTAGAAATTGAAACATTTCTTGATCTCTTATGATGACAGCAGTGAAAGCAAAGAGAATGGACTACTAAAAGTCAACTTTGACCCGATCCTAGTTCGTCTTTTACGTGAAGTCAAATATCTTAAACAACTGGACAGAGGAGTACCTGAAACTGCCACTAAACTATACGAAAAAGCTGACATTTATCGTCGCCAAGTTGTTTCGCTTGAATTGATTATTCAGAACTACAATCGTATTGTTACTTGCCTCAATGATGTGGAAGAGCCCTTAGTAAAAGAAAGAATCATACGCATGAATAAGGATATTGAGCCAGGTATCAAATAGTTCAAGTGGGAGTCAGCAGGAATTGACAACTTCATCAAGGAGGCAAAGAAGACAGTCGACGATCTTTATGAAATAGTCGATAAAATGAAGAAATCTTTGGAAAGCATCAACTTGGAACTTGGCAAACTCAAAAAACCTATGATTGAACGTAAGAACAAACCCATTTCACCATAAGAGTACGATAACATTCTTAAGGCTGCTATTGCTAACAAACTACTGGGAGTCAAAGACTGTGGCACAGCAGTTCACAAATTGTTGAAGGAAATCAATGACGCAGTTAAATTCGACAAAAAGAAGCCTGAGTGGAAAAAATATACAGAATATATAAACACAATTGTCACTGATGGTATATGCTAAGGTATTGTTTTTGCTCTGGATCACCTCAATGAGCAGATCAATTCAGAAAAGCCAGATCAACCACAACTATTTGAAATCAAACTTTAATTGGAAGGAAAAAGAGGAGTTGTCTATGAACCTTAAGTGCTAGAAAGCGAGGGTGGACTCAAATCGGTTTGCGATACTATCAAAGGATGGGTCAATTAAATCTTCTCCATTGCTCACAATTTCCCTCGGCTCGACGCCACCGCTGCAGGCCCCAGTAGCGGAGCTTCAACTGGTGATTACCTCATCGAGGTCCGAGCTAACTTTATCGTTAAATTTTCTATGTCGCGCATCTCCAATAACCTCAACCTTATTGTTAAGAATACTGAAAACATCAAAAAGGATTTACAGAAATACAGTTACTTATGGGAACAAGATCCTGAAGAAGGATTTGGCAAATTTTTATAACAAAATGAACCCAAAATAGAGAAGATATAAGGCGAGGAGGAGGTCAAGAGGTAGAACATTCTCCTCAAAGGCTGCAGAGAACTGATTCCTAATCTGGATCTTTTTGATTAAAAAATCACAAATCTCAAACAAATACAAATTGATGTCGCCAAAATTCAAACGCCTGTCGAAAAGGCATGGGTCAAGATTGATCTGAGAAATTTCATCAAGTCATTGGAAGTCAAGATCAACAGTTGGATCAAAGTATACACGGATTTTCTGAGCCATTAATTCAAGACTACACTGCGCAATTTGAAAGACTTCAACTCGCGGACTAATGGTGGCCTTAAGACCAATCCCAAGGATGTTTTTGCTAATGCTGATCCTCATAACGAACGTCAAAAGGACAAGAATCGCAATCTACTGATGAAAGTGATGCGACACATAAGTGAAATGAAAAATGTAAAAGGGCAGATATCTGTGGTTATTGAACGAATGCGAAACATGGTGTTAAAATTGAAGAAGCATGGTATCCAAGTAGCCGAAAAGGGTGAGGAGGAACCACTTCAAGCTATTGAGGCTAGTGAAGGAGGTTTCAATGAAACTTAAAAGAAAGTCAATGAAATCAAGAAGGACATTATAAATATTATCGGTGACGAAGCCATCGAAGTCAAGAAGAAACTCGATGCGTTTGGAATCAAGGTCAACGACTTCAAGACTTAATTCAAAGCCAATTTGCCCTACACTTATGATGAAAATCTGTCTATTAAAGAGATCATGGACAACTACACCAAAATAGATGAGTACTATGCTAAATTGCTTAAATTCGAGCAGGAGGCACGAGAGAATGCAGAGTTATAAGATTTGTTTTAACTCTAAAGGCGTAACTATAAGCCTTTGAAGGAATGCCTGTCAGACTTGAAGAATCTTAAGACTTTATGGGATCTAATTGCCTTAGTAAACCTTCAGTATAACGATTGGAAAAACAAGTTTTGGAGACAAATCAAGGCTGATATTCTGATTGAGCAAAACAAGATATTCTCCAACCAAATTAAAGGAGTTAACAAGGAAGTTAGGTTTATAAAAGGATGGCAAACTCTTGGCGAAAAAGTGGCCAATATGACTATTGTTCTGAACTTAGTTGAAAGTTTAAGAGGAGATTACATGTAAGATCGTCATTGGAAGCAGTTAAAAGATAAAACTCACACAGAATTCGATCACAAGGCTAGTACTTTTTGTTTCGATGACATTCTGCGTCTGAAGCTGTATAAGCTCAAGCCTGAGGTTGAGGAAATTGTGGATATTGCACAAAAATAGTTCAAAATTGATAAGAAGCTTAAAATTATATAGAGTAACTGGGCTAAGCAGATTTTCACCTTCGACAATTACAAAGAGAATTATATCTTTGCCGCTCTTGATGATATGATGGAAATCCTAGATGCCAATTCCCTCGATCTCATGGGTATGAAGGCACAAGGAAAGTACGTTGAGTATTTCATTACCACAGTAGAAGATTGGCGTGATAAACTCGGCAGAGTCGACATAGTTGTTAATGAATGGCTTAAAGTACAGAAAAACTGGAGAATACTTGTTAACATTTTTGTGGGATCAGAAGATATCCGTCAGCAGCTACCCGAGGATACTAAAGTGTTTGAAACAGTTCATGGTGAGTTTACATAAATGATGATTGCAGCCCACTAAAATCCTTTGATTATCGAAGCATGTACTGAAGGCCGCAAGACTGCTCTGATTTAAATGTCAATGAAGATTAAGAAGTGCGAAAAGGCATTGAATGACTATCTTGAACAGAAAAAGAAGATATTCCCTCGTTTCTATTTCCTCTCCAACCAGTCATTGCTTACCATCCTCTCAAATGGACAGAACCCTCCCAAAGTGTGTTAATTCATTGGAGACTGCTTTGATGGACTCAAAACACTACGATTCAAGCCATCTCCAAATCCCAACTAATTCAGTCGAGTATCTGATGGAATGTACTCCAAGGACTAGGAGGAGATTAACTTTTCTAAGGACTTTGTGGCTTAGGGACAAGTCGAACTTTGGCTAAAAAGTTTGTAATTTAAAATGAGAGAAACTTTATACGAAGTACTATGTGATGCAAAAGGAAGTTCTGACGTGTGGGACGACAAATAGAAAGATAAGCCTCGTGAGGAATGGATTAAGGACTATAATGCTCAGATTGCCTTGCTCACCACTCAAATCGTCTGGACAGAAGATGTAAATCGCGCCTTCTAAGAATTATCCTCAGGTGCTGAATCAGCAATGAAGGAATGCAATGAATTGATTAAAAGCCGAATCAACAAGCTTATCATTAAGGTCACAAGACCTTTGTAAATCCTTGAACGTATGAAGGTCATCAACATCATTACTATTGACGTGCATTCTCGAGATGTAGTCCAAAACTTTGTCTCATTGCGTATTAATGAGGCTGAATCTTTCCCCTGGCAATCTCAGCTTAAATTTGAGTGGTCAGTTGATAAAAACAATGACGTCTCAACTCGTCAATTTTGCCGGTTCCCTTGGGAGACTAATAACACTAAATACAAATGCATCATAAAAATTGTTGATTGGTTTAGATTCTATTCCTACGAATATGTGGGCAATACTCTTCGACTCGTCGTCACTCCACTCACCGATCGCTGCTACATCACACTCACACAAGCTCTCAATTTAGTCATGGGTGGTGCTCCTGCTGGACCAGCCGGTACTGGTAAGACAGAAACAACTAAGGATCTTGGAAGAGCAGTTGGCCTGCCTGTCATCGTGTTCAACTGTTCTGATCAAATGAATAAGGACTCAATGGCTCAAATTTTCATGGGGCTGTGCCAATCAGGTGCCTGGGGTTGTTTCGATGAGTTCAACCGTATATCAGTAGAGGTGTTATCCGTTATTTCAACTCAAGTAAAGACTTGCCTTGATGCCCAAAAAGAGAAGAAAAGAAAGTACATCTTCTTGTAAGAAGGTGAAATTGGATTAGAAGACACTGCTGGCTTCTTCATTACCATGAATCCAGGTTATGCAGGAAGAACTTAATTGCCAGATAACTTAAAAGCATTGTTCAGATCTTGCGCCATGGTTGTGCCTGATCTTATCCTTATTTGCTAAAACATGCTTATGTCATAAGGTTTTGTACTGGCCAAGGATTTGTCGAAGAAATTCGTCTCTCTGTATATGCTCTCTAAAGAACTGCTTTCCAAACAAAGACATTACGATTGGGGACTTAGAGCTGTAAAATCCGTATTGAGACAAGCTGGTAAGCTCAAGAGAGATCCATAAAACGAAAAAATGGCTTAAGATCCTTTGTTGATGAGAGCACTGAGAGATTTCAACATTCCTAAAATTGTGACTGATGACAAGCCCATCTTTATCCGTCTAATTGCTGATTTGTTCCCTAATGCTAAAGCTGAGGATAAGAAGCCCTCTCATTTGACAAAAACTTGCGAAAAGACAACAAAGAACGATATGGGTCTTATTCCCGAGGAGCAATTCGTTAAGAAATGCATAGACTGTGCTGACATTCTCGACGTCCGTCATTGCATGTTCATCATTGGTCCGCCTGGCTGCGGTAAAACAACTGTGTGGAAAACCCTAATTCAAACCCACAAAAACAATAATCAAGATGGAGAATACGATACTCTAAACCCTAAAGCAGTAAATGTCGATGAACTGTTCGGTTGCTATACAAAATCAAAAGAGTGGCGCAATGGTGTGCTGTCTGTGATCCTTAAGAACCAAAACAAATGCTAAGAAAAATATAAAAAATCCCATGTGCACAAGTGGACCATCCTCGATGGTGATGTAGACACCCTCTGGATTGAGTCTTTAAATACAGTTATGGATGACAACAAAGTATTGACTTTAGTTTCCAATGATCGAATTCCTCTGACTGCATCTATGAGACTCCTCTTCGAAGTGTCAAATCTTAAGAATGCTAGTCCCGCAACTGTTTCACGTGGAGGCGTACTCTTTATCAATGAAACTGATATTGGCTGGGGACCTTTTATGAACAGCTGGCTGGACCGCTCTCAACCATACATGAAAGCCACTGAAGACTCTTTATCTATTACTTTTCCTCCTATTAATGAAGTGGCCAAAGCAGTTTTCTTCCGTTGTTTCCAAAGTTACATTGAAACACCTTCGGATATGCACGATCAAACTAAGATCACCTATCTAGCTCCACCTTCCACTATGGGATTCATCCAGACAATCTGTATGATTTTGGATGGGTTGCTCGCCTAACAAGACAAAAATGTGATTAGTCTCTATGGTTCAAAAGAGAAAGAAGAAGAGCAGAAGATCATCTATGAAGCTTTCTTCATTTTCTCAACCATGTGGGCCTATGGAGGAAGTGTAGGTGGTGGACAAGATGACAATTAAGTTCTAAATAAATTTAACGGAGTCTTCCGTTCATTAGTCAAGATCAAATTCCCTGAAGGAGGACTGTGCTATGACTATTTCTGGAGTGTTGAAGAAAACAAATGGTCTCATTGGAGTGGTAAAATACCCATCTATGAACATTTGGATGAGCCCATCTTTAGTAAAATATTTGTGCCCACTATTCATACCACCAGACTTCGTTATTTGCTGGATATGCACTTAAAGAGAAGAAAACCCATCTTATTTGTTGGTGGAGCAGGAACAGGCAAAACTCAGGTCATCAAGGATTACTTAGCCTCTACAAAACCCGATCAAGTTGCCTTTAAGACCATTAACTTCTCATCTTTCACAGATGCTGCTTCTCTGCAAAGGGATATTGAATCAATGCTTGATAAAAAATCAGGTAAGACTTACGGTTCTGCCATGAATAAGACCCTAATTGCCTTCATTGACGACTTGAACATGCCATTTGTGTAGACTTACGGTACTCAAACTCCCATCCAATTGCTCAGACAAATAATCGATTACGGAAGTATCTTCAATCGTGAGCAATTATAGGAGAAGAAATATATCCAAGACTTGCTCTTTTTCAGTTGTCTAAATCACAAGTCAGGCTCCTTCACAGTAGACCTTCGTCTGCAACGCAATTTCTCCCCCATTACTATGTATACTCCCACTGACGACATCATCAAGCGTATCTTTGGAGAAATCCTTCGTTGTCATTTGGCCACTCCCGGTTTCTAAGAGAAACTCAAGCATTACGCCGATAAAATTCTAGAGGTAACAGTTATGTTCTTCACAAGGACCATTAAAAACCCTCAGTTCTCGCCTTCTGCTAAAAAATTCCATTATCAATTCAATTTCAGAGAACTGGCTAAAATTATGTCGGGAATGTTGCGATCAGTGCCTCAAACATACAAAACACCCAATCATATTCTGCGATTATGGATGCATGAAGTCAAGCGAACCTTCGAAGATCGTTTTATTAACAATGAAGACATGACTCTCTTCAGAACTATTCTCAAAGACTCGATTTCTAAGACTATTGGAGACTTTACTGAGAAGGACACCCCTTTCACTGAGCCAATCATTTATACAGGGTTCATGAGTGAGTTCTACTCTTCCACAGATGATATGAGCGAACTCCGTCGAGTTATGAAAGACAAATTGGACGAATACAATGAATTAAAAGCACAAATGAACTTGGTGTTATTCGATCAGGCTATTGAACATGTCTGCAGAATTACCAGAATTATTGATTTGCCTTCAGGACACGCCTTATTGGTAGGAGTGGGAGGATCAGGTAAGCAGTCTCTCGCTAGGCTAGCTACTTATATTATTGGCTATGAATTGGAGCAAATGGTGGTCACCCAATCTTTTGGAATGAATGATCTGCGCAACTTCCTCTCTGAGATGTATCGTAAGATTGCCAAGCCTAACTCATCGGTGCGTGTTTACATGATAACAGACAGTCAACTTAAGAGTGATACTTTCCTCATTCCTATCAATGATATGCTCAACTCAGGATGGGTTTCTGACCTATTCCCGAAGGAAGACTTTGACGCTCTCGTCAATCTCATCAGAAACGAGGCTAAAAGTAATGGAGTAGCCGATACCATCGAAAGTTTGCTGAATTACTTCTATGATAGAATGAAAAAGCAACTCAAAATCATCCTCTGCTTCTCACCTGTGGGAGAGACAATGAGAGTAAGAGCCAGAAAGTTCCCAGGTATCATCAACGCCACTTCTATCGATTGGTTCCATCCATGGCCAAGAGATGCCTTGATTGATGTGGCCCACAAGTTCTTGCAAGATACTGACTTGGATAGTGAGTAATTACGCGCTAAGATATCAGCCAACATGGCCGAAACCCATCTTTCTATCGATGCTGCCAACTAAAAATTCAGAAAATTCGAAAGACGTAACAATTACACAACTCCTAAGTCATATCTTGAGTTGATCTCTTTCTATAAAGCGTTGCTTGAAGAAAAGAAAGGATTTGTCGAAAAACAAATCAAGAGGTATACACTCGGTTTGCAGATTTTGGATGAGACCAAGAGCAAGGTCATCGGTCTGCAGGAGGAATTAAAAATCAAGATGGTCGAAGTGGAAAAGCAAAGAGGAGAAACCAATGAACTCATAGAAAAAGTGCAAAGCTAGGGAGCCTATGCTGAAGAAGAACAAGCTAAAGCTAACGAAGAAGAGGCTAAGACCAACGTCAAGAAAGATGAGGCTGAAAAACTAGCCGCAACTTGCAAAGTAGCTCTATAGAAAGCCATCCCTGCACTTAAGCAAGCAGAAGACGCTGTTAAATGCTTGAAAAAGACACACATTGGTGAGATGAAGGCCTTCACAAGTCCTCCTCCTGGAGTGGTGGTGACCTGTCGAGTGGTGCTGGCTCTTCTGAAATAGAAAGTATCCAATAACGATCCTGATGATAAAGTATGGAAGAAAGGTCAAGGTTTGATGAATCAGCCAGAAAAGTTCTTGTAACGTGTGTTGGGATTCAACGGATAATAAATCGAACAATCTATCCTCGATTCAGTCAATAAAATCATCGACGACCCCACTAAGAAATACAACTAAAAGGACATGGTGGGTCAAAGTTTTGCCGCATCCAAACTCTGTGCTTGGTCCGTTAACATTGTGACTTTCAATAGAATTTTCAAGGAAGTTAAACCTCTTCAGATGGCTGAGATGAAGGCTGCAGAGTAACTTAAAGTAGCCATGTAGGAGTTGGCAAAAGTCAAAGAGGAAGTCCGCAAACTGAATTAAATGGTTAGCAACTTGAGAGATAAACTTGCAGCTGCAGAAAACCAAAAGAAATTAGTAGAGGAGGATGCTCAACGCTGCGCTAATAAACTTACAGCTGCTGAGAAGCTAGTGAATGGGCTGGCAGGAGAGAACAAGCGTTGGAGTTAAAACGTGGTTTTCTTACAAGCGAACATCAAGAGTATTATTGGAGATGTACTTCTGGCAAGTGAATTTGTGTCCTATATTGGCGCCTTCTCTGCCAAACTTAGATTAGAACTTTGGAGGGACTTCTGGCTGCCAAACATTAGTTAAAAATAAATTCCAATGACAGAAGGAATCGAACCATTGAAAATATTGACCAGTGAAGCCATCAAAGCAAAGTGGAAAAACGAGGGATTGCCCTCCGATAATATGAGTTTTGAAAATGCTTCCATTATATCGTCATGCTCCAGATGGCCTCTTCTCATTGATCCACAGTTGCAGGGTTCAAACTGGATCAGAGGTTCTCAGGGTGATAATCTCTCCCCGATCAACATCAACCAAAAGCATTGGATGAGGGAACTTACCAAAAACATTACTTAAGGCCGTGCAGTGTTACTTGAAGGAATCCAAGAGGAAATCTAAGCCACTCTTGATCCCCTACTTGCCAGAGCTATTGTTAAGAAGGCTGGCAGCTACTCCCTCGAATTGGGAGCTGAAGTTATTGACTACGATCCTAAGTTCAAGCTATATCTGATGACTAAGCTCACCAATCCTCATTTCCGTCCCTAAATTGCTGCTCAATGCACAATCATCAACTTTATTGTCACAGAGAGCGGACTGTAAGATCAGTTACTCGCAATGGTTGTGAACGTTGAGAAGAATGAACTCTAAGTTAAGAAACAATAACTGGTGAAAAAGCAGAATGATTTTAAAGTCATTTTGGATTAACTTGAGTCCAGTTTGCTGAAGCAACTTTCAGAGGCAGATCCTTCAACCATTCTCGAAAATAAAGAACTCATTGACAACCTAGAAAAGACCAAAGCCACAGCCATTTCAATTGGAGAGCAGTCAGAGGTGGCCAAGTTAACCTAAATAGATATCAACGCTCAAAGATAAATCTATCGTCCTGTAGCAGCTGAGGGAGCCATGTTATATTTCTTGTGTATATCCTTGTGCATCATTGATCACATGTATCAGTACTCCCTGTAAAGCTTCATCAAATTCTTCTTCAAAGCCATCGAAAAGACTCAGGAAAAAGATGAAACCCGCACCCTTAAACTCATCGAAAATATCCGGTTTACTATCTATCAATGGGTGTCTCGAGGATTATTCGAAAAGCACAAACTTATCTTCCTGTCTATGATCACTTTCAGACTCATGAATAAGAAAGTTATCGAAGTCAACTATACATCTGAAGAAATGGAGTTTTTGATTAAGGGAATTCCAAGACCAGGAGCAGAAAACACTCTTGATTGGCTGCCTGATCTCTCTTGGAATATGGTGCAAGCACTTGCTCAACTTGAGGAGTTTAAAACCTTTGCACAGAATATGGAAAAAGATGCTCCCACAAGATTTAAAGATTGGTATAACGAACTGACGCCATAAGATGTTAAACTTCCTTTGGAGTGGAAAAAGCTCGATACCACTCCCTTCAAGAAACTGTTAGTTTTAAGATGTTTGAGACCTGATAGAATAACTGTGGCGCTTTCACGATTTATCCGATAGGTGCTGCCAAAGGGTGAAGAATATATCGATATGGATTCAAAATCATCCTTCCTAGACATTTTAGGTTCAGTCATCGGCGATTCATAACCTCAAATTCCTATCTTCTTCATTCTATCGCCCGGTTCCGATCCAGTCAAGGAAGTATAAAAAATCATTAAAAGAGACAGAGATAGATATAGAATTGAAGCAGGCAAATCATTCTTCAGTATTTCTTTGGGTCAAGGTCAGGATGAAGTTGCCAGAAGGAGAATTGAAGAAGGCAACAAGGAGGGTCATTGGGTCATGTTGCAGAATATACATCTTATGCCGAGGTGGCTAATTGAATTAGAAAAGATTTTAGACTCCTTCTCAGGTGATACTGGAGGATCTCATATCAATTTCCGATTGTTACTGTCCGCTGAGCCTTCAGCAGGTGTTCCTATTGGTATTTTGGATCGCTCGATCAAGTTAACAAACGAGCCTCCTTCAGGAATAAAAGCCAACATGAAGAGAGCCTTTACTTACTTCCCCAAAGAGGAGGTCGATGAAAAGGATCCAAAAGTCAAGTGCATTCTTTTTGGACTTTGCTTCTTCCACTCCACAGTCATTGAAAGGAAAAGATTTGGAGCCTTAGGCTGGAATATGAACTATCCCTTCAATATGGGTGACCTGCGAGACAGTTATCTTGTTTTGAACAGATATATGGAGACAGCCAGTGGATCATCAAAGATTCCCTTTGAAGATTTAATCTATATCTTTGGAGAAATCATGTACGGAGGTCATATTGTGGATGACTGGGACCGCAGATTGTGCAAAGGATATCTCGAGAACGTCATGAATCCAACTTTGTTTGAAGAGGAAGAATTATTCCCTTACATTGACGGCAAAAACATCAGTTTCAAGGTCCCTCTTCCCACCAACTATGAAAAATATCTCGAGCATATCTAAACTCTAGGAGCAGAGACTCCTCTTGCATATGGGTTGCATCCCAACTCATAAATCAGTTTTAGAACCACCCAGTGCAACACTCTTTTCAGCACACTGCTTGAAATTGCACCAAAAGACAGTGGATCAGGAGGATAGGGTGGGGGAAAGACCACTCAAGATATTCTGTAATCGATGATTAAGCGCTTCCTCGAGGATATGAACATAAAGGGAATGATCTTCTCAGTTGATGAAATTAAAAATAAGATGGATGCTGACCAGAAAGGACCCTATCAAAACGTTTTCATTCAAGAGATAGAATATATGACCATCCTTCTCACTGAAATTGCAAGATCAATCGACTAAATTGATCAAGGCATCAAGGGTCTACTCACCATTTCAGAAAAGATGGAACAGACTATGGATGCTCTCGTTGTGAACAGAGTCCCTATTGTTTGGGCAAATCTCGCATATCCTAGCAGAAGAGGTCTTGAAGGCTGGATAGTCAATCTATTGCAAAGAGTTGAGCAACTAAATGCTTTCAGAGACGACCCACTTAATTTACCGAAGGTCATCATGGTTTCGCGATTTTTCAATCCTCAATCTTATCTAACTGCCATCAAGCAAGTGGTGGCTGCTACCGCAAATCAGAAGGGAGGAACGGCTGGAGTTGAGCTTAACAAACTTTACATTCAAACTGATATAACCAAAAAATCCATATAAGAAATAGATAACACTCCCAAGGATGGTTCTTATGTCTATGGTTTCATTTTAGAGGGAGCCAGATGGGATGTTGCAGGTGGTTTAGTCGAGGAATCACGTCCTAAAGAAATGTTCTCAGTGATTCCAGTCGTCTATTGCAAGGCCTTACCTCTTCCAGCAGAAGGAAAATAGGATAAAACAGTATATCAATGCCCTGCCTACAAGACAGAGGAAAGAAATACTACTTATGTGTTCACAGCTCAGCTGAAGACTCGCCATCCTCCCCGAAAATGGATTTTGGCTGGAGTTGCAATTATAATGGATGTTGAGGGTCTCTCTGACGATACTAAGAAGAAATAGAAGAAATGATCACTTAAATATATATAAAAACATTCTTTTCATATGATGGAATCATCTCTAGAATTTGATGTTGATATTAATTGATGAATTTTTGATATTATCACTTAACTTATTACCCCAGCAACGCGGCTCAGTCATTAGTATAATGGCGCCACACACCAACAGAAAGATAATCGCCACATATCATCAAATTATAATCACCGACCAACGATTTCAGTTATCAAATATTGGATTGTTAAAAATTATCAAATTGACTCATATGAAGCAATGACAGTTGTAGCGGAATTGACTAATGGCACATATCTTATGAAAGGAGGATCACAAACTTTTCCCACTAAAATATAAAATTAATTTGAAAACAATTTGCATTTGGCGGTTTTGGTCAAATAAGAGTCTGGCGGGTTTGATTTTAATACAAAATACAAAATGCGTCGTAACTGCAGGGATAAGAAGAGCTACACCATGTACAATGAAACCCTCTATGAGGTGGAGCGTGTCATTCAAATGAAGTGGATTAAGAGTAAGTCCTTTATTATAATAGACAGGCAGTTCTGCCTCATCAAATGGAAGGGTTATGACTAGCGCTTTAACACATGGGAACCTAAAGAGCACATCACCTTTTGCCTTGACTACATATCACTGGACGATAAGAAAGATCCTGAATATGAAAAGCCTATTACCACCTCAGGACATCACTATCATACTAGGGCCAAAAAGAAGGATAAAGATGTTATATAAACTGCTAAAACTGTTTAGACTGAAGAGAAAGAGGATACTACTTTTATAGGAGAGCAGGGCCCGTAAAATCCTCCAATCAATGTTAATGTTAAGGAAAAATAAATTCCAGAAGCTATCGAAGATAACTTGCAAATTCGAAAAAGAGGAGATGAATGGAAATCAGACTGCCGAAAAGCTAAGGACTCACTAGTGAGTCACATCTTATCTCTGAGTTCCTAGAAGGGCCAATAGAGAATTGCTAGAGTGAAAATGCAAAACGGTTCTTTGGTGTATATGTACTAAGACATCTTGAAATCTCGCTTTCCAGAAAAGGTGATAGAATTCTACGAGCAGAAAATGTGCAAGCCGGAGACAAGTAATTCTGATTGATTTGATTATTTTGGCACTTATTTGTCTCTATTTTCTTGTCTAATAAACTAGTCTAGGATGATTAATTTTACCTTAAATTTTATTTAAGAGTCATAATTAATATCAAAATTAATGGCACAGCAACGTCCAGCCACTAGGGTATCTTCAAGCACTAAAGGCCGTCAAAAGGATGATTAACTTTAGAAATTCTTTCTCAATCTAATAAAGCCTCTGAAGTTGGAAGTGATTAATTTTGAAAGTGAAACGGAAATTGCCTGTGAGGAATGCTAAGATTAAAATCCATCTATCTACACAGACAGAGAGCTTAAAGGTAAAAATGATGACTACAGGGTATAAAAAATTCATTTCATTAGAAGTTGGTTTAAATTCATGTATAAGCACAACTCACTAAAATATGATCTACTCTGGAAATCCTTCATAGAAAGTGCTGATTTATGGCAATACAAAGAGATTCACTCCGAGGATGACTTTCCTTAATATCTCTTCTGTAGTTAATGTGACCTCAGCTATGTGCTCTACTCTGCCCTCAGAACAAGAATTCCTCGACTTGAGTCCAAGACATAATTTGAAAATGATGAGTTACTTTTCTTGGAGCTTATTTGTCTCGCGTACCCTTCTTTTAATTTAGTTCCCGGGACATGATCCCTTTTTCTGTTTTGAACTCATTCCATCTGCACTACCCTTACATCTTGTAAAAGATGAAGGACATCAAAGATTAAATGATGTCTCTTTATCGATTATATGACCAACAGAATGTCAACAAAAAAATAAAGAAATCACGGATGGTGGAATAGGAAACGAACTATTTTATTGATAGTTTTATCTTCCGTGAGGAGGAACACTTTTTTCAGGGAGATTTAATTCAATTTTTGAATTAGATCGAAGAAAAGGAGAAAGATATTAAGGAGACAAACAAAACGAAACCAATTAGAAAAGAGACAAAGAGGGGTGTCGGACGGCCATCCAAAAAGCGTTAGTTATTGAAGGTAATTCCTCCAGCTGATCTAAGCCAGTAAAAGCTAGAGTTGATCCTTTCAGCAATGATTTCTCACATAAAGAACGCCTATCGATATATTCTGCCTGAAGAAATTATAAAGAAAGCTAAACGAGGCACGATGTGATGTATTACATTTTATCATAGCTTATATACGATTCTATTGATATCTAAAAATGTTAAAATATCGGTAAAGCCCCTAATAAAGAAAATAAGGCTGCAGTTTAACTTAACTCTTAAAATCTGATGGTTTGTTGAGGTTTGACTTCCTTATGAACACCTTTTCTGTAAGAAGATCGCATCTTCAATCGCAGTTTAAGAAGACAATCAATCTCTAAATTAGAATGTAAGCATAGGGAACTATTGACCTATTGATATAGAGCATCAGAAATAGGTATTTTCTTCAAAAATGTGTAATAAATGAACCCCATCCATAGATAAGATACCTAAATTTCTTAGCAATAATCACCAGTCTTCTTCTCGGAGTCAAACAGTTAAATTTACTCAGGAGATCCTTCAACAAATCATCATCTCTGCTCTGTTTCTTGGATTCTACAAAAGCAATTCCTAATCGAATAGTCTTTGATTAAATTATGGATGATATAAGTTAATATGTCCTTATACATATTTGTTGATAATGAGTAAAAAAAACGAAGCCAACATCCTATTCTATGATCCCGCTAGACTCGCCAGCCAGTAGGAAGCCGACGGTGCAAGTTTCATATCGCTGCTCCTGTGCTCTGCGGGCATGTTCATGCGCAACAAATTAGTGATTTGGCTGGCCGTGTTCTTCATCATCTCGACCTTCTGTCGTCGCAAGAATGGCAGTTCCATTGCCCAGTACCTCATCAATCTTGTCATGATTATCTTCGGCATGGTCTCCATCTATTTGATGCAGCCATCAGGTTCAGCTCCACCTGCTTGATTTCATAGCTTATAATACAATATGTGGTTTAAACAGGCAGCCAGCAATGTCTGGAATGCTACTAAAAACATTTTAGCAGACAACAGGACTCCCGTCCGCAGACTGATTGATGAGATAGTCGACACGGAATAAGAGATTATTCCCACCAACAAACTTAATGAACTCTCGAGTCTCACATACGATATCGAGTCCTTCATGGAAATCGTGGCTTTAGTCATATAACGCATCCGTGTCTTCAAATATGACTTAAATGAAGCTCGTCGCAACCTTAATATGCTGATCACAGTGAACTACCTAATCAAACATGGAGCTACAGCTTTTGTGGATGAGCTAAGAGAGTACATTCCCACTTTCAAGAAGTATCAAACCCTATAAGAACTTAAGACTTATGACGAGGAGAATCTTCAGAACAGCCTCAACTATGAACTCGAAAAGATTAAGAGCAGAGCACAACATATTCAGACTCTACTCGAGGACAAGCAAAAGTTATTAAAGGAAAAGGAACTGTCAATGCTCGTGAAGCAGAAACTAAAACTTTATGAGAAGGAAAAACTATCAGAGATTAAGTCATCTCCTCCCAAGCAAGGCGAAAATAAACAACCGACACGAACTTCCAAAGAGCAAGCAGAACTGCAGCAACGTATGGGTAAACTTTAATGGATGATGGAGAAGTATCTTTGGCAGTATGTTGATAAGCTAGATGGGAAGATTGAAGAGATATCTGATAAGGTACTTAACCAAGTCGATAAATATGTGCTCGGAGAAGCACCTGAAAAATTTGAACTGGAGGATTAACCTGAAAAGAATAAAAGCTAAGGGCATGGAGCAATGCAAACCTATTACCAGAGTTTGGAAAACGATAATGATGATGAGTTAATGAAACGACTGGAGGCAGAAATTAAAGAGGGAGGAGCAAGTGCTAACAACAATAACTTGCTTGATTTTGAAGAAGTCATTGATGAGCCTCCTGTTGCGCATAAAGGTCCCGAGCATGCGGAGCTGATATGACATATCTGATAATTCAATCCCAAACCGTCATAACTTTTATCTTGGTCATTGCATCACCAATTACATAATTTCTATAATATTTAAATTTCTATGAATTTTTTGAGCATATTCGGAGCGGGCAAGAGCGAGAAGAAGAAAAAGAAAAACAAAAGATCAGATAGAATCGAAAACGAAGTATACGCTCTGAAGGGGGTTAAGATGTATGTCTCGAGTCTGATGGGCTCCGGCCCAAAAAAACAAGAATGCCAAGATACTTGCTGTATGCTGTAAAATTTGGGAAATGACACCTATTTCTTTGCTGTTTATGATGGCCATGGTTCTTCTGGAAGAGAAGCCAGTCAGACAGCGAATGACTACATCTCATCAGAATTATAAAAAAGCTCACACAAGGGCGATCTAGCCAAGCTTGAGTCCGAGAAAGATGTGGAGAACTATCTGTCTAAGGTGTTTAAAAATGCTGAGAAAAAGCTAAAAAGCAGCGGCATTGATTACTCAAGTTCTGGAACATGTGCTATCTCCATATTCATTCAAGGCAACAAATGCTATATCTCGAATTTGGGAGATTCTAGGGCAGTCCTATTTCGAGTCACTCCCAAAGAAAAGCTAGCGATTTAACTTTCTTATGATCATAAGCCTATACGGCCTGATGAGAGGGAAAGAATAGAGAAATCAGGAGGGAAGATTTATCGTTTGACGCATGAGGGGCAACAGGTGGGTCCACCGAGAGTGTGGGCAGATTAATAAGGCCCAGGAATTGCAATCACTCGTTCTTTGGGTGATTTATAGGCCAAAAGAATCGGACTGATATCTGAACCATAAATTCAGAACTTGTAATTGTAGGAAACAGATAAATTCATCGTAATTGGTTCTGATGGATGCTGGGATGTGATGACATCAGCTGAAGTATGTGGTTTCATCGATCAGCATTAAGACCGAGACAGTGCTGCCAGCGCTCTGGTAAACGAATGCAAGGCCAGGTGGTAGTAAAATAACCGAAACAAAAAAAATGCCTCAAAAATTGGCGATTTACCCTATCTAAAGTTTGGTAGGGACGATATCAGTGTCGTTATAGCTTATTTGGAGTTCAAGCCAATGCAGATCGATCCTAATATCGAGTGATATTTGACACTCCATCAATATCTAAGTTTCTTAAAATACTATTTAAAAATAGATCAGCCAAAGCAGCAAAACTTTTTAAACTTATTGATTTGTTCCCCTCCCTTGCCGCTCAATTTCTTATCAGTCTTTTCACTCTCTATCTGAGGTTCAATATCTTTATCAGAGCGTCTAGCTGACTGCAGATTATCTGTGGTAAGGGGTGGATTAAGATCCTAATCCTCCTGTATGATCTTCTTTTTTCTAGCCTGTTGAAGGAGAGTTATTTCATCTATTAGGGAGAAGAACATATTGTCGATATTGGTGCCTTAAAGGGCTGAAGTTTAGTAGTACTTCATCTTGTGCTTCTCCAGCAGAGTAGTTAGTATCTTCTGATCGTACTATCTCAATTAAAAAAGAGATACTTGATCAGGTCGCATTTACTGCCGCATACTGCCATTACGGTCTTATCGCCTCGGTTCTCTCGGAAAAGTTCAATCCACGACGGAAGGCTATCCAATGTTTCGCTTCCTATCTAGTTTATGACTTACGCGTGATATCGAAAACAAATATAGCGCAGACTGCATCTTTGAGGTAGCTGGGGATGAGACTGCGATACCTTTCCTGTCCTGCTGTGTCCCAAAGTTGCAATCGACACGTAGTGCTATTATGAGTCACATTTTTGCCTAAGAAATCGATGCCGATGGTGGGCTGTATGCGACCCTATTTACATTGTCCTTTTCTTCGAACTTGTTATTGATGAACCGTTCGATTATGCTGGTTTTGCCGGTGCTGCTATCTCCCAGCAAAATTATTTTGAAGGTGCGCTTGCCGATGGCGGAAGAGGTGATGGACATCAATTTATATAAATATAGAAGTTGTTTAAAATAGCAATATGATCACTTGGGTAGTGTGCCCTTAGCCTTCGATAAACTCATCTACGATATTTTGGCGCGGTAGGGATTTGACTTGGCCATGTTTTAGTTGTGTTTATTTTAAAAGGTACGCACCTCCGTGTAATTCATTGCTTTCGTCGCTACGTCTTCTTGCTACAGCTCTTCGGCCAGTTGGTTGTTACTCTATTGCTGCTAGTTGTATAATTTGTTGAATTCAATCTAAATGATGGCATTGTTACTTTCTTCTGAATCTATCGCTTGTTTTTGTCAGCAAGGATGCGCATTTCTCCTTCGCGAATGGACTGGTGCTTGTATTCTTCCATAAGTTTACTGTTCTGTCGGTCAACAATTTCGCGCTCCTCGCCCTTTTATAGATTCATGAAAGCGTTGGCTTCTTGCTGGGCTTGGCCTTGCATGAGAAACATCCTTCTTTGTTCTGTTTCCTTGATTTATTTGGCCAACTTCTCCTTCTCGACTTTCTTATTCTCAGCCTTCTTTTCTTCTTTCTTCTTATAATCATTGATAGATCTAGCTTTGACCTCTGCAAGTCTCTGTTTTTATAGTTCTGCTTCTTCTTTCTTCTTGCGTCTTTATTAATCTTTCTGTTTGGCAAGCTCCTCTCTTGCAGCCATAATATTATCTTTTTTTTGATTTATTGAGTCCTTAAACTATTCCTTCTTCTTGATGTTTGATTCCCTTCGCTTATCCTCCTCCTCTTTTCTCTATCTTCTCACATCCAAGAGACGTTGCTGCAGCTGATCAAGTGTCAATTATTCTAGAAGTCCAATGGGAGTGTACTATATCTCTTGTTTGGGCCTTGCCCTTATCTTTTTCTCCAGCTCTCTAATTTCCTGTATCAGATCCTTCTTCTTCAGTATCTATACTTTTTCCTCTTCTTTCTTCTTGTCCAGCACTCTTTTCCTCTCTTCTTTCTCGAAATCATGGATCTTTTTGTTGTTTATTAATATCTTTTCCTGCTCCACTTTGATGTTCTACTTACTCTATTGCACTTATTATACTAACTTTTTCTTGCTTTATAAAGATTATTGCTCAAGCCTTTCTCGCTATTATCTCAACTCGTCGGCTATGGATTTCATATCATCGACAAGACTACGCTTCTACTAAATCTTTTCTTCGCAAGCCTTGATGGCTGCTTCTCTGGCTAGTTCCATCTCTATCTTCCTACGCTGCTGGGTTTATAGTTCATCATAATAGTCTTTTTCCTTCATTTCCTTTTTCCATGATTAAAACTCGCTCTCGTCCCTCATATTGATTTCCAAATCCTTCATTCTCCTCTCCTCCTCTAAAATCTTCTCATTAAGTTTCTTCTATTCTCTCAAAATAGCAGCCACGTTAAGTTTTACATCCACGTCACTGTATTTAGGCATTGGTTTGGGAGTAATCTTTTTCTTTAACTCCTTTGTTTGCATCTTTTACACCTCCTCTTTTATTTTTGGCAGGTTTGTCGGCCTTTTTGATGTTTCAAGTTCGACTTCATTTTTTTTCTTATTCTCTTCGTAGTATTTTTTGATATTCTACTCAATCTCTTTCCTTCTTTGTATCTTTTGATCTTCAATTGATTTAAGGTCTTTGTTATTTTTAGGAGCAGGGTTGGCCTTAAATCCCACTTCAATCCTTTCGAGCTCAGGCATGAGTTTAGGTTTGGGTTTGGTCAAATTAAACTATTGAACCGTGGTAATTTTCTTTTTATCTCTAACTTCCTCGATATTTTGCATGGTATTTCCGATGCTTCCCTCGAACCTCTTCCCAGTGGCCAATTCACTCACCTTTCCTATCAAATCCTAGCATTTCTATTTTCGTTCGTTTAATTTGGGCAAAAGTTTATTCTATAGATAATCCAATTCCAAGGCTTGCTGCCATTGCTAAAAAACACTAGTTCTCAGTCCTTCCAAATTAAAGATGAATGTTAAAAGGACGTTGATTTTGACTGGATCCTGACTTAATATGATCTTTTTGAACTCAGTGAAAGGTAGTTCATCCATACGGAAACATATGATATATGTAAAGATAGCGAAGAGAGTGGAATCGTTTTTGCGATTGGTGGTGCTTGAAAATTGGCTGAAGATGGCGTTATTAGAAGCCTTCAAAAAGGCACGATATCTCTCACAACCATAGAATATTTGTTTCATGAAGACTCTTTCGGTGTCTTCGCACTTGATAAGTCCAAGAAACTCTTCGGCATGAGAATCCGGAGTCATTATCTTTTCGTCGAAACTATCAATCAGCTCGATGCATTTTTCAATCAGTTGTGAATATTTCATTTGCTGTATATTGTATAACTAACTAATAGTTGCAATTTGATGGCACTATCAATATGGAAGACTTCCTGCAATTAAAGAATATAATAATATTTCAAGGGATCAGATGAGTCAAATCGACTGCATCGGTCATTTTAGGCCAAATCATGCGAAAGATATAATATTATTTATTTAACAGCTAATATGGGCAACACTTGCAATGAAGGATCCGATAGCGAAAAGTAAACTGTTTTATATGTAGAAAAAGTTAATATTCCAATAAGCTGATCGTCTAGGAGTATTAGAGGAAATTAAGGGAACATTAGCATTTCATCAAATCCAAGATTTCAAGCTTAAATATAGAGAGGGAGAAGTTCGAGGAGGAGAAGGCCATGTTTGAAAGAACAAAGCACTCAATAGGCCCCACGAGTGAAGTCCGCACCCATTAATCAGAGGAACAAAACAACGAAAATAGAGAAAGTAATCTTGGTGAAGATAAACATTAGAATCATCAAAATATCTCCAAACCATCAAGCAGAGGCAATAAGCTCTGTGACTTCCAATTTATAGTAAACTATCATTTCAGGTGATGGGCTATTGATTATTCATATCCAAATTATTCAGTTATAACTAAATTATTTCAATGGGAAATTAGCCTAACATTTGCTGTGATAACTCAAGGACAGAGGTGGCTTGGTTTGATTAATATAAGGCGCCGCCTAAAAGAAGGGTAATTGAGACTTCATCATCAATTCAAGGCTCAAAAAAGACGACTGATCTGGATGGGGATTGCCGGGAGAGAAGACAAAAAATATGGGATAATGCCCAAGAAGAATCTTTTGAGTCAATAGAACAGCCCTTGTCTATTTTAAAGGAAAATGCTCACAAAAATGAATAGAAAGGAAGCAAGGTGCCCAGCAAAAAACCAACCTACGACTTTCAATTTGTTGTAAATTACCGTTATTGATTTATGAAAAATGATAAAATCTGTAATACTCATTATGGGCATGGCATCAATTCATACTATTTGATTTTAGCAGGGTGATGCTGATAGATGTAACGGACATATTTTATAAAGTTTAATTTATTTGAAAAGATGATTTAAATCAATCATAAATTAGATAGCCTGCTTCTCTCAGCTATCTTGATAGGTTTTTCTTTTGATTCAGACCTCTGGTTTGTTAGTGATTGCTCCTTCAGATGCTTTTTAACAAATGATGAGTTTCCATTCTCATGGGCTTTTGAGTAACACAACAATTTGACGCAGTTAATTATCTTGTTCTTATTTATCTTGATCCGTTATTGATTTAACCGAATCAACTACTACGGCTTTTATAAATTGTTGACTATACGCCAATTTGATTTTATCACCTCGTCATTCAAGGGAAAGTGAGAATGCGCATTATTGAGACTGTAGTCCTTATTGTTCAGTTGAACTAAATTATTCCGACGATAGTGCTAAGCCCTCTTTTCTTTGAAAGATAATTTGTTACTTCGACTATGAAATTTTACAACTGCATTTGCATGTTTTTCCCATTTGATTTGACCAATCTATTTCTCTTCTAAGTGATTCTAGCCCTGCTGTATGGTTTATGTGTAATTAATTGTATTGTAAGAATATGATGAGCTTTTGCTTCTTTTGTACAGTTCAATCTTTTTGGATGGCCGTACGTCACTAATGTCACCACTTTTATTGACTGTTATCACTGATTGAGATTTAACATGATTTTAGTTCACAGGAATCAGCTTCAGATTGCAATTAGGCTCGTAATCTTTTGGAAGGTGATACATTTTATATTTATGAAAAAGACCATGAGATTGTGAGTAGTATTTCGCCAGTTTTTACAAGTGTTTGCCTGAAGATTTTTTAATCTCATCAATTTGGGGTAGTGGTTTATTCATGCTATCTTGTTTTAGACTTCTCGATTCGGTAATTTTTGATTTAGAGTTATTGATATTTCCATTGTTTTCAGATACCCATCTTACTTCTCCAGTCAATTATTGCTGAGACAAATGACTTAAATTTTTGGATTTATTTAACCCTTCCTTGGAGGGAAGAGACAGATCAAAAGTTGATGGCTTCAAAGGAATTGTTTTATTACCTTTATTTTTCCAAAAATAGGTTTTATCAACTTTTGTATTTAATTTGCTCCCTAAAATATGGCCGCTCTCTTTTCTTTTCTTTAGTTTAACATTAGATTAACTATTTTATTATCCAATACAAAGATAATTATCTTAAGTTTTCCCAAAGGTAGCTAAGTCATTGCGATAGTTATATCTTTGGATTTTACTTTTAAAATTCATTATTGACTGTGAGACACCTATATCTTCATGTTTTAGATTTTATGACTATTGAAAGAGATGGTCTTTCGCAGTTTATTCTAGGTGCGTGAATTCCTACCTTGAAAAATTTCCTCTTTATTAGACGAAGTAGTGATTTGATTATTTTTGAGGTTGCTAACGCTTAATGCCCTTTTGCCGAAATGTGATTTAATCATGAGTGTCCTCAGATTGAATAAGAGGCATGTTGCTAGAAATTATTAAAATATCCGTGTCTTTTAATTTGGTAAGACAGCAAGAGGATTTGCCGACAGGATTATGAATATATGTGTCTAATTTGCTGTTATTTTGATTATGACTGCTACCATACATGTAAATGACAGATTTATTATAAATAGCAATTTACTCCTTTCTAACGCCAGTCGCCAAAGTTCATCATTTCAGTATTGGTTATGCAAATTCTTGCCTTAAATGAGGCAAGTGATTTATACAGATATTGGCAATCACAAAGTAATATGTTTAAATATCGATAAATTATTATTTCGAAACAATTTTAGTTCTTTCCAAGAATACAATAATTGGCTTCAATACCAATTGTTAATGATATTTCTCCTTAATTTATAATGCTGTTTAAATTATAACCGATCTCTAAAATCTCATCATCAATATTAGTCCAAATAATGTGCCATGACCTTGCCAATCGAATTAAATTTCCTGCTTCATCGTTCTATATTAAATAATGTAAAAAAGATCATAGTTTATATTACTACATTAGAAATTAATTCAACTATTACAACGATCATGAGCTCCGAACAGTCAGGGAGTATCAACAACATTGCTGGTAATTCCCTTGTTACAACTACTACTGCAGAAGTCGAACCGGATGTTCTTCGCCCCCTCCTCACCCGTTATTTTTCTCCGATTCAAGCGGGAGCCATGCGAGGTTCTATCTTCGCACTACTGGCTAGTGCAATGGGTACTGGAATGTTTAACCTTCCATTTAGGATTAACGAAATTGGAGTGATTGCATTTTTCCTCTTTGTTTTGGTGAGTGGGCTGTTCAGCTATCTTGGGATGTACTTAATTTCTAGGCTCATCTTGAAATTCAAAGTCAAATCCTACAGCGAGATGTGCTAAAAGAGTTATGGGAAGTACTATAGGAAAGTTGCGGAGTTTTGTCTAATCATTTATCCTTGGGGAATCACTGTTTGCTTCCAAGTCATTTTCGCCAAATTTGTCATGCAGTTACTAGAGGATACTTTTGATATGGGCCTGTACAATGGCGATTAGGGCAGACAAAATGAGTAATATACAACCAAAGGTAATCAGCACACTAGTTAGGTGAATTAATACGCATTTGCGTGACAGTAGGTGCAATTTTAGTTAATCTTTTCTTCGTCCTCAAGAAATAGATTGGGATTTTGCAGAAGGTGGCTATCATTGGAGTCATTGCAGTCATAATCAATGTTGCCATTATAGCTATAACCTTTTTTGTAGGATTTGATGTCAACGTTGAAGATAGAACAACTCACATCACCAAAACATTCACTTATCATGGAATCACTGGAATTCGTTGGGATTTAATCAATTGGTTTAACACTGATGGATGGAGCGCCTTCTCCAAAAACTTTCAGGGACTTGCTTCAGTCATCTTTTGCTATGTCAATCATCAACTCGTCTTCCCCTTAGTTTTTGATTTAAAAAATCCCTCTAAGCGTAGATTGGATAAAATATTTAACCGAGTTCATATCACCTAGGTAGTTGTTTACTGCCTAGTTGGACTGTCAGGGTATTTACTGCTGTTGGAGCACATTGATGAAAGGGAAATTAATGCAGTGGTGATGGCTTCAATTCAGACCACGTTCATGTCGGTTGGTAAATGTTTGATGGTGGTTTCTCTCTTTTTTGCGGTTCCTCTCAACCTGTTCCCGGCTCGTGAAGTAGTATTCGAAACATTCTAACTCTAAAAGACTAACAAAAATCATATAGCGATAAGCCTGTTTTTGGCTTTTAGTGGTACAGCTATCGCCATCTTCTTTCAAAAAGTCAACAGCTACTTTGGTTTACTCGGTGGAACAGCAGGAGTGATGATGGCAGGTGCTATCCCCGCAATATGCTTTTATAAACTGAAAGGACTTCGCAGCTGGAAACAACAACTTATAATGGCCTTCATGGGACTAATTTCAGTTTTGGGAGGATTCGGCGCTATTCTTTCTGTTGTTTCCCCCTCTTGATACATTCATCTTCATATACTCACCCTTGAAATTATAAAACTCCAATCTTTTTTGATTTATTGGCATTGGCACTTCACCTAAATGATGATTACTAAAAATTTGATGCATCTTCAATATGTCTTAGAAAAGCGAATTTGAAAAAAATGTTTATGACCCTATTTGTTCCTGCCATTTTTATGAACTTTTGTTGATATTATTTTAAGATTTGAGGAGTTGATAGTCAAATTTTGTCGAATTTTCATCATTACTTTTGATCACTGGCATCTCAATTTTGTTGTCAATTTTATTCTGGATATAGACAAACATTGTGGGAATCATTTTTCTAAATCATGGTTACTTCATGGGCAATATTTAACAAAATAATGTCAATTTGTCAATTTATCTTTTTTTCAACTCTGTCACCTGCTTCGCTAATTTTGAGTGAGGACGCTCGGATGATCCCTTGCTTTAAGATTTATCTATAATTAGGCTTATGGTTCGTGCTCTTCAGTGACTCATAAAATATTTTTCATATACTTATGATATATAATACTGTTTAGAATGCATGCATTAAATAGGCTATAATAAAATACTATTGAGTTACGAGATTTCAATCTATTATAATAACTGATTTGAGCAAGAAATGTGATCAGTAATAGCGGACTTGGGGTGGACGGGATAGTGTTGATGGAATTACTGACTTTGAGGAGCTTAGCTTGTTATTAGCACGAGTGCTGCTAGGGTCAATGCGATCGTCCTACTTACGCTTCGGTAAGTTACGATAGTCACTGTTGCTTCGGTTAAGACTGTTCTCCTTCGCAATATTTTCTTGCATCATTGACTGTTTCAAGCCTAGTCTTGCCGCAAGAGACTTGCCTTCTCGACTTCTGCTCTCCTTAAGTTCCTCCTCTTTTTCGCGGAGCATCTCCTCATTAATATATTCCACGACTAAGTTGTTTTCACAAAGATTCTCCAGTGTCTTACCAAGCTTTTCAGGCTGATTATTGATAGAGATTTTACCGACCTGCTTATGCTTCTGAATATAATCATTGATGTCCCTAATACTATCCTCATATACCTTTGCGTCAGTTGCATAGTAGGTGATTAGCCCCGCCAGACAGTTCTCTCCCTTGAGTACTGCGATCTGATCCTGTAAGGATTATATTTGCTAATTGATAAACTCAGTAATGTTGGCAGTTTCCCTCTTGTCGTATACTTCCATCTCCCTATATTTACTGATTGTTTCTGCCA